>Ga0315288_10000312_pt1 | contig 60744 bp, 82 predicted proteins | sample YL17G11_20_MG_FD_203454 | JGI IMG/M metagenome (GOLD analysis project Ga0315288, IMG submission 203454) | Sediment microbial communities from Yellowstone Lake, YNP, Wyoming, USA - YL17G11_20 | ecosystem: Environmental > Aquatic > Freshwater > Lake > Sediment | place: USA: Wyoming | collected...
TATTCCATTCCAATCCTAACCATTCCAGAGTTTCATATATCTGTTGGTAATCCCCACTTACCATTCGCTCCGGCCATACTATCTTGCAATTAACTCCTGCTTCAATCATTGTAACAAATCGTTTCTCATACTGATGTACCCACCATTTCCATCCTTCTGTTTCATCCACTGCCCCCACACGTTTTAAATTATTGGCATCCTTAAACATTGTCATATACCCCGTCTTTATACAGGATTCCACTATATCACCCGTTCTCCTTCTGACTATAATCCAACGTGCATTTGGAAAGGCATAATTCCAAACTGGCCACATTTGTCCCAGTTTAGGACTTTTACACATCCACGACCCATCCTTGTATTCTTCCCTCTCCAATATCTCCAACACCTTAGCATTCCAATCCATAGGAATACTCAAACCTCTTATGTCAGGGAATAAACCAACTTTGGAACTAAGAAATCCATCCATCAGTAAATTCATTCCAAAATTTTCGTACATTGTAGATGTCAGTCCTTTATGCACTCCACAAATATCAAATATCTTTGCTATCATGGAACTACCTGATCGCTCTACTCCTGTTATGAATATTGGTTGGTTCATTCGTAATATTTATAATCTTCCCCAATCAATTCTTTTAATTTCTCAAAATTTACATCACTAGTCATTTTAACATCCATCCTGTGCCCCATCCCTATTCCTGCCCTACCTGGAAGTCCTTTAATCCCTATGGCTAAATCCTGACCATCAAACAGATTAACTTTTTTATGGTGCACTGCCCTAAAGAAACTCATATCAATGAACTTATTTCTTTGTATACAAATAGTTTTGAAAATATTAAGCATATTGGGTTTAAAAGCTACCTGGAAAAGACTTGCATGTCCAATGTTTCCATTCCTCATCCATCCCTTATTCACTACATCATAATAAACGGTATACATTTGTCCTGCCACGTCATATCCCTTTAGTTTCTTCACCATTGTACTTAGGTACTGAGAGGAATAATAATCATCATCCTCAATTATAAAAACATAATCAACTTCAAAAAATTCAACAATTTCAATACCTCGTATTAAATTACTTGCCTGTGTGTTTAATCCGGGCATCCACTTCTTCTGTGGATAAATTTTCAATATCTTCCAATTTTCACGAAAGTCGGATGTAATATTTTTAGTAGTAACCGGCAAGGCATCATCCACAATTACCCACAATACTTTCCCTTCATAATCCTGCTTATGCATAAATTCTGCACAGAGTTTAATCTGTGTTGGACGTGCTCCAGTTGGTGTAATCAAAGCAATCATAATCTTTTCTTAACCTTTTTAATTACCCTATCAATTCCTTCTTCCAATGATATAGAACAATTATATTTAGTCAATATACTTTGTAAAGTAAAATTTGCTGCTTTCGTTAAGGTCATTTTTTCTGGTAATGCTGTTTCAATTACATAATCTTTATAAGATAATTCAAGCTTCTTACAAATCATCCTTGCCATATCCTGTGTAGAATATAATTCAGGATTCCCCACATTGATAATCACAAACTCTTTCAGATAACATAACTTTTCAAGAACCACTATGGCATCATCAAGGTGCATCCATGAACGGTAACTATCTTTATGAACTGTTATTTGCTGATGCCTTAATAATGAATAAACAAAGCGAATCATAGCTGAACGGTGATCTCCAAAAGATTCATCTTCATGATAAAACATAAATGGACGAACAATAACAGCATTTAATCCATTGGATATTTCATATTCTACCAACTGCTCCGCCATTAATTTACTTAACCCATAAATATTGTTAGGTCGTAGGTCACGTCGCCCCTCCGACAAATTACCCACCAAATTTCCATATACTTCAGAAGTGGAAAAGAAAATAAGTTTTGCCTCCACCTGCTTACATAATTGAATTACATTTTCCGTACCACAGACATTTGTCTTAATCGTAGTAACGGGGGAATGTTCACAAGTAACCCTACTTACCATAGCTGCCATATGAAAAACAATCTCTGGTTTAAATTCATAGAAAGCACTCACAATATCAGCTCCATTATTGATATCAACAGTTCTGTATCCTTCCTCAAACTTCTGTTTGATATCAATGCAGAATACCTTATGTCCTTTACTCCTGAGATAAGGAATCAGTATCTCTCCTATATTTCCTGCTCCACCTGTTACTAATATTTTCATGCTGCATTTATTAATCTTGTCCAAAGTTGTAATGTCTTAATATTCTGTTCAAAAGTGTAAAATAAATTACCACCATTGAGATACATTGCTTCATCTAAATCACGAGCCTTGACATCTACCTCAGCTTCTTTCAAAGTAGCTTGTAGATAGCCAAGTGATGGTGAAGGGAATACATCACTCTGCCACGGATTTATAAGCAATACCTTCATAAGTCTCTTGTATATATATGTTTTGCCCTATATGAATTTTCTTTTCTTATTTCAAGTAATAAAAGTTTATTCTTTGCCTCCAATCTGACATAATCTACTGGATGTGGAGTAACATAATGCCACTGATGAACTACAAATGGAACGAGAGGAATTTTAACCTGTAACCCAAGTACCCCCACTCTTTCAATAAGATTATTGTCTCCATAGGCATGTCCATCACTAAACCGCTCATCATACCCATTCAACAACTTCATGTTTTTAGCTGTTAAGGCAACACAAAAGTCAAAAGCATTAGGTCTATACACTGGATGATTATACCAAGCAAGATCACCATCAAAATTGGCTCTACGGCGATTTTTATCCGCCAGGTAAAAAACATTATGTTCTTTAAACGTATTTTCCCGATCTAAACTAAAACAACTAAAGGCAAAATATGTAGAATCAGTTACCTTTGTAGCATAAGAAATAACATCCCCTACATGATAACACTCGGCATTTTGCACAATAATAACATCAGGGTTTGCTTTCATTGCCAGAAATAATCCCATATTGTAGGCTGGTTCTGGATTAGTCCACCTTTTATTCTTCATCTTCACTACAGTTACTGGGTATTCCTTTATATTATGAAAAATATCATTTCGACTGTCATCATCCACTACAATCACTTCAAAATCTTTATACTCAGATTTCTTCAAAGATTCCAAAGTCTTAGTCAGTTGGAGCTGCCGTTCATAATATGTCATTACAAGAATCAATTTCATTTCACTAACCTTTTTTTGCCTGTTGCACTATTTACATTTGCCGTCTGATAATAATATTGTTCATCCTTTGAAAGTAAGGTAAGATCAGAATAATACCAAGGTACATGCCTTGCCGTGTAAGGTCTATTCGTTCTTACTGCTGAGTGGGAATAATTTACTACTCCTTCTCGATATAAAGCAAATGTGGTATCTACTGGAGAATTATAATACATATTATCATACTGACTCCTCCAATATCTTGGTTCAACCTGAGTCCTGATATAATTACCTTCCTCAGTATTAGGTAAATCATTTATCTCAAGACTAAATCCACATTTGTCAATATGCCGGTATTTATCCAATCCAGTATTCAGTACAGTAAGGAAATCATCTGGTATTCCACTCAAATCCAAATCTGGATCAGATACTATATATCTTTCATTAACTATTCCTAAACGTTGTAGTATATTTACCTCTTTATTCCATATAACAGTATGCCCATGATTTTCTTTTAAACGAAGTGTAGTATAAGGACATTCATAATAGTACTCCAACAATGGAGCATAGTCCGAATGATTATCTATGAAAATAGGGGTCAGTCCATGTGTATCACACCAAACTGCCATTTTCATTGGAAGAGTCAAACGGTTATAATTTATTATTAGTACTTTCATTATTTAAAAACTCCTTTAAGGTCATTTTTGGAAATTCCACAATTGCACTATCAGGGCTGATATTAATAATTTCAATCCCTCTCATCCTGGCATCCTTTGCAATATATGGAAATCCTAACAGATGCTTATGAAAAGGAAGAGATTTTCTTGGATCTCTTGGTTGCCCTCTTCTTCCAGCAGGTACTACTGATGTAGGTTCTTCTGCATAAAGTTTATGCCAATTTTTTTCTCCATTCCCATTTAATGTCATATCAAATCCTAACAGTATAATTCTCTTTGCCCCTGCATTGGCGGCAACACTAATTGCAGCCCCTCCACTATGAGCATTCCAAGAAATCATGTTTGGATTAGGGGTTATTCCTTTTGGATGATTTCCATCCCTACCTAAGAACTTAACCCAGTCATACCCTTTAATCCCATCATGGCAAGTAACTTTCAAACCTGGCCATGCCGCTAATCTATCCTTATGTGGAAGGAAAAATTTATTATCCCCAAAGAAAACCATATCTATCCAAGTTCCAATCAGATATGCGGAATTAATACCAATGACATGCTTCTTATGGATAACTTCCATGTAAGGGGAGTATATTGAGGGAGGTGAAACCCCATTCATTACTTCTTGCACAAGAGTGTCTGGAATATCAAATTGCTTTGTTACCGATGGCCCTCCTCCAAGAATCCAAACATCTCCTCCCTCCCATATACGTGGAACTTCCCAATTCATCACTTTAGTTTTTTAATCATTGTCTTTGCCTGTTCCTTAGTCAATGGTTGTTCATTGATAACTTTCCCCTCAGAAGATATTACATCATAATAGAAACCATGTGAAATAATCTTCCCTTCCGCATCCATTTCCATATGTTTATCTTCCCGCTCATTCATGCGGTATATGACGGGTTTATCCATTGATAAATCCACTTCTGGAGGAGGAATAGATTGGGATTCTTCCTTCTCTGGCATATTTAGGGTAACATCCAAAGGAATGACTGTTAGTCTGAATTCTATTGGAATGGCACTTTCAGGAGCAGAAAATATCTGCCCTGGTTTCATGATTTTCTTACCCCAATACCAAGCTCTGCTGGAAACAACTTTCCAACGGATCGTGACATCTTTAGGTTCCATAATTAACCCTCCAACTTTTTAACCAGTTCCAAAGCCTCAGATTTTTTCAAAGCCTTCTCATTGATAACCTTTCCCCGATTATCAACAGCATCATACCAATTACTTTTTCCTCTCCTCTGAACAGAGAATTCAATCTTAACTGCTACGGGTTCTGGTCCAGTTGGTATGGGTTCCAAAGGTTTTATTGTATCCCTGAAAGCCATTGATACTTGATCTGAAGTGGCTAAGAATATATCACCAGGTTTAATTACTCTGTGATCACTTAGGTAAAGAATACCACCACCGGTATGTTTCCACTTTATTACATCATTTTTTATTGTACGTTCCATAATTTATGTTTTTAAAAGAAAGAGACTTGATTAGTCCTTCTCAGATTAGGCAATATGGGTTACACCACACTGTCCCAATACGTCGGAACGAATCTGAGGAACCTGTATGGTCAGGACTTTGTATTTGGTAATAAATTTACCTTCAGTCTGCCATTCAACGTTCTGTAGACCCATACCACGTATCAGCCTTACAACATCCGATGTCATCTGAATGAACAGGACATTGTTAGCCGGGAGGGTGTCAATAACCTTTATGCCAAGTATTCCAGATATTGCGAGAATCCTTGCACGGATAGTCGTATTGGGAGCTGTATCAGGAGTTGAGCCAACATAATCCTCATCCAAAACGGTTTCATAAGTCGTTGGGATGTAGATCATCCACGGCCCATAATGTTTGGCATTAATACTGACTTGCTTCCAGGAGATAACTTGGTCAACAATAGTCTTTCCAGTTACTGCTGAATCGTCCCATGCAGTCCCCAGTGAAACCTGGTTTCTGTCAGGAAAATTAATGTAACTGTAAATGGTATTGCGACTTCTGCTATCCTTTTCACCAAAACTATAAGTAGTATTGGTAAACAGCATGTTCTCCAGTTTTACCATCACTGCTCTTGCAGCACGTTCAGCCAACGTGGTATCCAGTGGATTACCCATGTTACGGCTGGTAGCCAATGCCCTTGCATTGATTTCATAATCAACATGCACGATAGGTATTGGCAAGTAATTGTACTGCCAGACAGGACGGTTCCCAAGAGCACGGGTTACAGCATCCATTGTGAGATCAGCTTCCAGGTCACCCTGAACATCATGCCATTCAAGTACTGTCGTACCCATAGCATTTCCAAGGTTGTATGTCAAACCTCTTCCAACGAGATCATCCACACCACCAAGTCTGATTTCAGCAGCCTTCTGTACGGCTTCATCAAGTAACTTCCACTCATTCGGGCGGAGAGTTGCTCCAGCATTAGTCTGTATAGACTTGTAACTTGCTGGATCTTTAGGATCACCAGTACCTTTGTATACTGATACATAACTTCTGCCATCAGTATGTACAAAAGGTCTCATATAACCAGGATCAAGTCTCCCTTGATTGGCGAAATAGTTTGCTACTTCTCCACGCACCTGGCCATCGCTTCCAATTAAATCAACATTTATCATTGTATTTTCCTCCTTTTTTTTATAATACTCTGATCATGATTCTCTTGTTGTAGCCAAAGGGTGCTTCGGAATCTTCCGCCCCCGATGAACCAGAAAGGTTAATAGCTTTCACTACAACCCCAAAAGCTTCACCAGATGAGAAAGCCTTTACATAACCATTACCAGCGGATGCAACAAATGATCCAACGGTATAGTTAGTGCCATCTTCTGCAATAGCATAGACCCAATCACCACGGTAAGGAATCCAAACCTGAACCTGATCCCCTGTTACATAGGGATCATCAATCCCTTTTCCCTGCAGTTCATCCTCCAGAGCAACCATCGTGCAGAAGGCTGCTGGATCATTATCATTATGTGCGATTACTGTATCTTCAGCGCTCATAATGAGAAGCATGCCCGGATATATCGCACCACCTGCCTTGTGTTCTTCAATGACATCCGAGTATTTCTTCAGTTTAATCGTGTTGTGAGCAATATTCATTGCGTTTCCCTCCTTTATTTTTTCTTATCCTCAACAAACATAGGAAGCATCACCGGAACACCCTCATTGATTTGGATTGCCTCCGCACCTAACAGAGAGTAATCAGTTACATCTTCCATTTTAATCATCCCACTTATCCTTTTCAGATCATCCAGATCCTTAGCATCCAAAAGAGCCTGTGTCCAGACATCCTTTGTATTGGTCAGAATATTCTTGACCAGTTTCTCACGATTCTCTTTAAGCTGGGTTTTACCATACTCAAGAGCCGCTTTGTCTTCATCAGAAAGGACATTCACTTGAACTTCCTTTTCAACGACTTTTTCCACCTCTACAATCTTATCAACTGTAACGGGCTGGGCAATTTTGTCCAACATCGGTACACTCAAAGTCTGTAGAACCTCCCTGTCATCCTCAGTGTATTTGCCCTGACTGGTTTCAATCAGTTCATCTACCTTGTTTTTGACGCAGGGGGTGCATTCATTTGCCATAATTTCAACCTCCTTTTTAATTAAATTATTAACATCTATATTAACACGTATACCACAACCATCAGCCACAGAACAGGCACCAACACTGCCGAGCAGAAGTGCTAAGTGATCCGGTCTATGATTTCTAGCAATGGCAACATAGTGTTCTCCATTCCAATCACCTGCCACAATCTCTTCATCATTAAATACTCCAACACTGACTTCTATCAATTCCCCTTTTTGCAACTGTGCAAGCAATTCAGCAGACAATACTCTTAATTTTTCTTCATCAATCCATGCTTCAGCTTTCAATCTGTTTCCATCTATAAAGGTATTATAGATACGACCAATGGTCTGTTCATCTATAATATCGGGATAATTGGCCGAAACAGACACACCCTCTATCTCTGGATGATTTACTACTACAGGAATCCCATTCCAGGATTCAGGGTATTTTCCAAGTTCATCTATGGAATGGAATAAAAGCCCATGATTTCCATGATGAACTCCTTCAACCATCATTATAACAGGAACAACCAAATGTTGCTTCCCTTGATGTTTGCGGTTAGTTACTTTGTAATTAGGTTCTTGCATACTCTTATGAGTAGCGTACCCTTCTTCATGTCCTGTTGTCCCATTGGCTATTCGTATAGCCTGTGGGGCACAGGATTTGTCATTTCCACCTTTCTTTATACAAGCGGTAAGAGCGGAATTGGCTGTGGCAACCCATTTCTTCTTTTGCTCATCACTCAATCCCTTCTTATGACTATCTACATCAGCTGTGGTCCATGGCATAATTTTGTCCTCCTATTTTTAATAATATTTTTGTAATTCTTCAATATATGGTAACGCAAGACATCTGCAAAGAGGGTGCACAGGTATCATTGGTTCAATCTCATCCAGTGTAAACACTTTTCCTTCTAAACTAGCACATTCCTCACAAACTCTATCATCTCCTGCAGTTTTCCATTCTCCCAAAACTTTTATTCCCAACACCCCCCAATTACGATATTCCTGAATAGTAGCTAAATGATAAGCACGAATCATCTCTGTACGTGCTAACATCTCTGCCCTACGCATAGCTGGGATGAATCTACCTAGTGTATCTCTAATACCTAATTTATCAATACCTTCCCCATTAATTACCGCTATTAACTTCCTTGCTATCAATGCTGGCCCGTCCCCATCAATCATTCCCTGTGCTAATATACGACTTATCTGAGCATCCATTTGTTCGGTTATCCCTTTTAAATCATTATATACACGTGTGAACAAAACTCCTACCCGATCCATATGAAAGGGTGTCCCCATTATCATATCTATGCCCCCTGAGTCAGATATTGATGGTACCACCATTCTTGCACGAACCATCTCTGTACGTGCCCTTATGACTCCCCTTTTATATGAATCCCATACGTATAGATTAGTCCATGCCGCATTTATTGATTCCCCTACCTGCTCTGCCTCTGCTACGGTTAATAATCCTTTTTGTACCTGCTCATCCAACCATTTCATAAATTCTTCAACCTTTCTACTGCTTTTTGAAAAAGCAAAAGCCCCATCCCCTGGAGGTGTCACTTGGAAAACACTAATCCTACTAGTCAAACCAAAGCAATCCTTGTCAACTATTGCTACCCAAATTATCTTCATAAGTTCCACAAACCTACGTTTCACATCCCTAGCAAAGGCATTTCTCAATGCTGTAGTATGAGTTGGATCATATCTACTTTGGACTAATATACTATGTTCACAAGTGTTTATCATACAGCTGGTCTCCGTTTACGTTTTACTGGTTCTCCATGGGTTGGTTTAGCCTTCTTTTCTCCTTGTGCTGTTTTTGATCTGGTCGGATTACCACCAGCAGGTTGAACCACAGGTTCTGGTTCTAATTGCTTTTTAACCTTGGCCATTAGTTTTACTTCTTCTTCCATCTCATCTTCTCTAATCCTATCAACCAATTCAATTTCATCCGTAGTAAGTCCCAAGAACTTCATCATGAATACGGTAGGTGGAATAATAGCTTCTGCTATTGGATTAGAGGTATACTCTCGTAAGGCATTAGCCCTACTCTTACCAATTTCAACTCTTGCTTTCTCACTAATTGAGAATAGGTCTGCCCATTTAACTGTGTAATCTCTTTCCGGTTCAGGCAGAATTTTAAGTTCAATAAAGCGATCCACCATTGGTCTCAATATATGAGGTTCAGCATGTTCTTCCCTACGAGCCTGTACATAGGTTAGCCATTCCCCCCTGTCCTCTGAACTTGCTAACTCCCCACGCTCACTTCCTGATAGGATGCGTAGAGGAATACCAGTCTCCGCTGAAATCATCTTTAATTGAGTGTCCACATGTGAGCTAGGATCAGAAATTTGTTGTGCAAGAGCTTCTATATCAACTCCTTCATTGATAAGGAATCGTCTCAAATCATGCTCATATTCATCTAATTGTTCCAATAAATCTTCTTTAGCCTTTGGAGTCATAGTATATTCTGGGGCCACCGTACCTTTGAAACCTGGACGAGCATTTCTCCAAAACATTTCAGCATCTCCACCAACAATCTTTTCAATATCCATTAATCGGTTAAACACAGCTTCTAATCTTGGAGTACCCAGTATCTCTGATTCCAAGTTACCATCCGTGATATGAATAATCCTAGAATAATGAACTTTTACACTCTTGGTTGATTTACTTGTTGGATCACCCACCTCAATTTCATAAAGAAGAGGCATCCCATACCTAATATCTTTTGAATCTTCTACATAATTAAAGATTGGAGCTGATTTCTGACTGAATGGTTTTACAAAGGTTAGAACACGAGTACCTTTAGCCTCACGTTGATACCCATCCAAATTCTTAACATCATCCAGTCCTAATAGTAATACACCATATTGTCCAATGCTGGTGAGGCGATCTACTCGAGCTAGACGGGTTTTTAATCCTATCTTTCTATTAAGGTCATTCCAAGCTTTTTCAAACTCAGTATCTTCTGGTTCATTGGATTCAATAAGCTCCAAAGCCCCCTGCCAGGTAGCATTTACTGGACGATCAATGATAGCCTTTGCAATATCCTGCCTTTCATATTGGGCGTAATAGTCAGTAAAGATTAATGTCTTTTTGTAACCAAGTGCCTCGTATAGGTCTCTATTATTACCATACTGCTGCCCAAGCCTTGTCATCAAGTCAGCTCTTCCAACTATTGCACTGGCAAAGGTTGCCAACTGTTGAGTTGTCAATTTATTATTATGTTTTGTTCGTTCCATTGATTATCTGAGTTTAAAGTTACTTAATTATATTAATATAAATTGTCTCCCCTGCCGTAATGTATGCTTTTAACATAGCAATGACTGCTTTTTCATGAAATGCACTATTCGTAATTCTACCTTTCTGAGTGTTCTCCCCCACCAATATACAACCAGAAGTATCTTTGGCAGTATTACCCCGATGTATCCTGATTCCAGTAAAGTGTTTTACATCCACCACCAAAGGAAGGTCACGTTTGAATTTGGGACTGTATGTAACCTTTACTTCATACCTTCCGTAAGGAATAGCAGTTTCACCATATACCTTACATTCACCCGGATCATCCAAATCCCCATCCGCATTCAAATCCCTTACGGTATCTTCCAAGGTATTGCAAATAAACCGATCTCCCACGTATAGGTTTCCTATCGTGTAATCTGGTTTAAAGTACATTCGTCTTAAAAATAAGTTTATCATTGCTTTATTTATTATAACTACATGCTCCTTCTTCCCAAACCTTAACACAGATGGGATCCCCCGGAGCATCCCTACCATCAGCAAACACTACATATGCCCAGAATGTCCAAACACCTTCCATAAATAATTCATCTGATTGTAAATCATAAAAAATATAATTATTATTTGTTGGATGTAATGAGGCATCCCATTCTCCTTCAATAGCATCAGGATCACGATATCTTATTTTTCTACTTAATGCCGTTGAACAATTCACTCCTGTATCCAGAGTGACTCTTAAACTACTTTGATCAACAAATATTTTACCCATTGTATTTTAATTTAATAAAGTTCATATTTTGTACTTAGTTCAGCCAATACAATGGCTTCATCTGGTGCAGATAGATTCTCATATAAGCGAAATTCGGCTATCGCACCAACGCCAAAATTCGTTCCATAACTGAATAATTTGCCTATTGCATACTGTGTTGTATTTACTATCGCTCCTGTCAAACTCTCAACATTGTTTCTATAACTTCTAACATTCCCTGATCGTCTGACCATGTGATGTATAAAATATCCAGTAGTTAAAGGTTTATTAGAATGATCAAAGGAATGAGTTGTGCTATTTCTCCAAGTTGTGATTAATAATCTTGGTCGGGTATATATTACTGAACTATGCCCCCACATATAAGACGGATCAGAACTTCCTCCTATTACTACAAATACTACAAAATCTCCATTACAAACAATAGTGTTTGCAAGTGCCATTATATCATCTGCTCCATCTCCCTTTATTGCTGGTAATCCATTGACTGCACTTGCAATATAATGTGGCTGTAATGCAGTTGTAATCTGAGTTGCGTCATTATTAGAACTACTCTGATCTCCCCATGCGGATACATCTTCCCCAGAACGCGTCACTTCAAGAGATGCATCAAATCGCAGAAGGAGTCCTGATAGAGGAACTCCCGGATATCCTGTGGCAAAGAACACTCCTTTGAACCAGTTATTCTGAAACGTTACTAATGAATCTATTATTCCAAGGTTCGTATAACTACTAAAGTTGCAATTCTTTATAACTATATTTGTAGAGCCAGTCTCTATATAAAAGAGATACTTAAAATTATTAACCTCTAAAAAACCACCCCCATCTATTACTATATTGTAACTTGTTGATCCAATCCTCAACCAATAACCATAAGAGTGCGGTGGTATGAGATTGCCTACGCAGAGTCTGTTCTTAGCAGGGGCGGTGGCATCCCATATCAAATTAATATTTCTGTTATACATTATCAGTATCCCATAGGTTTGTTTATCACAAACCATCCCGAGATTATAGATATCTTCATAACCTCCAATGATTGCGGTCTGACTCCTCAATTCAACTCCCGCCTGATAGTCACCAGATTTGTCATGTTGACCACCACCCTCATAATATATATTTCTAATAGTTAATATGTCTGTGATACCGCCCCTATTGAAACTGTAAGCGTTACCACAATTATATGCCTCTAAATTTTCGGCATAGTTCCCATGGGAGGTCCACCTGTTCCATGAAAATCCATATCTGGGACAATTTTTAGCCACACAGTTTCTTATAGTGAGATTGTCTGCACTTGTGTAACCAATAAAACCATCTTCATAATCTGATCCATCTGCTTCACAATTTTCGGCCAAACAATTAATGTCTGGAAAATCATCCATCATATTTATAATAAAACCAATATTCTTATTATGTGCATTGTAGGAAGTAACTCCATCCAAATGAATGTACCCATCCATATACCACATCATAATATTATCTTTCCCATCTCTCAACTTTATATCACCTGTCATTTCAAAACCATAACCAAATCTAACACTGAAACATTCAAGAAAGTTTGCTCCTGAACCCGCAAACTCGGGATGACCTTCTTCACCTGAAATCCATACAGGATTCAAGTCTACAAAGTTATATCTGTTTGCATCAACAGTACCACTTCCTGAAAATTTAGGATTTGTACATTCATCAACTTCAAATACATTATATAATACTTCTACAATAGCATTATCAACAACATGTAAAGTTCCTCCACAATAATTGGGCATTGTAGGAATATTGTCCTTCATTGTGATATACTTAGAAACTTTATTTACTCCTGTTAATCTTGATACCCAAGCATTGTGATGAATCTGATCTGTTCCACCACCTTCAATAGTATAATTATCATCAAAATAACCTACATAATAATAATAATCAGGGGCTTCATTTACTAACTTTTCCAGAAAATCCAACTGATCAGATGTTGCATCCTCAATGTAAATAATATTCTGCCCTTCTAAGGCATCCTGTGTTATATCAAATAAAATACCATCAATATTCTTTATGGTTCCATCTATTATAATTTGTTGATTATTTTGTAAATATAAATTTCTACAACGATATGTCCCCAACGGAAATCTAATAGGTAATGAATACCCAGCATTCAATATTGTTCTTATAATATCTGTCTGATCCAATATATCAGAAGACACTACTCCAAGATTAGTAATGTCAATGAATGTTATTAAGGCTATCCCACCTAATTCATCTCCAATCTCTTCTGTTATTAAAGATTGCCAAGCAAGTTCTGTGGTTATTAATGATTGTTCAAATATCTCTGTGGTAATTAATGATGGTTTTAATAATTCCTCCCCAACATATAAAGGAGTCCAAAGACAGGTAACTACTGTAACACCATTTGATACACCAGTCAAATCTCCCCAACCCGGCAAAGTACCCCCTACCAATGACACTCCATTTATAATTCCTTCACACTTTCCTGGCAGACGTTCATCTAAATCACCAGTCAGTAAAGCAACACCATCAATCTCTCCTGTCAATACTCCCCAACCAATCAACTCTGCTGCTGTGACTGTAACTCCACCCAATAATCCTATCAGTGTACCTGTTCCTCCAAACAAACTAGCCAACGAAGCAACACCTGATACAGCTCCCATCAGAGTTCCGTCACCCTTCAATATCCCTACGGTTGTTTCAACTCCACTTGTTGTACCGTACAACTTCCCATGCCCATGCAAAGAAGCACTACAACCAGCAATACCATTTACAATACCTGCTTTGAGAGCATATCCTTTTAATATTCCTGCACAACTGGCAACTCCATTCGTGACACCTGCCGGATGACAATGACCTTTTAATGTAGCAGAAACAGCAGCAACTCCATTGGATGAAGCATGTAACCTAAAAAACATCAATCCAGTAACCGTTGCCACTCCACTTATCTGACCTATCATAGTCAATTGTACTGGACGTGCTGAACAACTGGCAACTCCATTAATAGTACCATATAATTTACCATGTCCCTGCAAACTGCCAGTCACAGTAGCAATACTGGAAGTGGTTCCTGTTAATACAGCCCTACCATATAATAAAGCACTACATGAAGCAATTCCATTGGAAATGCCTGCTGGGTAGCAATGTCCATATAAAGTTCCTGAAACAGAGGCAACTCCATTTGAAGATCCTAATAAAGATCCTTTACCTACTAATACTCCAGAAAGTACTGACCCAAGACTTTCATGAACATAATATTCATCTACCCAAGCAATTTCTCCAGTCCCCAAGCCTCTTAAACGAAATGTATTAGTAGTTGAAATTAATGCAATTAATTGTAATTGAATCCATGTCCAAGTTGTATTCTGACATATAATTTCCGCAGTAGTTGTAGAACTAAGGAATTGCCAATAAATTGTAGCTCCAGCATTAACTTTTACCTTAGCCTGTAACAAATAAGGTTTGCCAACAACTAAATTCTGACTAAGATCAGAACTTTCCCTGAGATACACATAAGCACCATATTGACTACCACCAGTTCCAAATTCAATCTTTAAAGAGTCGGCATCATTAGAGATAGAATTAGTCCCATATGGAACCCATCCTTCTGTAGTTGAATCAAATTTTCCTTTACCAGTATCTAATAAATTAATTCCAATCCCAGTAAAGCCTATTAACACTCCCTTCCCAGTCAATGTTCCACTAACTGTTGCTATACCATTTACAACTCCTAACAGATTAATAAATGCCAGACCAGTAACCGAAGCAACTCCATTAGATACTCCAGCCATTCCCCCCTGAACAGTAGTTGCTGAGCAACTAGCAACACCATCTATTATACCATATAATTTACCATGTCCATGTAAAACTCCTGATATAGTAGCTACACCATTAATAGCTCCTATTAATAAACCCCTTCCTTTTAATGTGGCTGAACAACTGGCTATACCATTTGTTATTCCTGCTGGATGGCAATGACCTTTTAAAGTTCCAGATACTGTAACAACTCCATTTGTTATTCCTGCAGGATGACAGTGACCTACTAATGTAACAGATACGGAAGATACTCCATTAATAATACCATACAGTTTACCATCCCCAACCAAAGTTCCACTAACCGTAGCAACCCCATTACTTGAACCAAGTAATCGGAAGAATATTAATCCAGTGACCGATGCCACACCATTGGTTACTCCTGCAATAGCACCTCCACCTGAAGGAATACCGGTAAGAGTACCTGTAACAGTGGAACCATAAAGCATCATCAGGTACACATCATCAAAGTCCATTGTGCTACCTTCAGTCCTAACCTGCCAACGGAAATCAGCTGCATTTAGAGTACTATCACATCTAACTGATTCTACATAAGTTCCATTCGCACTCCTTTCAGTTCCTAGTATTGTACTTCCCCCACTTTGTATTACCATAAAACTTACACTACCAGAACTGTAATTCTTTATGGTCATTGTACAAACAACCTCTTTCCACCTAATATCTCCTACTCCTTGATACGCTCCAAGTTCCCAAAGGGTACAATTAGAAGCATGAAGTACATTATCACCAACAGTCCAATGTGTAACTAAATTCCAATTACTTGAATTTTCAAAAGTATGATTTGTTAATAATTCAATACCTCCTGTATATCCAACTAAAGAACCTTTTCCCGTAAGAGTACCAGTGATAGTCCTTACCTGAGTTACATCAATCGCTGAAGCACCAGTTTTTACATATACTGGAGTATGATTCTTTTCTAATTGACATCTGCCAACAAAAACAGTACCGTTGACTCCAGAATCACGTAAAACATATACACCAATATGTGTACAACCTGCAGGTACAGTAAATTCACGTGAAATCCTCGTAACTGTTCCACTGGTTTGAGAATAATAACTTTCATGGAAAATATTCTGACTATGGGTCATGTCATAAGCACACCACCACATATCGGTCATTGTACCTCTCTTAACATCAAATGACCAACGATATGTATCACCCGGAGTTACTGATAATTCTTCATAATACCCATAACTAAATAAATGTGCAAGTTCATACCCCGGATTAACAGTCAGTCGTTCAAGTGTAAGGTTACCCTCCACATCATAATCCTGATTTGCAAGATGGGCAACTTCTACATGACTCCAAGTATCGGCATCCAATTCTTCAGAATTGGGAATTAAGTTTTGAAGTAAATCACATCCTCTAAGTCTACCCTTACCTTTGAGAACACCCGTAATAGTAGCACCACCAATTATTCTGATAGATACATTATCAATACTTCCATTAAACCCAGTTCCACCAGTTATTAATCTAAGAGTATCAAAATCACAATATAATTCTTCTGTATAAGTTCCTATGGCACTGCGATAAGTTCCCAGACTGTTTTCAAAGTATGGGCGGATTGTTCCAGAAGTATAAGCAGTGATGCTAAAAGTAATTGAATATCTTCGTCCAATAGTATAAGAACCTTGAGAAAGAGTTGCATAATTATTTCCTCCCGGATTAGAAGCAACACCATCAGAAATAGTCCAACCAGCACCTTTTGCCCAATCTGAATCCGCATCAAATCCACCGTTGGTACATTCATCATGATCGGTAGTACCTCTTAAATGATGTGGAGAAACCATACTAACCGAAGCAACTCCATTTGTCACTCTAGTGATTGCCCCAGCAGCAACAGCCGTTCCTAATGTACCTATTACAAATGAAACTAATGAACCACCTTGAAAATCAGTAATTGTGTTATTAGCAGCACCTGTACCATAACCAACAATTCCAATATTACCTGAGGTTATAGTAGATGAAGTGATTGATCCAACTTTAACCCCATTTTTATATGCTATAAGAATATCCCCAAAAATTTCTAATCTCAATACATCACCAGTAGTATGAGTACCAGACCCACTAAGTAAAGATGAGAAAGTAGGAGTACATCTAAAAATCCACCATTCATCAGTATAATTTGAATAATAAAATCCATAATAATTACCAGAAGAACTTCTCAAAGCTACACCTACACATCCAGCATCAGTAGCATCGGTTATTGTAACCTGTGCCCATTGATTTGGATTAAAGGAACCTCCACGATATGCACCAGTTTCAGCATCAGAAGTATTGGGATAAGCCAATCCACCACTTGAAGCCATACTGTTCTGTGCCTGATCCCAGTCTGGAGAATTGTGCAGAGGACTATATGATGAAGAGAAATCATCACTTACCGTTACTGCTCCTGAGGCACCTGATAAATAGACTTTACCAGTAAGAGTACCCGTAACTATTGACCCAACAACTACCCTTATAGAAAGATTATCAATATGTCCAGTAAATCCACTACCCAATGCCCCTAATCCATAATATCCATCATCAGTTTCTGGAACCAAATATTCAACAAAAGTACCTACCGAACTTCTATCGGCACCATTACCAGTGCCCCCACCACCAAAATAAAATTCTACACTACCACTTGTATATTGTGTAATCGTATATTTAATCCTATACCTTTTCCCAACATCATACCCACCATTGCTTTGTGTTACCCCATTATAAGCCGGAACAGATGTAGCAACCAGTTCTTCACCAGTGATAGTCCACCCTGATGTTTTTGACCAATCAGTATCACCATCAAACGTTCCATTAACAGCAATATCTATCCCTAATGGAATTTCACCCTTTAAAGAACCTTTAGCAGTTAATCTCCCCGAAACAAGCAGATTACCACCTTCAAAGTTATCATTTGCAGTATATGAATCCCAACCAATACCTCCTACACCAGGATTTCCCGCACTTAAATCACTATCCGTCTGATCTGTTCCAACTTGGACACCATTTTTAAACATCCTCAGTGTAGTACCAATGATCTCCAACCTGAACACATCACTATCAGCAACTGTTACACTACCAGAAGTTATTAATGAATATACAGAACTAACTACTTTCCAAAGCCTGTAACCATTTGTATCAACTCCAAAACAATAACCATTATTTAAAGATACCCTGACGGCTGCCCCAAAGAAATAATCATCATTTTCACGATGAGCAATTGAAGTTTGAGAATATTGATCCTTGCAAAATATTCCATCATAATAAGCCAAACTACCCGGATAATTTGAATTACCAAAAACAGAATCACCATACCAACCAGCATCGGAAATGACTGTTCCAATACCCTGATTCCAGTTGGCATTATTCCATATTGGATTTGCATCAAAATCAAAATCTTCTGTTACCTTGCTACTCAAACCAGTCGTACCAGAAATATATTCAACTACCGATGTAGGAACTAAAGTACCAGAACAAGCAGGAGTACAACTACCATTTGAAACCCCTGATATTGGCATGTGGGCACTTAAATGTCCAGTAACATTAGCATTAGCCGCAGTAGTATCAGATGAACCATATAATTTTCCATGCCCATGTATAGTACCAGTACAGGGAGCATTCGCCTGAGTAGTATCAGCAGAACCTATGATCCAGTCATTCCAAGTAATAATAATCTGACCATTATTACCTGTCCCACCCGATTTAATAGTGGTTCCCAAATTACCTCCTGCACCACCACCTCCACCACCGGCTCTATCTGGTGAAGCCGTACCCGATGTATTTGAAGCACCACCTGTACCTCCATTACTTCCTCCTCCTCCACCAACACCTCCAGTAGCCCCTGATGCATTATTTCCTATGGCAACATTACTGGCTCCTCCTCCACCTCCTCCAGCTACCATCAAAGCATAAGTGGCACCATTACCTCCTTGGTAAGCAACTACATTATAAATACAATTGGCTACAGTTCCGGCCACACCGGGTGTTGTACCCGCAACCAATCCGCGTCCACCAAACGCCGCACTTACGGCACTATTATTAAATTGACTATTTGTACCATTAACACCATTACTATTATTTGTTGTTGCCCCTGCCCCTCCCTGACCTACACCAATTGTGTAAACTGTATCTTTGACACAAGTTACTGTGGATTTAGCATAGGCACCACCACCTCCTCCATTGGATCCATGAGCATTCGTTATACGACCGTAACTTGCTCCTCCGCCTCCTCCTCCCCAACACACAACAACATAGTTAGCATTCTTTGGACAAGTCCAAGTAGTATTAGCTGTACTATTATATGTGTTATTTGGCATAGTGTCTTATACGATCTGGTATATTCCACATATTAAGAACTTCTTTCATTCCCGGGAAATGAACTTTTTTAGGATTCCCTTGTTCATCCTTCATCATTTGATCCCAACCATTTATTTTCTCCTTAGTAGGTTGGGTATAAACATGCCACAAAAATTCTGCATCTGATAATCCTAAATCAATTTGTATCTGTGATAATTTCTTAAACTTCAAACCAAACTTTGCAATATTACGTGATAGAGTGTAATCATCAATCAGATGATCTACAGTAATAACAGTATTTAATTCAGGTATGGTAGGAAAGATATTCGTAAGGGCTTCCTTCAAAGGTATTTCTAAAGGATGCCAAAGGTCAAGACACCAATCACTGGCAATTGTCAACCAGTTACATGACCCAATGTTGCGTCCATCTCGGCGAAAGTAACCATCATATTTCCATCGGATATTACCCATATCATTACCGTTATGAGCCACCGTATCTTTATGCAGGTATTCTGTCCAGTCTATCGTTTCGGGATGAACTATGGCATCACTGTCAATATAAATATTCCAATCATTATCCATTTCCTGACCCAACTGAAATATCTGCATCTTCTCGTAAACTACTGGCCAACCCGGGAATTTCCTTTTAGTAATAACATGGAAATCTGCCCCGATCTTATTTGCCCAGTATCGTAGTAACGGGTAGGTCAACTCTGTTATTTCAGGGCTGTACCCACCGACATTCAAAGTGAAAACTGTCTTTTTTAGTCCCATGATTAGAAACAAAGCGTACCCGCCCCGTCTGTGAGACGGGTACATGTTTTGCCCACTTTGGATTAGTCTTCATTGACATCCAGATCACCTATGGCGAATTCCGGAGTAATTCCTGAACTCACTGCAAGATTTGATGTCAGGTCTCCCCAATAGATGGCATCATCAGTGGTTTCCACATCACTGGTGCAAATTGCAAAAGCGCACAGAGTTGCTCCTGTAACACCACATGTAGCAAAAGTGATAGCAGCCGTGTTAGAACAGTTATTTGTTGTTACTGTCCAACCACCAGAAGTTCTCGCTACTGCCACCCTTGCATAGTTGGTATACACTGTTTCGGTTCCTGCAGCCGCATCCGTAGGAGCAGCTGTATACAGAGCAACATAAAAGTTACCTGCTGTGGTTGATCCCCTCAGTCCGGTTGCATCACCAATGTTTGCAAGATTAGCATTCTGGAAAATTAAATCCAGAAGTGCATGTTCAAAATTGTCTTTTTTACTTCCAGCCATTTTAGTAAAGTTTTAAATTGTTAATACTACATTGAACTTGCTTATATTTCGATATTATAAGTTCCTTGTGCTAAAGTGTATGTCCCATTCTCTCCATTGACATTGGTGAGAGTATACTGTGTCCCTTCCGGGGTGGTAACTCCCCCACCTGTTGCATATCCTATAACATTACCAGCAGTAACAGTACCGGGTATGGTCCACCATGGGTAATACGGCCATGTAGGATAAATAAATGGAACGATTTGTGGGGTAGACCAAATGATGGTTGAACCACATTCCAGAGAAAAAGATTTCCATACTCCATTAGGGAGTAATCTTTCCAGAGTTTCTACCAATTCCAAAAGGCTTACTATTCCTTCAACCTTTATGGTTTTTGTAGTTGTGTCAAGTTGAATTTTCATAATCTGATTAATTAAACGGGTTTATAATAGACCATATCTTTCATGTGTTTTTTATACAGAACTGCCTCCGTTGCCACCCCATCCACCAAGGTGTAACTAATGATGTCATGTACTTTGACATCCCAAACCTTTGGAGAAGTACCAAATTCCACGGCAGGGCGGTAGAATGGGTACTCTATGCCAGTGGTAAAATCCAATACCTTACCTTGATTGGGAGTATTGAATCTCCAATATTTCATGCTCGTTACCTGACCCAATGACATTATGTGATCCTCCTTACTTCTTTTTTACCTACCAGTTGGTTGAAACACCCGGAGGCAGAATCCACCTGATCCTTGTAAGTGCTGAATGGAAAGAAACGATGTTCTTCAATGAACTCATGATTCCAATCAGCATTTAATATGGTAAAAGCACCATTATTCACCTGTACACTATAAGGATCAGCACGGAACGCCTTATCTCCCGTGGGGCGTTCCGCTCGGACTACATATCCTGCCAGGTTACGAATCGTCCCTTCGGCTGATTCCTTTCCACCACTACCTGGTTCCTGTTCCACCCATATTTCAACGTCCCGTCCATCCACTTCGGCACAGTGTTGAATGATCTGTTCACGTTCATGACTGGCCCAACGTCCACGTTTGACATCCTCTATGATCCAACGTGAGTTGACCAAACGGCTCATCTTTACACCAACGGTGAAAGCTCCTTCTCCTTCTGTGCCTGCCTTATCCCAGTAGCGAATGCTCTTAATGACGTCCACTGGGTTGGGGAGTTTATTGACCAGGGTGAAATGATCTACCTTAAACATGCCTCCTCCTGGGGGTGTTGGATCCTGCCCGATTTGTCCTGCGTAACCATATTGTCCAAGGTCTGCTTCCAGGTCTGACAGTATAGCCCATGACAACCGATTTGGATCCAGCAAATCATCTCTATATTCCTTCAGTAAGGATTGTGGTTTCACATTGTCACGAAAATTACGGCATTCTCCCGGTAGGCAGATATGACGTATGTTTTCTTTTTGCTTGGCCAACAGGTGTCCGGCGGGATCATCCTGATGTAGCCGTTGCATGATGTAAATCGTTGGTGTCACGGCCTTATTGGTTTTACGAGTGGAAAGTGTTTGTTCACACCAACGGTTGGCTATACCCAATTGTACATCACTCACAGCCTGAGTGGGGTTCAGTGGGTCATCCACTATCAATATGTCACCATGGAACCCTGTCAGAGTACCCCCCACAGAAGTGCTGTATCGGCTACCCCCAATCAACAATTGTGGCATCCTTCCATAACTGGTAGGTACTTTCTTTACAACTTTGAAGTTACTTTTAGTGTCCTTGTCCTCCTTGATGTCAATCTCGGGGTAAAGTTCCTGAAAACGTGGGCTGCGAATCAGATCACGGCAGTATTCAGCACTTTCCATGCTAAGGGCTGAACTATAACTGGCTGTAATGAAACGCATCCAGTGCCACTTAGTCCAGCACCATGCCGGGTACATTATGGAACATGTTATGGTCTTGGTGCTGCCCGGGGGGACGTTAATGACTAGGTCATACTCACGGGGTTTGCGCTCGGCCACCTGGTAAGCTACTTTCTCTAGCTCCTGACATAGGTAGGCAATGTGCCAATTAGGGGAAAATGTGTGACTACTGACTATGTCCCAGAATGTTTCTATGAAATGAAACAGGCTGCGATTGTTCAACTCCCGTGTCACCGCCAATGGGGGTATGTCCACCTGTATTTCCCGTATTCGGGGAGGGGACACGGTGGTGAGAAGCGGTGGGCGGGTACGTTGTATGTGACTAGTTGTCTCCGGCATTTTCAGTGATGGCTTTATGTTGAATGCGCTCGATGAACGCCAGCTCTTCCGTAGTGTACTTACTCAGGTCAATCTTCAGAATGTTGACATTGGTCTGCAGAATTTCAGTGCGTTGCACCTCACTCCATTTCTCTTTCTGACGCAGGGCCAGCCACTTGATGGCAGCAGCCGTGTCAGGTGGGTAATGCTTCGTGTACGGTGTCACCACAGCCTTCCCACGAAAAAGTGCAATGTGCACATCTTTGACACTGCATCCAATGGCTCTCCGGTACAGGCTTTCTGCCACCCGTCCATCAGCTTCAGTCTTGCCTTTTTGCAGTTCCTCACGGAAATCAAGGTGTTTACGCTTCCATGCATCCAGTGTTTCTACACTGACATCCATCACCCGGGCAATTTCCCGATCCGTGCATCCCAGTAGGGCTAACTGATAAGCAATGCGCTTACTATTCAGGGTGTATCGGCTAAGTTCATTCATTTTGTCTTCGTACTTGGTCTGTGACTTTGTGACGAAGATAATACTTTTTGAGGACATATCATATAATTTTTTCAAAAATTTTTTGTAATAGGTTATAATAAGAATTTACTAATGAACGTACACAATAGATAATGCCATGGATTAACATTCTATTTAGAATCAAAATAAATTATGTATACCTCCCTTTCCCCTATATACTATTAATATACCTATATGAGGGAAACGGCTATTGAAATGTAAAAAAAATTTTGAAATTTTTAGGGATGACATTTGAAATGTAAAAAAATTTCTACGCTTATGGAGAGCCTATCCGGCAGTCCCCCCAATTTTCAACCCGTCAAACGGGTGGGTATATACTTGTCACCCACCCATTGGGTTACCCAATTAGTGGTTGTTGATTGTTATCTTTATTCTATTATCCTATTATCAATACAGCTATCCATTTCAAAGTAAATTGACAAGAGGTGAGCGACTGGGGTATTCCACCCTATTTTCTTATATACTCTTATTCTATTAACATACTCTTATTCTATTATTATCTCATACCCTTATTTATCTCACACCTCTTATAACCTTACTTTTCATTTTGCCCTGCTACATTAACAATAGATATACAGAAATCAACGTTCATGTCATTAGTTATATCTTTAGATAGCTTTAATACTTGCCACCAACCTTGAGTCTATAAAGACCCAATTCTGGCATTTCAGTATTTTGTTTATTTTAGCTTTTTTAACCACTTATAATCTGTTTTTTTATAGCTTTGCAATTACTTAATTTATAATTAGTTAATAACTATTTTTAATTTATTTTTAAACTTTCTTTATAAGATAATAGGAAATGTCAGAATTAATAGTACCTTTGTACTGTGGATGAGGGGTGAGCGAACCCCTCTGGAAGTAAAATGATGAGTATCAGACGATTAGGAAAGTGACTTTCCTACTCTCCCAGCCCCTGTGGGATTGTAGCAGTAAAGCTATCCTACCTGATGGTTTTCCCGTTCATTGACATTTTAATGTTAATAGTACCTAGTTACTATTATAATAGATAGTAAGGGTGTTTCTAGTTTTTAAACTTTCTAAATTCTTAATCAAATGAAAACCGCAAAAGTAATTGGTAAGAAATCTGCAAAGATTTCCAACAAATCCAAAAACCTCCTACCCACGGCTGAGGAACAAGCTCAACGGGATGCACAGGTGGCCTCACTATTAAAGGGCATACGCACTGAAGAACCACGTTACAGCGAAAGTGAAATTGCCTCGATGATGGCACAAAGGAAAGACGCTGAACGTATCAAGGCCCAACTCAAATCTGAAGACCTGACTGCCAAAGTTATTCAACCAGGCATCACAGGTCGAGATTTGAAACGTATCAACAAAGAGGCCACCGGACGCACTGGAGTGAAGAAAGTTCAGAAAGTAAAGGCCACTGAGCCGACTCCAGTCATTGAGCCGACTCCAGTCATTGAGCCAACTCCAGTCAACCCTTTGGAAGCTTTATTCACTAACCCAGCTGCTATGGCCTTGTTAAAATTGCTGGGTGTAGCCATTCCTGAACCAAAAGTGGATGTGCCAATGGTGAAAGAACCGAAAGTGAAAGAACCGAAAGTGAAAGTCAATAAGGTTAAAATACCAACCAGAATTGACCTCATAGCTAGAGTGTTGCTCACTGAACCTACCTTGGCCAAAGATGATGTGATTTCAAAGGTGGATGCCCTGTATACTAAAGAAACGGGCAAAGATTTGAACACCAACCAAACAACCACATATTATTTGTTAGTGGTTCAAATCTTAAAGGCATTTAACTTCTGGCCATTGGAATAATACCTAAATTCAAAGAGGGGCTCACAGCCCCTCTTTTTTTTATACATATTCTAAGGGTGGTACTATTAACTAATTAATACTTGCTTATCTATTATAATTTAATTAACTCAATTTTCTAAACAATCAAAAATTAATCAAAATGAAAGAAACAATCATGCCCATGCTAAAGGGCATAGCAGCTTGTTTGAGCTTTGTAGCTGTATTAATACTATTTATTAGTATTATACTACCTACATCAAAATCTTCACACCTAACAAAGGAAAATGATGTTAAACAGGAGGCATTTCTCAATTGCTCCAAAGATGAAGGTGACGCTGGATGTGACTCTTGTTATTATCTCATATATGGAGTTCACCTTGATACTTATTCTTTATACAAATAACTAATTTCCAAACTATCAAAAACCAAAAGCTATGAAAAAGAATTCAATGTCAGTGTTGAATACTAAAAAAGAGATCAAGAAAAAAGAAATCTTGTCACTCATTTCCCAAGTTTATGCACCTGAATCACGTGTTAATCAAAACTGTCAACGTGGATTGGATAAACTCAGTTTTCGAGAACTGAATGCCCTTCATATGATGATAACTACATCAAACACGATATTATTAATTAGATTAATAACCGCAAATAAATGAACCACGAAATATCAATTGAACATGCCAAAAGAACAATTTTCTTAGGCAAAGCAATTATCACTTTCCAAAGTCCCACTGGCAAGCACTTTACTTATAAGATAAAAAAGAGTAAAGACAATTCCAATCTATTCTTTATATCCACTCTGACTGGGCCAGATAACTGGAGCAATTATTCATACATAGGCATTGTCACCTTCAACAATGGATCCACTTCCTTTAAGACCACCGCCAGATCAAAACTCAGCCCCACGGCACCCAGTGTAGTGGCCTTTGGTTGGACACTGCGTCATTTACTATCCAATGACCTGCAAGGTGTAAAAATCTTTCATGAAGGAAAATGTTTGAGATGTGGCAGAAAATTGACAGTGCCTGAATCTATTAAGAATGGAATTGGACCGGAATGTATACACTATGTGTAGTATATTAAGAAAAAATAATAACACGTGAAACACCATATAATAGGGCTAAATTACTAATTATAAAAAATAGTTTAAAAATAAGTTTAAAAATATTAGTTAATCTTATTTATTATACTTATCTTTGTATTGTCATTAGAAATAAAACTAAAAACCGCAACCCAATGGACAATTGGAAATCATATGACTCAGAACGATTTGGAGATGGAGTTCAACAAAACTTCACTGCTATGCAAAAACAAGTTTGTGACCTTGAAACTTTCTTTGACATTCACCCATTTCCTAAACATAAACATTCAATTATTATTATTCACCAAAACCACAAACAAAATGACAACAATTGAAACAAAATGGATTATCACCCATCAGGCTGAAGTCCACAAAGCTAAAGAAATGAAAGCCAAAAAGATCACAACTATTGGGTTCATGATCTTCACCGCTTTCATGATTGGTTTCTGTTTACTCGTAATTTTATTTGGGGTTGTAGATTAATCATTAAAAACCGCAAACAAAATGACAAATGATCAAACTTTAATCAGCAAACGTTTGGCAGCCATCATTCCTAACAAGAGAACGGAGGTCAAACTCAATGGTGAAATCTATTATGCTGGTTTCTGTATGCTTGATTTTTATATTAATGAAAGCCAAAAAGATTTCACATTACAATTCAGCTTATGTGATGATTTTAATAATTTCTGCTTTAATAAAGCAAATAAAATCACATGCTGGCCAACGAGCAAAGGGGCTCAACCCGTCACTGACAAAGGACAGTGGACAAAAGAGGGGCGCATGGAAATGAAGCCAGGCAAATTCTTATTATTATTCACCAATTATATTAAGTGTAGAAATGAACATGGTGTCACAATAGAGGACTCTTCATTGAGAGCTAAAATCATTGCCCGCTTGTGTGAGATATTTACAGATACAATACGTGGTAGCAATGAAGATATTATATTTGACATTACAAAGAATATCAGTGAAATATATGCGATGTCTGCACATGATTCAAGTGGATACCTCAAAAACAGCTGTATGCAAGATAATGGAGACTATGGATGCCGAGAGTATGCCAACTTTTATAACAAAATACCCCAATTAAAGATAGTTTACAAAAAAACTCCAGACAACTATTTATTGTTTCGAGCTTTGTTGTGGGAGAATATAAAAACCAATGATGACAAAACGATTACATTTTTAGACCGGGTGTATGGAAGTGATTGTGTTAATCATCAACTCATAGAATATGCCAAAGAACATGGCTGGGCATACAGAAATTTTAATAGTGATTACATACACTTTATGGATAATGATAGTATTCAATTACAATGTCCAATCCCTAATAATGCATATGATTATTTGAAGGATGAAGGTTCTCCATACGTTGATACTTTACGTAGACTCTCATCTCACAGCAATAAATGGATACTATCCAATTATATAAGTTCTCCATTCAGCCTACAAGAGTGTGATGGACGTGCTGTAAGAGATTCTGAAAGTTGTGCTGAATGTAATGATGACATTCATCCAGATGATGTTTATCACCACAATGATAATAGTTATTGTAATCATTGCTTTCGTGCCCTCTTTTCACATTGTGAATGCTGTGGAAATGATTATCCCAATGACGAGGTGTACTCGGTGCCTAATGGAAGTATGTATTGTGAGACTTGTCTTGATCGTGACGGTTATTCTCGATGTGAACGCTGCGATGATTGGACTAATGCTGCTATAATGCAAGATGATTGTCACTGGTGCCCCACCTGCTTTGAAAGAGTATTTGCCAAATGTCCTATTTGTGATCAATTTTATAAAAAAGATAGAAGGAATGATCGTCTGGTTACAGTGGATGGTGAACCTACACATGTATGTATAGAATGCTTGGATGACAGCAACAATTTAGTCCAATGCAATAAATGTGAATGTTACTTTACAGATTTTGATATGATAAATAAAGATGGATTATGTGATATATGTGTAGATACCATCAAAGATAATAAAGCAGTAATGGAATGTATTGTAAACAGTATTAATTATATGTAATATGAGTGCAAACAACTTTCAATCAACTCCAAACAAACTAGCTCCCGTGATGCCCAAAGAATGGTATCACAAAGCTATTGCGTTATTCAAAATTCCCAGTACTCAATATAATGAGACAAGTATGGCACTATACATTATACGAGAATTGGAATTGATAAATAATGTGAAATACTACATTGATGATTATGGAAATATAATAGTCATCAAAGGTGATAGTAAATTGTACCCTTGCTTCTGTGCTCATTTAGATACAGTTCACACTTATCCCAATGGATTCAAATTGCTTTATCAAATAGCTGGTGAGAGGACTTATTTATTTGCCTGTGACAATGATAAAAAGAGTGTCGGAGTCGGTGGAGATGATAAGTGTGGGGTATTTGCTTGCCTATATTTATTACAACGGTTAGATCACGTCAAAATCATATTCTTCAGTCAAGAGGAAAGTGGAGGCACTGGTTCCTATAACATAGACTTGACTGTATTTGATGATTGCCAATTCCTTGGAGGCATAGATCGCTGGAATGGACATGACTTCATAAATAAATACTTTGGGATACATACTATATCTAAAGCATTCAAGAAAGCAGTAATGCCAATATTAAAGCAATATGGGTATAATCCTAATTCAGGATTATTTACAGATGCCCTCAATATTGTAGATAGAGGCATTGATCTTTCCTGCTTTAATATATCTTGTGGGTATTACTCACATCATTCCAAAAATGAATATGTAGACTTAAATGAATTGTACCATGCCTGCCTTTTGTGTGAAGAGTTATCAACATTATCTGAAAGGTATGAGCATCCATATAAGAAAGTTGTGTACAATAGTGTCACGCATTGGGATGATTGGGATTACAAAACAGATGGATGGACAAAAGATAAAGATGGTACATGGCGGCAGGGTGCCCCAAAGAGTAAATCCATATATAATTTCCCTGCTTACCATACCAAGTTCAGCAACTATGTAGGAAGTACAATGCCAAAAACTGAAGAGGAATTTATGATTGATAGTGTACTGGTGTGTGAAAATTGTGGATTAGAATTACTAGCTCATGAAAAGAAATACTGTGACACATGTGCAAAATGGATGAAGCCAGCAGATAGCGATATTCCATTACATGGAGAAACTGATAACACTGATTTAGGTATTTAGTAAACATAAAAAATCAAACAAATGAAAAAATTACAGGTAATGCTTACTGTTGAGGTGTCCCTCAGAATGCTAAATGATATGATCATTACAGCTATTGAGGGTGGTAGTAACTACTGGTATTTGCTTAAAGAAAAAGCAACAGCTCAAATACAAAAGTATGAAGGTAAATTTATTCCAGAAATACATGATAATAAAGACACTTTCTTTGGTGCTTTTGCTGAGGCAATTCTTCCCGCTGTAATAGGTGGAGAAGTAATTGAAATACATGACATAGAGGATCCAGATGGGCAACCTATTGGAAAATTGTCTTGGGAATCTATAAAAAAAGGTATACATGAAATGAGTAAAAACCATCCACTGGTACTTGCTCTATTAATTAATCCTGAATCGGACTTTGATGCTGCTGATGCAGATGCTATATTTCAATACATAATACTGGGAGAAATTGTATATGGATAGAAACAAAAAGATAGTTACTATTGCTGTAAATGAGAATGGTGAGCGGGTGCTAAAAATAGCATTTCCATATGATGGTGTGCTATTAAAAATAGTAAGAGACATACCCGGCAGAAAATATCATCCAGAAAGCAAATGCTGGTCTGCCCCATTAAATGTCATATCTATCAAAGCTTTGATGGACGCTGACTTTATGGTAGAAGACAAAGTAATGAATTTCTTGAAAGAAAGTAAAGTTCAAACAAAGCAGATTGAACTCAAAGGCATCCCTGGATTGAAGGGCAAATTATACCCATTTCAGAACAAAGGAGTAGCATTTGTAGAAGCAAACAAAGGGCGTGCTCTGATTGCCGATGAAATGGGACTGGGCAAAACTATTCAGGCATTAGCATGGTTACAACTACACGAGGAAAAGCGACCTGTAATAATAGTTGTACCAGCCTCATTAAAACTAAACTGGGAGAGAGAGGCATTGGCATGGTTACCAAATCCAAGAACGGAATTGCTTTCAGGCACACTTCCGTGGATTCCCACTGGAGATATTCTTATTATTAATTATGACATACTGCATAAGTGGTTGTATATTCTAAAAAATATAAAACCACAGGTATTGATTACGGACGAATGTCACTATTACAAAAACAATGGAGCCAACAGAACAAAAGCTATAAAAATGTTGGGTAAGGGGATTCCGTATGTAATAGCTCTATCAGGCACACCCATTGTAAATCGTCCCATTGAAGTCTACAATGCCATTCACCTTATTAATCCTGACTTGTTTCCAAACTTTTGGAATTACACTCACAGGTATTGTAATGCAAAGTATAATGGATATGGATGGGACTTTAATGGAGCATCTAATACAGAAGAGTTACATCAAAGGTTGGTGGATACCGTAATGATACGTAGACTAAAAAAAGATGTATTGCCAGACCTACCTAAAAAAGTAAGATCATTCATACCTATGGAACTAACAAATACAAATGACTATCGGGAAGCAGAAAATAACTTCATAGAGTTTTTGAGAAAACGAAAGGGCAGTGAAGCAGCAGAACGTGCCTCCAATGCTCAAGCTTTAGTGGAAATTGAAATATTAAAACAGTTAGCCGTAAAGGGTAAAATGGGACAAGCCATTGAATGGATACGTAACTTTATAGATATAGATAGTAAACTGGTGGTATTTGCCGTACATCGAAATGTCATAGACATCCTGATGGAAACATTCTGTGATGTAGCTGTCAAGGTGGATGGATCAGTGACTCAATCCAACAAACAGCGAGCAGTGGATTCATTTCAGAATGATGATAAAGTACGATTATTCATTGGGAACATCCAAGCGGCGGGTGTGGGAATAACTTTAACAGCCTCATCCAATGTAGCTTTCTTAGAACTACCTTGGACACCCGGAGCCGTAACTCAGGCTGAGGATCGTTGTCATCGTATAGGACAACAAGACTCAGTCAATATCCATTACCTGTTAGCTGCAGGTACAATAGAAGAAAGAATTGCCCGATTGCTTGATCAAAAAAGAAAGGTATTGGATGCTGTATTAGATGGAGAAATAACTACAACTGAATCACTATTAAGCGAATTAATGAAACAATATGAGTAACATTAAAATTAGGAGGGCCAAACTATGTATTATTACAAAAGAACTGAGTTTTCACCTGACTGTCTTTATACCGTTGGGTATTATGATCCATATGGTAAATGGATCCCGGAATCAGATCATGAAACAGCTGAAAAGGCTGCGGAGAGAGTGCATTATTTAAACGGAGGATAATCATAAAAACTAAAAGCTATGAAAATTTTAACAAAAGAAATTCTGGATGCTTTCACAAAGCAAGGTTATTGCGGTGATAAAGAAACAAAGGATATTAAAATTGTCCTTAAACTTTTCAATCCCACCGGGGTAGGTACATGGTACTTGTACGAAAAAGAAGATGATGACATTTATTGGGGTTTCGTCAATCTTGGTGACCCAGAGATGTCAGAATGCGGTACTGTATCAATGTCCGAGTTAATGGAGTTCAAAGGTAGGTTTGGACTTGGTATTGAAAGAGATATGCATTTCAAACCACTTTCAATGTCACTGGATGAAGTAATATCCAAAGTACAATCAGGTCAGCATGTATAACTTAAAAACCAAAAGCTATGAAATCAAAAAAAGAATTGCTAAAACAAATGGCAGAAGAAGTTATTGAATTATGTGACGGTCCAGCCAACCTAGCAGAGGCTTGTGAAGAGTATGCCAGATGCGGAGATGGAGATGTTAAAGCTAGTGAACTGTACAAGGAAGCTCAACTACAATTAAGCAAACGCAAACCAGCATTAAAAATAATAGGTGAAGATGGGAATGCTTTTGCTATCTTAGGTAAAGCAAGTAGAGTGGCTAAAGAAAACGGTATGGATTGGGATAAAATTCATAAACAGGCAACCTCCGGTGATTACAATCACCTGCTAATGATCATGATGAAATACTTTAATATAGAATAATATGGAAAACCTAAATCTAATCAGGAAAATAGCATGGTCATTTCATCACACTACAGGATTGGAGTTTGATGACCTATTACAAGAAGCCACTTGGGCTTATCTACATGCTCTCAAAACATATGATCCAAAAAGAGGGAGGATAACCACTTATGTATGGGTGCATATTACTTCCCATCTTAAAAACTACCTTAAACAGGAAAATAAACACAACGATCCTATTGACTTTATTGAGGACATAGAAATAGAAATGTTAGATCATTCCTATGTCACTCCTACTCCATTCTGGGAGAGTTTAAGTCAGGATGCCCAAGAGGTAGCAGAAATGGTTATTACATCACCCAAACCTTTCATTACTCATGGCAAACCTAAAGCTCGTAAAAGAGTAAAACAAGTAATGATCAATAGAGGATGGGATTTGAACAGGATGTGTATAGCAATAAAAGAATTACAATTATTGTATTCTTAAAAAGTAATTGTATAATAATAGTAATGTTTAACCAAAACTCAAAAAAATGTTTAAAACAAATGCCGTAAAAAGGTATCAAGAGTTTCTGAATGAAGCTATTGATAGATGTAAGCAGGGTACACTGATAAGTATGTCTTCCCTGATAAAAAAATATGGTATATCATCTTCCCTAGCAACCTTCATCATAGAGAAGGGAATTATTAAAAAGACAGGCACTGGAAGACATGTGGTATATTCTCTAAATGGTGGTGGGAGTGTTAAATATGGGGAACATGAAACAGCCATTCTTGCCAAAGAATTCAATGTTTGGAAATTCCGTAAAAAGAATGGGCTCGAACCAGTGAGACCTGATATAAAGGTAGATAAAGGACTAGCCCAGTACACTACCCAACAGCTCATTAGAGAACTGCACAGAAGAGGGTACAGTGGAAAGCTGAGTATAAAGAAAGAGATCACTGTATGACAATATGGACATCATTCGTCTCTATCAGGATTTCTCCGTTTCATTCCAAACTGAGGGGCATAAGCATTGTCGTCCTGGTTGGGTAAACACCGAGTGTCCTCACTGTACAGGCAATCCTGGATTGCATCTGGGGTATAACTTACAGGATAACTATTTTGTGTGTTGGAGATGTGGGTTTCACCCAACCATCTCCACCATAGCTAAGTTAATACACACAGGTGAATCGGAAACCAGAACCGTCATAAAACAATATGGACTTCTCATTCCTAGATTATCCAAAGAGCCCAAGGTAAGGATCAGAGCCAAAGCTCATAGGTTACCATCAAATACTGTGCCCCTACAAAGTAATCACAGGCATTACTTGGAGAGCAGAGGCTTTGATCCTATTTTATTAGAAAGAGAATGGAATCTTTTGGGAACTGGTCCATACAGTAAGTTAGATCATATTGATTACAAACATCGTATCATTATTCCTTTCTTTTGGGACACTCAACAGGTATCATTTGATAGCCGGGACATTACTGGTAAAGATATAGGACGTTATAAGGCTTGCCCTAAAGATAGAGAACTGATACCACATAAAGAAATACTATATGGAAAGCAAAGTAAGTGGAAGGAGACTGGCATTTGTGTTGAAGGGCCAACAGATGTATGGAGATTAGGGGTGAATAGTTTTGCCACTTCGGGGATTAAGTACACCCCTAAACAAGTCCGGGTAATGTCTAAATCTTTTAAAAGAATCTGGGTTATGTTTGATGATGACCCACAGGCATTAGTACAAGCTAAAAAACTTGTGGCTGAACTACGTTTCCGAGGAGTGGAAGCCATGTTAATTGAAAGTATCATTGCAAGTGATCCAGGTAGTATGAAACAAAGTGATGCAGATTATTTAATTAAACAAATAATAAACTGATACTCAGTAAGATAAAAAATAAATTAGGATATTAAAAAAAGATTACTTATTTTTATAACCCTTAAAGAAAATAACACATGAAAACGGGCATGTTGAAAAATATGGATTCATCCATTACTTTGCGGTTTTGGTGAAACTAGTCAGGAGTCATTACAGCCCCCGTTTGCTGGAAAGCTCCTGACTTTTTAATTTATACACATTTTATGGAAAGAACTAAATTCACTACACAACCCCTTCCACAGTTATACAATGTAGAAGATGAACCTATTGTTTTATCAAAATGCTTGCTTGACACTCTTCTGAAACAACCAAACCATTCAGATTTAATTGCCCTATATACATTTTATTATTATACGGCAAAATGGCAAAAAACTAACCAACCAAAGGCTACTACAAAATATACAGCACAAGGAATGGGATGGTCAGTGGAAAGAACTATACGGAATAAAAAAAGACTGATAGAAATAGGATTGGTAGAAGATGTAGTGTTAAAAAATGTAGAAGGTAAAGTAACTGGGCATTTTGTGAAGATTAACTTTATATGGCAAAATGTGGAAAACCACCCTATGGGAAAACCACCCTCTGGTTTTCCCATAGATAAATTCTTAAGAACTAATATAGAAAAGGAAAAAAATAAAAAAATTCAAAATAAAAATAAAATACCTCCTCCATTAAATTTAGTACAACGGTATTGCCAGGAAAGGAATAATGGCATAGATGCACAGCATTTTATAGACTTTTATGAATCCAAAGGATGGTTGATAGGAAAGAACCATATGAAGGATTGGCAAGCCGCTGTTCGCACATGGGAGCAAAATGACAAGCTGGGTAAGAACAAAGGTAAACCACCATACAAAGAATTTGATGGCATGAGATTCTATCTTAATGGTGATGGAGAGTATTATAATAAAAAAGGAACACCCTGGATTGATTAGCCATGATTGAGCGAAAAATAATAATTGGATTAATCACTTCCACAGAATATCTACAGAAGGTTAAACCTATCTGGAACCCCATGCTGCTAGAATCTGTGGTTGCTCGTCTATTATCTGAGTGGGTTTGGGAGTATTACACTACTTATGATAAAGCTCCAGGAAAGGACATAGAAGGCATATTCTTTGCAAAGATAAAAAACAATAGTGTTCAAAAAGACATAGCTGAGGAAATAGAAGAAGACATTTTGCCAGGTCTATCAGAGGAGTACACTCAGGAGAATCTCAATGTAGAGTATTTATTGGATGAGACTAAAAAGTATTTTAATGATCGTCACTTAGCTATTCATACAGAAACAATTGAATCCTTACGATCAACAGGAAAAATAGAGGAAGCAGAAAAACTAGCCAGAGAATTCAAATCATTAGAACTGACCATTCATAACATAAATAATTTTATTTTGACAGCAGAGGATATACGAGTTCATGCAAAACCTACTCCTGCTACCTTAATGAAGCCTTGGTTAAAGGAAGGACAAACCACTATTATTTATGGTAGCTATGGGTCAGGAAAGTCTTTATTAACCATCGCTGTGGCTTACCTATTAGGATTAAAAGATTTTGATGACAAGGAATGTGAGATTGGAGAATGGCAAGTAAAAAAACGAGTAGGCACTTTATACATCGATGGAGAGTTGGGAGAACAGGAAATGGAGGATAGGATTAAAAAGTTTGAGTGGTTGGGAGTGCAACGCCTTTCATTACGAATTCTTTCCATTCCTGAGTATCAGTTAGCCACAGAGGATTCATTCTATTTATCTGATAGAGGGAACCAGTTAAAAATCATTCAGTGGTTAAAGAATAACACAAGGTATAAGTTAGTGGTTTTAGACAGTGCTAGCACGTTGTTTGGTTTGGTAGAGGAGAATGATAACTCTGAATGGAATAACAAGATAAACCCATTCCTACGAGACCTACGAGCCTTGGGAGTGGCGTGTATCCTTTTACACCACTCCGGGAAGGATGGGAGAAGAGGATTACGAGGGGCATCCTCAATGGGAGCTATGGCACATAATATATTCAAACTTTCTAATCATACAGATAAAAACATTGATGATGGAGAGGCTTGGTTTGTACTAAGTAAGGACAAACAAAGGTCTGGAGGATATAGCTTCAAGACGTTTGCCCTAAAGTTTACACAGGAAAATGATGAAACAGAAACACACTGGGAAGTTACAAGCAGAGGTGGCACAACGTAGTTTTATGACGAATAATTAAAAATCATTTGTATAATATAATCAGAAATAAATTTTATGTTTAACCAAAATCTTTAAAATTATGATTAGTGAAAAAGAAATGCGGTCGGCCGCAAAAGAAGTCGTCACCGTCCTTGGACTGGTGGATGAAAACAAAGAGGATATTGTTATTACAAAAGCAACAACCCTCAAAGAGCTCAAAAAAATCATCGATGATGTGATCAATGAGAAGTTGATTACAAAAGATGATACACTCTCTGATGAAACTCAGGCTGTAATTGATGCCATGACTTCTAAACCAGGTAAGAAAAATGCAAAACCAGGGCCAGAACCAGAGGAAGAAGAGGATGATGAGGATGATGATCCTGATGATGAGGATGATGATCCTGATGATGAGGGGGAACATGCAAAGAAAATAGCTAACAAACTTCATAAGGAACTTGCTGACAAAAAAATCAATACTACAAAAGGTATGGATGTTCCTACTGAAGATGATGAGGATGATGTTGAAAAAGTTAAAAAAACTTCTCCAGCAAAAAAAGGGAAAAAGATTGAAAAGAAAAAAGGAGTAACAAGGGCAATTTGTATTTGTCGAGCTATGCAATCTGTTCCCTCTAAAGGAAAAACTATTGATGAGGTTGCGGCCATTGCTGATAAAGAATATGTGAAAGCAGGAGGAACTTCTAATGTTACACAAACAGTGCATCATATTAAAGTTTTTATTCCTGCTGGATTAGAATGGGGGATTTTCACTGTGGAAGGCGATAAGGTTTTTCCGGTATCTTAATTTTGAGTAATGCTTGAATATAAGAATCCTATAACTGTGAGGAGAGGGCATTGGACATGCCCTCTCCCACTTGCTTTGGAATCCTATTGGGCTTGTGAAGCTGATTGTCTTCATTGTGTTGGAAGGAGGCTAAACAAAATTTGGGGGGAAGAACAAAGAGTAAGTAATCCTGAGAATGTTAAAAAAATACTTACAAATGCTTTGCTAAATAAAAATCCAAAATCAATAGTTTCTCAAGCCCTTCATTCTAAAAAAGCTTTATTTTTAGGGAGAAAGGCTGATCCATATCAACCCATTGAAAATGAAAGAAAGGTTACTCGTAGATTAATACAAATATTATCTGAGATGGATTGGCCAGTGGTGATTTGTTCAAGGTATCAATCTAATATGGAAAGAGATACAGATTTGTTCCTAAAAAAGAGGAAGCTGATTCATATGCTAGTAGAAATAACTCCTGGTGCAGAAAGTGATTGGGAAGTGTTTGAACACAAAAGAACATCAGAAGTAAAACATCGTCTACAAATAGCTAAGAAGTGGCAGGATATGGGAATTAAAGTGGGGGTAAGAGGTGAACCTTTCATTCCAGGGTATCATACTATAAAACAATTTCAGGATGTTCTAAAAAGACTTAAAAGCTATGGCTTGAAGTCTTATAACATATACAATCTTCACATTAATGAATACACCATAAAACGTCTCTATGAGATAGGTTTGGACATAGAAAAGATTTGGACATTTAATCAGGATCATCACTGGAAACTTGTACAAAGAAAACTCTGTCAAATTGCTGATGAAGAAGGCATTGAATTAGGTTGTCCTGACTTTGTTAATGTACCTATTGATTGGATGTCAAATGTTAATACATGTTGTGGTATTGATGTACAAAATGCTTTTACTTATAACACTCATAACTGGAGAAACCTTATTAAGCATGGGGAAACATCAAAAGAGGTATTAAACAAATCATGGGAAGGAATAGGAACAATGAAGGATAGAGAACGAGCAGATGTTATTGTAACTGGAAAACATTCAAAAGATTACTATACAATGCGAAACGCAGGAATTATATGATATACAAAATAGGGAATCAGAAATTAACTATAATTACTTCTGAAACAAAAGAAGATAAAGGAACACCACACCAGGTGGTTTCCTGGAGAGATATGGCAGAAACATGTCGTACATTGGATGCTGTTTGTAATTGGATAACTCCAAAAGATTCACCAGTAATAGTGGATGGTATAGCCAGAGCTGGTTTTTGGGGGGCTTTGTTTAGAAATAAATGGCCAAACTGTGTTCTTCATTTAAATGAAAAAGAGACGAATTGTCTGGATGTTTTAAATAGGAATTTTCCAAATGACAAAATTACCAATTTTGATATTGAAAATTGGGCTCCTAAGAAATGTGATATTGCAATGTTAGATTTTGATGATTTCACCTTACGCAAAGCAGACAAATGGAAAAATATTTTACAGTCTTGGGAGAAGTCATGTACTTATCTTATAATTGTAGACAGTGCTTGTTTTGGCTTTAAGTTTGGGAACTTAAAACATTACGGAGTTGACAAGGAGGAAGGATATTATTATGCATTAAATAATTACTTCAAGAAAATTTCATTGAATAAACGGATAACTACAATTTGTAAATTTACTAATGCTGCCACCCTTCTTCTTGAAAAAAGAGGAGGCATTACAATAAGATTTATTCCACCATCAACTGATTTGTTTTTAAGCAAAGGAGATATACAGAAAGGACTTTTCTTTTGAATATTAATTGGAAAATAGTGAAAGATGAATTGCTTTCTTTTGAGAAAAAAGAAAGAAAATTGAAGGATTTAGATGCCCTTACAATAGACACTTTACATGGTAGTATGTGGGGGTTGAATCATCGCTATATGACATTAGAGGAAGCATTAATAAAAGATAAAAATTCCATTTTGTCATATAGTTTGAAAAGAATTCAACTTTTGATGCAAGAATCAAATTTTACTTTTAAACGTAAAGAGTCATTGAGATGTGGTGTAGGATTTGGAACATATGGATGGAAATATGATAGTAGGATTATTAAAGCGGCAATATATTATGGGGCTTGTCTAATTGATACGGCTGAGGGATATGGTTATGGAAAGGTAGAGAATGAATTAGGAAAGATTTTAATTAATTCCAAACCCATTGATGTGATTACAAAAGTACGGAGAGATCATATGAGTCCTAATTCTATTTATAATGCAGTAAGCAGAAGTGTAAAAAAGTTAAACATAATTCCTCATGTACAATTACATTTTCCTAATGACAAGTTCTCAAATGCCATTAAGGACTTAGCATCACTGCGACAAAAAGGAATTGTAAAAAGTATTGGTTTGGGAAACTGTTCTGTGGATATGATTGAATCTGCACAAAGGCTTGTGTCTGAATTTAGTGGGGATGTTATTGATTCTGTTCAAATGTCATTCAGTCTTTTAGATAACAGAATTAAAAAAGTTCTTTTACCATATTGTCAGGAAAGGGGAATAATAGTAATAGCTTACAGTCCATTAGGGCAGGATTTTAAACGATTAAATTGTTCTTACTTAATTAAAGTAGCAAGAAAATATGAATGTTCCACTGCACAATTGGCATTGGCATGGATATTAACACACTATGGAGTAGTACCCATTCCCGCTACCAATAATATTAATCATTTGAGAGAGAACCTATTGAGTGAGGATTTAAAACTTGATAAAAATGATGTTATAGAATTAGAAAATTATTATAATGAAAATAAAAAAATTGTTTAAATTTGTAAAACTAAAATTATGGCTGGTACAACCGAACAAGCTCACTTGACAGAGTGTCAAAAGAGAATAGTAAAATTCTCTGGGGGATGGGGGGTAATGGGAAATATCCCAGATTTTCCCGTGACTTTGGTTTTTAACTACGTATTGAGAATTGTAACTCAGAAACATGACAAGAATTATGTATTGTTACAATATCTCAAAATGGATGGTTATCATCCACGTTACAGTGTGTCGGAATTGGAAATGCTTTTAGATGGTGTTTCTGTGGAGGTAGGATTGGGAATAAAAATAGCTGAAATCCCATCTGGAACCAAGATGAGAGAGTTGTTTGATAAATACGTGGCACCTAGACTTATTGAAGAAAGGAACAGAATAGATGAATTACTGGGAATTAAGAAATAAAGTTAGTAAGATCATTCCTCGCATGACTCAACTGTATTCTTCCAATAGGAAGTCTGTCATAGTGAGAGAGAAGGGTAGAAAAAAGAATTATAGTCAGTATAACTTACGGCATGGAGAGTGGAGGAAACAGGAAAGATTGCTTAATACAGAGGAAATAAATTCCTTTCTGGAAATATCCATACGGGCATCAGCTTGTCCTTTACCATTCAATATGGATATATGGGATGGGTTGATCTGTCCTTATGCTTGTATTTACTGTTATGCCAATTCCTTTAGAGCCAGTCTCTACACAGCGTTCTTTGATAATAGTAAAACAATGGGACTTCGCCATTGTAATCCCACTTATTACAAGCAGGAGATGGATAAGATGGCTCGGTATCGTGCCATGACATTTGATCAGAAAAAAGAACTTACAGGAATCAATAAAGCTTTTGCTCTGAGAATGCCAGTACGGATGGGAATAAGGTTTGAAGATTTCCTACGAAATGAGGGAAGACATGGGATAAGTTTGGAAATGCTACGGTATTTGAAAGACATAGAATATCCTGTAATGATTAATACTAAATCCAATCTAGTAGGTACTGATCCATACATTAGAGCACTGGCTGATAACAAGGCTGGAGGAGCAGTACATTTAACAGTAATTACGAGCAATGAAGAGATAAGTAAAAAGCTAGAACCTGGAGCACCATCATATGCCCTACGCTTAGAGGCAATACGAAATATGACTTCTGCTGGAGTACGAGTAGTGGCTAGAATTGAACCTTATCTGTTCCTACTGAATGATGATTCAGAGGATGTGCTGAAATACATAGAAGATATGTGGGAAGCAGGAGTACGGAATATAACTTTTGATACTTATTCTTACACTGCAGGAAATTCTGGAATACGACAAAGCTTTATAAATGTAGGATATGATTATGACCGAATGTTTATGGCAGGAGCGGATAGTCAACCCTTTGGTTCTTTACTGCTAGGTAAGTTTATGGAAGTATTTAGAGAACGTGGTTTCAGTTGTAGTACGTTTGATATGGGGAATAATCCTACCAATGATCAGAGTATCTGCTGTGAAGTAGAAGATTTTTATACTGGTGGGTGGAATTTTGGATGTACCGTAATGGCAGCCAGGTTTATAAAAAGTAGGAAAGGGGAATCAGTAGATTGGAAAAACTTTGAACATTGGGTAGATATTAATGGAGGATTTCTGACTGAAGAATTAAGACAGGAAGTAAAACGCCTGTGGAACCTGGAAGGGAATGTCGCTTATTCCCATCGATGGGCTGCTGGCATGATTCCTTGTGGAAGGGATGAAGATGGATTAATATGGAAATGGATGAGTGATAATGATTATAGAGAAACATTAATACAAGAAACATATGAAGATAACAAACTTGGTTGAGGAAATTTTTGGACAAGCCGTGGCACTGGATCAAAGTGGCGGACTGAGAAACACCATTTATGCCATAGGTACAGAAATATTTATTCTTAATTATGACCATACCGTACTCCTGCGTTTCCGATTACGCACCTCAGAGGGAGTATTTGAACCACCTATATCATTCAAAGCTAATGATTATGATAGTAATGAGTTTGATGAGAAGGATGGAAGAATTGTCTTTTATAGTACCAAGGGGGATTATGCCCGAAAGAAAATATGTGGAACCTCTGACCTTACCCCAGAGGAAGTAAAAACATTATATCATAATTATATTCAGAATGTAGAAGATCACTCCGTAGTGTCTTTGTCCAAAGATGTTTTAGAGTTACTAGAACCTGAATTGAGCCACATAGAATTTTCAGGAGAGAAAGGACAATCTATAAAAATGATACAACGAAATATTTACTCTGGGGGGATAATAGAAGTTAAGAAAACCAATAAAGGATTTTTCAAGGAAGAGCTGGAGAATGACTTTGGTCCAGTAGCTATGAAAACAGATGATTTCCGGGCATTGTTTACATTTCAAAGTATTATCAAGTTTTCATTTCCTAATAGAGGAAAAGAAAATTTCATATTGATCAAAGGTGGAGATACAGGCATGAGGCATATAACAGGTATTGTAGCCTGTTGCCTGTATGATGAAGTAATAGCTATACAAGAAGCCAACAAACCTAAAATAACAAGGAGGAAATAAAATGGGAGGAAAAAGCAGAAAGAGTGGAGGAGTTTCCAAGAAACTAATCAATGCACTGAAAAGTGGTAAATATTCAGGAAAGAAATGTGGAACCTCAAAAACCATAGAAGATGAAAATAAAACAACCACTCCAACTCTATTTGAAAAAGTTGGAAGAGCTGGGAATTGAGCCTAACTTTTACACAAGCCTTCCATATCTTACTCTAAGTGGGGCTACCTGCTGGACAGATAAAGGATGGTTATGGATAGAGGATGAGGAATGGTGTATATTTCCTCCACTTCCTCATCTAAAGAATTATATATCTGATCCTATGGATTACCCTCAAAAGAACATATGGTCAGACTTTTCAAACATCCAGATAGATTTACCCAAAATGGGGTTTCTAGATTGGGAATATATATTTGATAGTTTACAATTTAATCACATGGAAGGGCATAAGTGGGAGGTATATAGGAAGAACTCAAGAAAATGGCCGGCACGGCACCCAAATTGGTTATATTGTGATCTTTATGATTACAATTCAGTTGGGCTTTTACTATCTGAGTGGTTATTGAATAAAATGGACAATGTCCAAGATGCCCAGTTGATTGCTGAATATCTGCTATCCAACCACCCATCAATACACCATAGATGTCTATATGATAGTGAAGAGCAACTAATGGCAGTCAATGTTTGGGATGAGAACTGGAAGTTCATTAACTATCGGTATTGTATTGTAAAATTGAATGAGCCATTTCTGGATGAGTTCTCACGTTGGTTATTCTACACTGATAAGCAAATACAAGGAAGTGGGAAGATGGTTAATGATGGGGGGACACTAGGTAGTGCTGGACTAGAATCTTTTAAGGATAAGTTAAACCCAATGAAAAAGCGAGAAGTATATTCATGGATTATAAAATAAACATATTATGAAAGTAAACAAACTTAAACTTCAGGAAGCCTTGGAAATAGTAAAACCAGGGTTGGCAAACAGGGAAACCATAGAACAGGCTACCTCATTTGCCTTTATTAAAGGTCATGTTGTGACTTACAATGATGAAATCAGCATCTCACATCCAGTAGAGGGATTAGACTTGGAGGGAGCTGTGTCAGCAGACATTCTATATCCTCTGCTCACAAAGATTAAACAAGAGGAAATAGAATTGGAGATTGAAGGTAATGAAATCCTTATTACCTCTGGGAAAACCAGGGCTGGACTTGCTCTGCAAATTGAGATAAAACTTCCATTGGAAGAGGAGATAGCTCAAAAGGGTAAATGGAAGGAACTACCTAAAGATTTTGTAAAGTTTATAAACTTTGCTATTCCATCTTGTGCTAGGGATTCAAGTCGGGCTACTCTTACCAGTGTGCACATAACAAAAGAAGGATTTATAGAAGCATCTGACAACTTTCGATTGACTCAATGTCATATGGAAACAGAGATGCCAACTAAAAACTTCTTACTTCCTGCAGATTCAGCAATGCAAGTAGTGAAACTTAATCCTATTAAAATAGCAGAAGGAAAAGGATGGATTCACTTCCAAACTAAACAGGGAACTGTAATTAGTTGTAGAATATTTGAAGAGGCTTTCCCTGATGTTTCATCTTTGCTTAAAATGCAAGGAATTAAATTAATCCTTCCCAAAACAATGGAGGAGATACTGGATAGAGCTATGGTAGTTGCCAAACGGGATAAGTTTACAGAGGAAGATGTGACCATAGACCTGGAGGATAAAAAGCTTAAGATCAGTGCAGAAGCTGACTCAGGATGGATTACTGAAGAGGTGGCTTTAAGATATAGTGGAGAACCTATTCATTTTAACATCACTCCATATCTTCTGAAAGGAATATTAGCAGAAACACAAGAATGTGAATTGACAAAAAGTAAAATCAAGTTTGAAGGAACTGGTTGGGTATATATTTCAGCTTTAAGAATAAGTGATAAGTAATGGAAGGATTTTTCACAAAGAAGGAAACAGCCTCTCTTTCCCGTCCTGATGGGAAGGCTTATACCTGTGTGTCCTGTGGCTTATACAAAAAAGTAGAAAGCCCTAGAATGAAACCCTTTGGGAACTTCAAAAAGGGAATACTAAACATTGGTGAAGCCCCTGGAGAGATAGAGGATGAAGAAGGTAAACCATTTCAGGGTAAGACTGGAAAGTTACTTCAAAGTACATACAAGAGATTAGGAATAGATTTGTTTGAGGATTGTGTAAATCTAAATGCCTGTCATTGTAGACCAATGGATGAAGATGGGAATAATAGAACACCAACTAATTATGAAATTGAATGTTGCCGCAGGACTACTTTTAAAATTATTGAGGAATATAAGCCAAAGGTTATTATATTATTGGGGAATTCAGCCATTTATAGCTTTCTAGGACACCGATACAAGAAGGAGCTGGGAGGAGTATCAAAATGGAGAGGATATGCCATACCAGATCAGGATTTAAAGACTTGGGTTTGTCCTACCTTTCACCCTAGTTATGTAGAAAGGTCTGATGGAGGTCCAGAAGAAACTATATGGAAACAGGATTTAAAACAAGCATTTGAAAAAATCAAAGAACCATTCCCAGTATATAAAGAGCCTTTGATTGAAATAATAAATGACTTATCTGTATTAGGGACAATAAAAGAAGGAGAGATTGCTTTTGATTATGAAACTACTGGGCTTAAACCACATGCCGCAGGACATAGGATTATTTGTGTATCAGTTGCATATGAGCCTGATAAATGTTATGTCTTTATGATGCCAGAAAGTAAGAGAGAACGACAACCTTTTATGGATTTATTAACCAATCCTAAAATTGGGAAGATAGCACAGAATATGAAGTTTGAAGATACTTGGAGTGTTGTTAGATTAAGACAGACTATACAAAATTGGGTATGGGACACTATGTTGGCTACTCATATACTTGATAATCGTCCTGGTGTAACCAGTCTAAAATTCCAAGCTTATGCTCAGTTTGGGATAGTGGATTATGATTCTGAGGTTGCTCCATATCTATTAGCAATAGATAATACCAATGCTAATTCTATAAACAGAATTATGGATTTAGTAAACAGTTCACAAGGTAAAGAACGACTGTTAAAGTATTGTGGATTGGATGCTATTTATGAATACAGATTGTCTAAATTGCAAAGAAAAATTATTTTATCTTAAACCATGGCAAAGGTGTAAATAATTATGGGATGATATTAAAAACAATAGAAAATGTTGATAAATCCTAGAACATATGAAGCTTACCAATTACTACATAATGGTATTTTAGCCCTAGCTCATGCCGAACAGGCTGGAATACGAATAGATATAGAATATGTAGAGAATAAGAAAGTTCAGCTAACTCATAGAATAGAACATCTGGAGGAACAATTCAAGCAAACTAACTTCTTTCGTCATTGGCAACATTCAATGAAAAGAACTGTTAATATTAATTCTAATACTCAGTTATCCACATTTCTATATAAGATAAAAAAGATAAAGATTGAAAAGGAGACAGCTTCAGGGCAAGGATCAACAGATGATGAAACCTTAAAGCAAATAAATATTCCAGAGTTGAATGACTTATTGGAAATACGTAAGTTAAAGAAAGTACGAGATACTTACTTATCCACTCTTAGTAGGGAACAGGTAAATGGTTATATTCATCCTTTCTTTAATCTTCACCTAGTACAGACATTCCGTTCCAGTTCTGACCATCCCAACTTCCAAAACATTCCTAAGAGGGATGAGGAATCAATGAAAATAGTTCGCAGGGCATTGTATCCACGTCCTGGACACCAATTATTAGAAGTGGACTACAGTGGATTGGAAGTACGCATATCGGCATGTTATCATAAAGACCCAACTATGTTACGGTATGTAAACAATCCTAAGTCAGATATGCATCGGGATATGGCTATACAAATATTTATGCTGGAGAACTTTGATATGTCTCTTCCTGAACTTCAAACACTCCGACAGGCTGCCAAAAATGGATTTGTATTCCCTGAGTTCTATGGAGATTATTATAAGAATTGTGCTTATGCAATGGCTTGTAATTGGGGGAAACTTCCTTCAGGTCAATGGAAGTCTGGAGAGGGAATATCAATGCCTTCAGGAACTTTATCAGATCATCTTATCAGTAAAGGAATCAAATCATTACTCTCTTTTGAAAAACATGTAGGAAGGATTGAAACAGATTTCTGGAAAGAAAGATTTCCAGACTATGCTGAATGGCGAGATAGATGGTATACTGTTTATAAGAAATATGGATATATAGACCTATTAACAGGATTTAGATGTGGGGGAGTGATGGATCAAAAACAGGTATGCAACTATCCAATACAGGGAGCAGCATTCCATTGTTTACTCTGGAGTTTTATAGAGGTTGATAAGCATCTTAAAGCATTACACATGGATACACGACTAATAGGTCAGATTCATGATTCAATGTTATTGGATGTAGAACCATCAGAATTAAGCACTACAATATCATTGATAAGAAGAATCACCTGTCAGAAATTACCTGAAGTTTGGAAATGGATTATAGTACCATTAGATGTAGATGCAGAGATATGCCCTGTGAATGGTAGCTGGGTAGATAAAAAAAAGTTATAAATGCATGATCGAAAAAAATAATCTAATTGTATAATATAGTAATAAAGGAAACTTAAATGAGCTTATACTTAAAATATCGTCCTTCTGAATTATCACAAGTTAAGGGTAATGCAGAGGTAGTGTCAACCCTGGAAGGTATGCTGAGCAACTTAGAAACCTGCCCACATTCCTTTTTGTTATTTGGACCCACTGGTTGTGGCAAAACCACGATTGGTAGGATTATTGCAACCCAAGTTGGTTGTAAGGGCAGTGATTTTAGAGAAGTGGACTCAGCAGACTTCCGGGGGATTGACACCATACGAGAGATACGAAGGAATAGTTCATTTCAAGCTATGGTAGGAGATAATCGTGTTTGGTTAATAGATGAATGCCATAAATTAACCAATGATGCTCAGAATGCCCTTCTTAAAATACTAGAGGACACTCCTCCACATATTTACTTTATTCTCTGTACTACTGAGCCACAAAAACTGATTACTACAATAAAGGGACGATGCCAACAGTTTCAATTATTACCATTGAGTGATCCTCAAATGCACGGTTTATTAAGATATGTAGTAAAGAAGGAAGGACAAGAACTGGCTACAGAAGTGTATAACCAAATAATGTTGAGTGCCAAAGGACATCCTCGTAATGCTTTACAGATATTAGAGCAGGTATTGAATGCCCCAGAGGAAAACAGATTAGTTGCAGCTAAAAAGGCAGAGGCAGAACTTGTCTTATCAATAGAACTTTGTAGGGCATTGATTAAAAAAGCACCATGGAAGCACATTGCATCCCTACTCACTGGATTGAAAGATCAGGAACCTGAAGGAATTCGTAGGGCAGTACTTGGGTATTGTCAAGCTATCCTATTAAATGGAAAGGATGAACCAGTATGTGGGGTAATAATGGAAGTATTTACTTCAAACTTTTATGACAGTGGATTTCCACAACTTGTATATGCTTGTTATACGGTAGTAAAAAATACATAATTCTAACACTTAACACTTTAATTATGAAAGTAAAATTAGCGGAGGCTTTACTCAGGAGAAAAGAACTCAACGGAAAAGTTGAGCAGCTGAAGAAAATCAATGTGGAAGGACTTTTTGAAGTCAAGGCCACTCGCCGGAACGTTACCGAAAATGTGGATGATGTGATCGTCAAGGTTCCAAAGATCACATTGGCTCAGGTATCTGCTGGGCATGACTGGTATGCAAAACAACTGCGTCTAATTGATGCGGCTATCCAGCAGGCAAACTGGGTTACCGAAATTGAAGTAGGTAATGATGTTATGAAAGATTTTGTGGAACTTGTAAAGGAATAAGTTTTTTTTGAAAACTTGAAGGATAAAAAAGATACTCTGATTGGTTATGATAGTATACTGGATGAAAATATGTAATAAGGCCAGTTAGTAGTGAATAATAAGGCTAATTCAATACTACTTAATAAAGTTGTACTTCAGAGAGTTTAGTCATGCCGGTTATATCGACTAAATGAAAGATAACCTTATCCTTCATTTTTAAGTTCTTTGAAATAGTGGGCGTGGGGGTGAAGGTTGGCACCGTACCTTAAACGGTAGGACAAACCGGATTGTTCGTTGCATTTATACATGGCTATTAAGCCAAACCAAGTGATGGTTTAAATTATAAACTAGCGACTGCCCATGTAGTCATTAAATAATTGGGAAGGAACTCCGAATGTGATAACCATTATTAACGATTTTCCAAATGACCGATTGTGATAACACCAGAACATTGACTAAGATAACTCCGACTGACCACACCCCCGACACTATTTTTTTAAAACAAAAATAATATGAATAATCTAAATTTAGATCAACTAAGAAAAGAACTTTCTGAAGAATGGAATAAACCAAAGGCTCAGAATATTAATAACAAACATGACAAAAGGGAAGCACGGAGTTACAAAAAAATTAAAGAATTGCAAGAACAAATAAAACAAATCAAAAATAATGAACTACGAACAAGACATCAGAATTGATGAAACTGCTCTTGATGTAGAGTGGTTGGATCAACCCTCCCTAATGATGAAGTATGGACAAATATCAGCAGGTACAAGAGCTGATGTAGACAGAGCCAAAGAAGCTGTAGACATTGTTAAGGCTACACTTGATAGAAAAATTAGGGAAACCCCTGAAGATTTTGATATAACTAAAATAACAGAAGCCAGTGTGGAGAGTGCAATTCTTACCACAAAGGAATATCAAAATGCTATGAATCACTACCTAGAAACTAAGTATGAGAATGATATGGCATATGCAGCGGTAAAGGCGGTAGATGCTCGAAAGGATACCTTAGAAAACTTAGTTCGCCTACATGGACAGCAATACTTTGCTGGCCCAAAGATGCCAAGGGATTTATCCTTTGAGGCACAGCAAAAGCATAATCAGAAGAAAGCAAATTCTGTAGTAGGATCAATGACACGTAAATCCAAATAAACATGTGGAAAATATTTCTATATATATTAATTGGAACTGCAGCCACTGTTTTCATAATCTTTATATCCCATCGTATATTCTATTGGATTAGCCGATGGCAAATGAAAGGTTGGCTGCGAGAACTGGACACACATCTTGGAAATAAATTTAATAACTTAAAAAAAGAAGAAAATGGCACTGAAGAAAAAAAGTAGTTTTTTAGGTAAGGTAAACAAGGATGCAGAACGTCAGCAGAAAGCTGCCTCATCCTATGGTTATCTATTACTCCCAAAGGGGGTGAGTGTATTCACTCCTGAACCAGGTAGTAAAAACGTCCTGTTGGACTTTATGCCCTATGTAGTACAAGATCCAAAACACCCTGATCTGGATGTTGAAGATGGGATTGCAATACCTGGCTCACTCTGGTACAAACGCCCTTACAAAGTTCATAGGAATGTAGGGGTGGATAATGACACAGTGGTTTGTCCTACATCAGTTAAAAAACCTTGTCCTATATGTGAACACCGGGCTAAACGGATTAAAGAAGGAGATGCTGATAAGGAAGAACTCAAAGCACTGAAGGCTTCCATGAGAAATCTGTATTGTGTAATTCCTGTTAATAACAAAAAGTTTGAAGCCATTCCTCATGTCTTTGATATCAGCCAATTCCTATTTCAGGAATTACTGAATGAAGAACTGAAGGAAAATCAGGACAATGGAGTATTCCCAGATTTAGAGGAAGGGAAAACTGTTAAGATACGGTTTGATTCCAGTACAATTGGATCCAGCAAACCATTTGCTGAGGCTAGTCGTATTGACTTTGTGGAGAGGGATGAACAGTATGATGAAGCGATTCTGGAGGATGTTCCCAATCTGGATAATCTTTTGAGTATAATGTCCTATAAGGATATTGAAGCTAAATTCTTTGAAATTGAGGAAGAGGAGACCGGAGGGCGACTCAAACCAGAAGCTGAGGAAGAGGAAGAGGAAGAGGAAGAACCACGTCCTACGAGTAGAAAACACACCTCTAAACCAAAGCCTGAGAAAGAGGAAGAGGAGGAAGAAACACCTGAAGAAGAAGAGGAGAAAGAAACCCCAAAAGTACACAGGTCTCACAGAAAAGAGGAAGTAAAATCAGGTCACAAAGAAAAATGCCCACATGGACATAAATTTGGGGCAGATACTGATGAGTTTGATGAGTGTTCCTCTTGCAAAATATGGGATGATTGTATTGAAGAAAAAGAAAAACAATGAGCATACTAGAAACAAGAAGTGACAGGAAACTTAATTTTACACACGTGGGGGCTTCCCTGCCCTCACGTGTTGATCATTATCTTACATTGTATTCTTTAGCTAAAAAAACTACTAAATCTAAGATAATAGGGAAACTATTGGATGCTTGGATTGAAGAACAGGTAAGGAAAGATAATAATACAATTTATAATTTACTTCAAGATATTACCCATCGTAGTTCTTCAAAATGGAAACTAAGAAAGGCAGCACATGCTGGGGTTTCCATCATAAAGTACAAGAATACACTAGCTGAGGAATTAATCTCCAAAGGATTATCAGAGGAAGAAGTTTACACTATTATATCTGAAATAAAATAGAATGGAACGAACTACAAAACCAAAACAACTTAGTTCTCAAATGAAGGAGAGAACAGCAACTAATTATGTTAAATGGATCTATGGGTCAAAAGATAAAAAAACTACATTCAATGGAAACTTTGGAAAAGTTATCAGTACAGGATCAACGTTACTCGATCTTGCCATCTCCGGTGGACAAACCAGAGGTGGTGGTCTACCAGGGGGAATTTTGGTTGAAATATTCGGTCCAAGTGGTAGCGGAAAAACAGTGCTCCTTAGCGAAATTGCAGGAGATGTTCAACGCCAAGGTGGGGAAGTTACGTTCCATGATCCCGAAGCAAGACTTAATAAAACCTTCGCCCAACTTTTCGGGTTAGAGTTAAAAGAGGGAAACTACAAGAATCCTAATACTGTAACCGAAGTATTTGAAGCGGTCAGAGCTTGGAAACCTGATAATCCAAAGGTTATTAATGGTATTTTTGCGGATTCACTTGCTGCTCTATCCACAAATATGGAAATGGAAGGGGATGAAGGGGATAAAATGGGAATGAGACGGGCAAAGGAATTCTCTGAGCAGTTGCGGAAAACCTGTAGAATATTGGCTCGGGATAACCTACTGATGGTGTGCTCAAACCAGGTGCGTATTGATACTGATCCAAAGAGCTATCAAAAATACAGCACTCCAGGAGGACTGAGTGTAGGGTTTTATTCCAGTCTACGATTGAAGGCAGCTATCATACATAAACATAAAGTTGAAAAGACTTTTAAAGGAAAAGATGTCAGTCGGATCATTGGAGTGAGAGTAGAAATAGAAGTTGCTAAAAGTTCTATATGGAAACCATTCCATACTGCCCCAGTGACAATACTATTTGACTATGGTATAGATGACATTCGTGAAAACTTACAATTTATTAAAAGTTACACCAAGAACAATATTTATACCATAGGAGGAGAAGGATTGGATAAGTCTATGGAAATCTCTATAAAGATGATAGAGAGTGATAAACTTGAAGATCAACTTCGGGAAGAAACCATTGATCTTTGGGAAGAAATTGAAAAGAAATTTGAATCAAACCGTAAACCAAAACGATAAACAAATTTAAAATTAAAGAAACATGTCTCAAATAATTCAAATTAAAGGAACAGCCATGCGTAAGGAAGCATTCTTCTATAAGAAGAAACACCCTACACGCTTTAAGATCATGCAGGCATTCAAGAAGTTTGTTAAATTTATATCCTTTGGATATGCAAACATTCACTATACTTACAAATGATCCCAGCTTTACAGGCTGGGGTTGGGCTGTACTAAGTCCTAATGGTAGGATCAGAGCATCAGGATGTATTCGCACTGTTCCAGAGCAAAAGAAGCGAAGAATACGGACATCAGATGATCGTTATCGTAGGACTGTTGAAATAGTACAGCAGTTACAAGTAATAATAAAAAAGTATGATGTAAACTTCTTACTAAGTGAAGCTCCTCATGGTAGCCAGAATGCCAGTGCTGCGGTAATGATTGGCATTGTTACAGGTATTACTACTACCATATCGGAATGTATGGGAATCCCTATTGAATATTACTCTGAGCAGGATGCCAAGAAAGCAGTATTGGGAAAGAAAGCGGCAACGAAAGATGATATGATTAAAGCCATAGATGAATTGTATGATGTTAACTGGACTAAGTTGAAGTATGTGGATGAAGCTGTGGCAGATGCTCTGGCTATCCATTATGTAGCTACCAAACAATCACAGGTACTTAAAATGATGAACCGATGAAAGCATTTACCCAAATTCAAGAACAGATAGCTGATTTATATTATAAGTTACGCATTGCACATGAAAATCATAGTGAATTGAGTAACATAGAAATGTTATCATCACAAGGAGTCAGTATGAGAGAAGAGATTAATATGATTCGTGGAGAACTTGCTGGATTAGAATGGGTTATTAATGATAATGTAACTGGTGATTTGTAATAATAAATAGATGAAACAACTTACTACAACAGGGACGGCAAAGTATGTATCCAAAATTATTAAGATACTAATGGCTCTTAAAGCAGACGGTTCTATTGATCAGATAATAGAACAAGGAGTGGTATTACAAGTAGAATTATCTGGGGTGGTTAATGAAATATGGAATCGTGCCTATGATGTAGGCTATACTGATGATAAGAAAATTGCGATTGTATTTGAAGATAAAAAGAATTAGAATGATTAAATCCCTCAAAATACAAAACTTTCAAAGCCATGAAAAGACTGAAATGGATTTCTCCAAAGGAGTTAATGTCATCGTTGGAAGCTCGGATTCAGGAAAGACAAGTATTATCAGAGCTTTGCGTTGGCTTGTTTGGAATAGACCTTCTGGGGACGCAATCCGATCAACATGGGGTGGAGATACAAATGTACGATTGGTCACAGACGAAGATAACTTTGTTATTCGGAGTAAAGGTAAGACTGATACATATATCACGCATATCAGTGGGGATGAAGATGTCATATACAAAGCTATTGGTACTTCAGTCCCGGAAGAAGTACAGGGGTTACTTACTATCAACGAAATCAATCTCCAATCACAGTTAGATGCTCCTTTCCTGTTGAGTGATACTCCGGGTGAAGTAGCCCAACATTTTAACCGCATTGCCAAGCTGGACAAGATTGATAGTGGAATACAGAATGTCCAGAGGGCTATCCGAGAATTAGAACAGAGTATTAAGTTTAAATCTGAACAGGCTGAGGAGTATGAAGAAGAATTAAAGAAGTTTGCTCACCTTGAGAAGTTTGAAGCCGATGTTGAGGTATTAGAAGAAATGGAGAAACGATGGATTAACAAAAAGAAAGCATTGAATGAATTGGAACTTCTTTGTGGAGAACTACAAAATACTAATGATGAAATTGATGGGTATATCTATATACTTTCTTTAGAAAAACAAGTAAACTCTATTGAAGACACTATCACTTTGTGGGGAGAAAAGAAAGTGGAACTGATTAAATTTGAAAAACTCGTGGATCATATCAGGATGGTTAATAATGATATGAAAAAGAAAGAGAGACTACTCAAATTTGAACCTGATGTTAATAAAATAATTTGGGACAGTGATCAAAGAGATACTTTTAAATTACAATTGGGAGATTTAGGCAGTGATACATATAATTTGATAATATTAAAGGAACAAATTGAATCTTTAGCAGGAGAAGAAAAAATATTACAAACTAAGTTTAAAAAGGAAATGGGAAATGTCTGTATACTATGTGGACAATCTATAAATAAATGAGAAAGCAAATCTTTTCAATAGTAGGGGCAAGACCGCAGTTCATTAAACTGGCCCCTCTATCAAAGGCACTCAGGGAGTACCATGATGAAACTATTATTCACACTGGTCAGCATTATGATGTAGCCATGTCAGAAGCAATATTCCATGATTTAAACATTCCCCGTCCAGACTATAATCTTAACATAGGTGCTGGTACACATGCTGAACAGGTAGGAAAAATGATGATTGATTTGGAAACAATGTTCTTATCCGGTAAACCTGATTTGGTATTAGTCTTTGGAGATACTAATTCTACAATGGCAGGAGCCTTGGCAGCATCTAAACTATTAATACCTACTATCCATATTGAGGCTGGACTACGAAGTTTTAATAGGACTATGCCTGAAGAAGTTAATAGAGTAGTAGCTGATCATGTTTCAACCTTATTGTTTGCTCCAACCGAGAATGCCTTTACCAATCTTCACTTTGAGGGACTAATAAGAAGAACTACAGTAACGGGAGATATAATGGTAGATACCTTAAAACAAAATCTTCCAATCGCTCTTCTCAAATCAAATATAATAAATGACCTTCATATAATAAGTGAAAGGTATAATCTACTTACCCTACATAGACCATCCAATGTAGATGATCCATTCATCTTATCTCATATCCTTGAAGAAGTAGCCAAGATAAAAGGGCATACCATATTTCCAGTACATCCAAGAACTCAGAAGATTTTACGACATATAGCTCATGGTTTTAGTAGGAATATTGAATTTATTTCCCCAGTTGGTTATTTGGATTTCCTAAAGCTGGAGAATAATGCCAAGAGGATAATCACTGATTCTGGCGGAATACAAAAAGAAGCATACTTATTAGAGAAACCTTGCATTACACTGCGAACAGAAACTGAATGGCCAGAAACAGTTTATGATGGTTGGAATCTATTGATTAATCCATCAGCAAGTCACTTTTGGGATGAGATTGAATTATTTGAACCTACAGGAGAACAAAGAAATATCTTTGGGAGTGATGTAGCAGAAAAAATGGTAACCATAATTAATAAATTATGAAAAAATTAATAATGTTTATACTTGGAGTTACTTGTGGAGTATTGCTGGATGCATATTTTTCACATAGGACAATAAGTAAATATCGTGAAACGATTATTGAATACAGTAATGAATTGGACAGTATCAGCAGTAGAGTCAATGTATTATATGCCAAATATATGACAAGTGGATATTGGCTTTACTATTACAGACCTGAGGATGATACATCAAGATATTATGATACATTAGATTCACTTTGGATTGATTTACGTCAAAATATAAATATGAAAGGAGAAACAGAATGGTAATATTATTCTTAAATAGATTTATGGAAATATCCGGTTGGATAGCATGGATCATATTCATATTAACTATTTTTTTTATATGGCATGAAATTAAACACTCAAAAGACATACCAAATGAAAAAACTAACAAGCCTTTTGATCCTACTAAGTTTTATCCTACTAATGCCAGTTAAGACAGGGTATGTAGAGAAGTGGAAAAGAATACCATCCCCTAATGTAGTAAGAGAGCTTGGATTTGGTAAGCATCATCTAATTAATTTTAGTGATAGCATACACTTTACTATTTATCCACAATCACAGCATAAGAGAGTATTTGATACACCTAATTTTTAGACATATGAACACAAATGAAAAAACAACAAAAGATATGACCGTAAGACAGGAAATAGACTTTATATTTTCTAAGGAGCATCAACCATCATTCCATCCATCGAGAAAAGATGACGTAAAAACCAGAGAGGCAATTGAATTAATTGCAGATGAAATAGAGTAATGGAGAAGTATGGATACAAGATTTTCATGGAACTGAAGTCTTCTGACACACAATGGAGAGGTCATGGTAAACATACTGATGATTATTATTATATACTTAAACAACTATGAGAATAATACAATTTAGAGCATGGCTTAAATTCAAAGCATGCATGGATAGTGCATGGTTTATTGATTGGGAGCATGGATTAGTAGGGCATAGCAAACATAATCAATCAGATTTAGATGATTGTGTTTTAATGCAATTCACTGGCCTTTTGGATAAGAATGGTAAAGAGATTTACGAGGGGGATTTGATTCTAAGCGATTATTTGAGAGATGAAAAAACAAAAAGTGTAATTGAATGGTATTTTAGTGGATGGTATGCAAAAAGTCTTGAAGATCCATCCAAACAAGTTGCAGGATACGGTAATTTATTTAACTGCAAGAATATTGAAATTATCGGTAATATCTACGAAAATCCAGAATTAAGCAACTCTCAATGCAAAAAACAATAGTGAAATAACTAAAAGATAAAGAAAATGACACTAATTCCGTATATTGAATCATTAGGAAATATACCAGACTGGTATGACACTTTACCTGATCAGGAGGAAACAAGATGACTGATTGGTATTTTGAAGTTAATATGGAAAAACTTGATAAGGTATTTGATGTATTTGAAACACACGAAATGACTCTAAAACAATGGGATGCTTTTCATAAGAAAATCATTCATACTTTAAGTATAGTTACACCACCAAATTTATAATCCCATGATCCAAGCCAGAATTATATCAATAGATGACAAGGTAATAGTGGAGTGGCCACCGGAACCAGAAAAATTTGACATTAAAAATATGGTATTTGATGTACAAGCTGAAGCATGGAAAAGAAGTGTAATTTCTTATGAAAATTATAAAAATCTATTTTTAAAAGACTCCAGAACCATTGCCGAAGTGGAGAATGCCTATCAAGGAAAAATAACAAAAAAATGGTTTGCCGAAATAAGAACATTCTTTGAAGATGATAAATTATGGGGAGTAGAAATAAAGAAAATAGCTATCAATCAAACCGTCTTCATTGAACCAACAGAGAATAATAAGATTAAAATTGTGAAGATATGACATATAAATATTTTAAATCAAAGATAATTCTCAAAAAAGAAAGTTATCCTCCAGAATCTTTAGAATGTATAAGTTGTCGAGCTGGAGAATTGAATGGTATAGATTGCATTAAAGATAAAAATAGAGAATGTTGACTTAGTAATAGAAGAAATTAATTAACCCTCAATCTAAATGAACACAAATGAAAAAGAACCTAACAGCAAAATAGCCAAGTGGCTGGGGATTAAAAAACATAAATGTGTAAGTTCTCAGGGAGAATCCTACTCTTATATAAACGAGAATATTGATAAAGAATCTAATGAAAACAGAGAAGTAGAATATCTTAATTTTCTCCATGACCGCAACCAGCAGAAATGGATCGAAGATAAGTTGATTGAATTGGGATATGTAATTGTTTACCAATATGTAAATATATGGATGGTTACTATAATAAATAAAAAACCATTACCATTTGTTTATGAAAAAAATGAATCCAAAGACCTTGCATTTATCTCAGCAGTTGAACAATTAATTGATAAAGGATAAGTAAACACCCATACACAAATTGTGTACAACCGCAATCAGGAGGAAACAAAATGAGAATAATAAAAATAATCATTAAAATCATATTCAGGATAATTGCATTTCCATTCTGGATAATTCTGCTCTTTACAGCTGCTCAAAAGTTATGGCTATGGCAGACTATTCTTTACATACGATTTGGGGGTGAAGGGATTACATACTGGAAAAAAGATCAGTCTAAAATGATAAAAGATGTTTATATGAAAGTTGAACAATTAATTGATAAAACAAAATGAACACAAATGAAAAAACAATTGAAAGTATCAAAAAACTTCCCATATCCCTTGAAATGTAAAGAATGTGATTACAATCATATATCAATAGATATGTGCTGGTGTATCTGGTTCCGTTTGAATTTTGATAACACATATAATCAAGATGAAATACCTGTTTATTGTCCTCTAAGAATTATCGCATTATATCAAAGTAAGAGTAAAAATTATGGTTTGGGTAACAATTAATTGATAAAACAAAATGAACACAAATGAAAAAATAGTTAATCAAAAAATAGCTGAATGGTTAAAAGTTATTAGTCATATTTATGGGGAATATGAGGTTTTATATTATTATAAAAATTATCATCCAGTAACTAAATTTGACTTCATCCATGACCGCAACCAGCAGAAATGGATTGAAGATAAACTCAAAGAGGACGGATGGAGAATATCATATTTAATTACAGTTAATGGTAATTGGGCAATCGTAATTTTTAAAACCTGGAAGATAAGAGAAATTTATAAATGTAATGAATCCAAAGACCTTGCCTTTATTCAGGCAGTTGAACAATTAATTGATAAAGAAAATGAAAGCACTAAGAAAATTTAAAGATAAATGTATATATCTAGATTGGGAAGGTGGATTTATAACGGGAGAACATCGTTTCGATAAAGATGGATATTGTGCAATTTGTGGGAGTTATATTAACGATATAATATTTAAAGAAACTACAAAATAAAACACCTATACACAAATTGTGTACAACTCATAAAAAATAAACAAAATGATTGAAGCAAAAATAATATCAGTTAATGATAAGGTGATGGTTGAATATTGGAAATTGCCAAAACCAGATGCCGGAAGCGTTCACGATTCATTAGATTATAAAGGATATAGAACTGCATGTCGTAGATATATGCAATCTAAAACCATTGCCGAAGTGGAGAATATTGTAAATATAAGTGGATGGTGGTTTTTCTGGTATGAAAGAATACATCTTAACGATAAGGTCTACATTGAACCAACAACGCCAGGTAAGGCGAAAATAGTTAAAATCTAAGTTATGACACAAGTAAACATTCCAACGAAAAGAAAATGTTACGGAACATTTGATCTTGATTATATGACTGATCAAGAAGGTATTCCTACTCATGGTAAAAGAATGATTTCTCCTAAAAGAGGGGAACTATCTTTTGAACATAATTCTACTAAAGTTATAATTGAATTCACACAAGAACAATGGATTGAATTTATGAAGGAAATGAAAAGGGTAAAGTGGATAAAAAAAGAACATTTTGGACAATGTTAATTAACTCAATCTAAAACTAAGGAAAAATGACATCAGCACAACTTTACGATGGAATCCTAAATGAGTTTAATATGATGCGATCCTCAAAAAGAAAAAACATTGCATTATTTGGTGAAAGAGTTGTTAAATTAATTGAACAAACTAAAGAAGGATGGGGAAAGGCTCAGATAGAATCTTGTATCAAAGTTTTAAATCATAGATTATCTATTGAAAATAATAGACCAGAAAAATATCCTTCTTATAATGAACAATGCATTTTTGATGAAATAAGACGATTATCATAATTAAAATCTAAATAAATGAAAACACTATTATTAATTGGATTGAGCTTAGTGGTTACCCTCATTACGATATTCTTTGAAACAGCACAGGATTATTGGATGAGTCAGGATTCTAAAGGGTATATACAGGCAAAGGCAAAGTGGAAATTCTTTGGTAATGCTCAGGTGTGGGCATATCTGGTATTACTCACAGCCTTTGATGTGAGTCTTACTGACTGGTATGGATTGTTATTATTTCCTATTATGGGATTTGTATTTTGGATTACCCATGATGCCGCATTGGGAGTAAGATATAAGAAAGGAATTTATTATCTTAGTGACACCGGATTTGATGGAAAGTTCAAAGCCATCTGTATTGGCTCTGGTGCCGTGGCATTTTGGGTAAGGATATTTTGGTTATCTATGTTTATTTTAGCATACACAGCATTATGAAAATAAAAGTTTTCAATCGGACAAATTCCCAGTTGGTCAGGGAAGGACAAGTTACTATCAGAATGAATACTAAAACAGGAATGATTTCTTTTAGTAAGGCAACCTGTATGAATATTGGACTGAAGGACAATTCAAAAGTCTTATTCATTCAGGATGAAGATAATCCAAAGGATTGGTATATTACTCCTACTAAATTGGAGGATGGACTGGTGTGTAAATATAGAATGAAGGAAGAACAACACTACGAAACTACCACAGTTCAATCAACTCATATTTGTAGGGAAATTGCTGCGGCATGTAATATTAGTGTCACATCATTTTCTTTCCTCATTGCCAAAGTCCCAATTGAAACTAATAATATGAGGATGTTTGCGATCATCACAAAATCAGTTAATACCATACTCAGAAAAAAATGAAAATACTTAATTGGTTACTTAAACAATGGTTCTATTGGTTGTACCTGAGGAAGGAGGGAAATCGTTGGATTATGCCACTTGTTGATGATCCTACCTTTGAAAGTTATGCATTTGCA
>Ga0315288_10000315_pt1 | contig 60589 bp, 38 predicted proteins | sample YL17G11_20_MG_FD_203454 | JGI IMG/M metagenome (GOLD analysis project Ga0315288, IMG submission 203454) | Sediment microbial communities from Yellowstone Lake, YNP, Wyoming, USA - YL17G11_20 | ecosystem: Environmental > Aquatic > Freshwater > Lake > Sediment | place: USA: Wyoming | collected...
AGCCGTACTCGCCGTTCCTGACGCCGTCCACGGCCCCGGCGGCGTCCACGAACGTGCGAGCGCCCTGCGGCTCCCCGCTGGGGTTGGGGGGCAGCATGGCCGTGGATGCCTGGGCCGCATCGCGCAGCCATTCCTTCTCCAGCTCAGCCTGCATGTCGACACCGGTGGCGCCGATGCCGCACAGCGCGGCCAGCAGGACTGCCAGCATCCGTCGATCCTCCCCACCAAGGGCCCGCACGCTCGGAAGGCCCGCCTCTCGCCCGCACCGCGGCCTTAGCCTGTCACACTGCCCAACCAGTCCAGGACCTGCTCGGCCGTCGGACGCACGGCGAGCAGGCGAGAGAGGTCGGTGTGCGACTCGATCGCCTGGATCACCGGGCCGGTGGACGCGCCGTCGCCGAGAAGGACGGCCCCGACGAGTGTGCTATCGCGGAAGACGAAGCGGATGTACCGCCCCTCCGTGTCGCTCTCAACCGCACAGAAGCTGCCGTCCGTAGGCTCGAACACACCGATGCTTAGCATGTCGATGCTCAGCACTTTGAGGACGTTCGACCGCGGAACGCCACCGAACTCGGTGGGCTCTCCGGCGGCGTTGAGTCCCGCGATGGTCCCCTGGAACTGCGACACGCCCCACAGGCCATAGGTAACGCCTCGGTGCTCCGCAGTGTCGCCCGCGGCGTACACGTTCGGCGCGGACGTCTGCAGATGGTCGTCCACGACGACGCCGTTGCCCACGTGCAGACCGGCCTGGCGCGCCAGGTAGCTGTTCGGCCGAATCCCCGCCGAGAAGACCACCAAGTCCACAGGGATCGAGGTCCCGTCAGCCAAACGCACCTCGCGCACGTGCGCATCGCCGGCCAGCTCCGACACTTGAGCGCCCGCGCGAAATCGGATGCCCGCCCGCTCCGCGAACGCCTGCAGGCGCTCACCGGCGCCCCGAGGAAGCTGTCGGGGCAGGAGCCATTCATAGGCCTCGAGCACCGTGACGCTTCCGCCGCGTACGGCGATCCCGCCTGCGGCCTCGAGGCCGAGGATGCCACCACCGACAACAACGCACTCAGCGCCCGCGCCAACGGACTCGAGGACACGGTCCGCGTCGGCGATGGTGCGGAGCGTCGTCACGCCATCGAGATGGGCGCCGGGAATGGGCGGCACGAACGGGTGCGCGCCGGCGGTGATGATGCAGGCGTCGAAGGAGAGGGCCTGTCCGTCGCACAACGTGACTCGCCGGGCATCCGGCACGAGGCCCGAGACCTCGCAGCCGAGCCGGAGGTCGACCGCGTGCTCGTCGTACCACGCGCGATCATGCATCGGTAGGGACTCTCGGGCGACCTCGCCGGCGAGGTAACGGGTGAGGTTCAGGCGGTAGTAGGGCAGGTCGGACTCGGCTGAGAGCAAGACCACCTCGGCGTGAGGCGCCGCCGAACGCACGGCCTCCGCGGCGGCCACCCCGGCGATGCCCCCGCCGATAACGACGATAGCCCGCGCCGCCATGTCGCGCCGGACCTGGCCCTCCTCAATGGGCTCGAACATGCTCTTGGGGGCTCCGCAGACCGGGCAGCGTTCCGGCGGCGAATCGGCCTCGTGGATGTAGCCGCATACCCGGCACCGCCAACGTCGAGCGACCGGCTTCGCCGCGGGCGGCGAGTCCGTGTGGAAGGCGAACTCGCGCTGAGGTGCGCCACACACGGGGCAGGAGCCTGGCGGCGCGGGCCCGCGGTGCACATACCCGCAGACACGGCACTTGTAGGCGCTCTCGCCGGTACCAGACATCATGCCCTCCCGAGGGCCCGCGTGGGCGGACTCCCGACTGGCGTTTCGTCCGATCCGCCTCCCGAACCTTGTGCCGTAGCACTGAAGGGAGGTCGGCCCCGAGCGTAGGCCGAATGGATCAGCTTGCGAGCCCGCGAGGGAGGTGGAGGATGCCGGGTCAATCCGCGCATGTGTGGCGCGTCCGCGACATCGCCGAGATGATCGAGGAGTGGGCGCCACTCACGCTCGCGGCGGAGTGGGACAAGGTTGGGCTGCAGACGGGGCGCGGGGACTCCGCCGTTCAGCAGGTGCTCCTGACGGTGGACGGTACGGACACGGTCATCGAGGAAGCAGCGGCCATCGGAGCACAGCTCATCGTTGCGCATCATCCTCTCCTCCTCGCGCCGATCACTGCGGTGACGGACGCGTGCCCGGCACCGCGACGCGCCCTCAGGCTCTGCGAGGAAGGTATCGCCTACTACGCGGCCCATACGAACCTCGACGCGGCCCCGGTGGACAGCACTTCCGATGTACTGGTGAAGCATCTCGGTCTGCCCGGCAGTGTGCGGCCGCTGGGGACCGGAACCGCACTCCCGGCGGTGAAACTCGTCACATTCGTCCCACAGGGGCATGAGGACGCCGTGTTCGCCGCAATGGCCTCAGCCGGGGCCGGCCGGATCGGCAACTACTCCTCATGCTCGTTCCGTGCCCGAGGCGTCGGCACATTCCTCAGCGAGGAGGGCACCCAACCGGCAGTCGGGCAGAGGGGCCAGTTCGAGACGGTCGAGGAGGTCCGCCTGGAGACGGTCGTTCCCTCCTGGTGCCTCGGCTCGGCAGTCCGCGCGATGATCGGGGCGCATCCGTACGAGGAAGTGGCCTACGACGTCTTTGCCATGGAGCGCCAAGCGTCGGGCTCGCCCTTCGCGCGCCTGGTGACACTGCCGAGTGCGATGCCGTTCTCGGAACTGGTGGGCCGCGTCCGGGAGCAAGCGGGAGGCGCGGTGTGCGTTGCGGGGGCCGAGGAGACCAGGGTGGAGCGCGTCGCCGTGTGCGCCGGTGGCGGGGCCAGCGTGATCGTGGAGGCGGCGGCCTGTGGGGCGCAAGCCATGGTCACCGGGGAATGCGGCCACCACGATGCGCTGAAGGCCCTCGACTGCGGCCTGGCGCTGATCCTGATGGGGCACCATGCGTCGGAGCGGCCCGTACTGGAGATCCTGGCACGGAGGCTGAGCGCGCGCTTCGGCGAAACGCTTGAGGTGACGGTATCATCGAGCGACCGCGGCCCCTTCGCCGGCTAGCGCCGGCGGCGGGCCGCACTCGGGAGGGGTCCGCTTTGGGCGTGGATGTCGGCAAGCTCTTCGAGCTCCAGCAGATGGACACCCGGATCCAGCGCGCGCGCGAGGAAGTTGCGGCGATGGACTTCGGCAAGCGCGTCGCCCGCGAAGCCAAAGCGCGCAAGGGAGAGCTGGACCAGCTCGAAGCCCAACTTCGCGTCCGTCATACCGACCAGAAGGACGCCGAGCTGGAGCTCAAGCAGCTTGAGGAGAAGATGGCAAAGGCTCGCAAGAAGCTCTACGACGGGAAGATCACGAACCCCAAGGAGCTTCGGGCACTGCAGCAGGAGATCGATTCCATGGAGCGGCACCGCGGGGCCCTGGACGAGAGGGCTCTCGAAGCCATGGCCGACGTCGAGCGCCTGACCGCACAGAGCGCGGAGACGAAGAAGCAGGTCTCCCGACTCGTGAAGCAGTACCGGCAGCAGTCCGAGGAGCAGACCGCTCGCAAGCAGGAGCTGGAGACCGCGCTGTCGACGTGGTCAGATGAGCGCAAGGCCGCCGCGGCGGCCATCGACCCGGGGGCGCTCTCCCGCTACGAATCGCGGCTCCAGTCCATGGGCGGACTGGCTGTGTCGGTGGTGTCGGGCAACCTCTGCTCGGCATGTCGCGTAACGGTGGCATCGGTTACCGTACAGAAGCTTCAGAACCTCTCGCAGATTGCCCTCTGTGACAACTGCGGCCGCATCCTGTATCTTGCCCAGGCCGATGCGCGAGGCGAAGAGGACGACTGAGGCTCAGTCAACCCCTGAAATGACCCGCACGGCAGCACTATAGGTCCTGTGTGGACACGATGGGGTGCGACCACATTGCCGGAGAGAACGCTCATCCTCAACACCGACGGCGGCAGCCGCGGGAACCCCGGTCCTGCAGCAATCGGGTGCGTCATTCGCGAACCCAACGGACGAGTCGTGGCCACCGTCTCGGAGACGATTGGGCGGGCCACGAACAACGAAGCGGAGTACCATGCCCTGATCCGTGGGCTCAAGGAGTGCCTGGCCCAGGGCGCGGGTACGGTGCAGGTCCGCTCCGACAGTGAGCTGATGGTTCGACAGATGACCGGGGTCTACCGTGTCAGGAATGCTAGGCTGGTGCCGCTGGTCCTGCAGGCGACGGAGCTCGTGCGGCGGTTCTCGAAGGTGGGGTTCGACGCGGTGCCACGCGAGCGAAACGCCGAGGCCGACCGTCTGGCTAACGAGGCGCTCGATGCCGGCGCAGAGAGCGGGCGGCCGCAGCCGACGCCAGCGATCGAAGGGAGAACTGCGATGCGCGAGAAGTGCGTGCTGGCCTATTCCGGAGGGTTGGACACCTCGGTCATCCTCAAGTGGCTCGCGGAGACCTATGACTACGATGTGATCGCCTTCTGCGCTGATGTCGGCCAGGGGGATGACGAGCTGGAGGGCATCGAGCAGAAGGCGCTCAACAGCGGAGCGGCCGACTTCGTGATGCTCGACCTCAGGGAGGAGTTCGCCCGGGACTTCGTGTTCCCAATGCTCCGGGCCGGGGCCGTCTACGAGGGGACGTACCTCCTCGGCACGAGCATCGCGCGGCCGCTCCTCGCCAAAGCGCAGATCATGGTCGCACGGGAGAGGGGCGCCACGGCAGTCGCGCACGGCGCGACCGGCAAAGGGAACGACCAGGTGCGCTTTGAGCTGACCTACCGCGCTTTCGAGCCCGGCATCAAGATCATCGCCCCCTGGCGGGATGAGAAGTGGCCGATCCGGGGTCGCGCCGACGCCATTGAGTATGCCGCGAAGCATCAGATCCCCATCAAGGCGACCGCGGGGAAGTCCTACAGCCAGGACGGCAATCTCCTCCACCTGAGCTTCGAGAGCGGGATCCTCGAGGATCCCTGGGCGGTGCCCCCGAAGGACATGTTCGAGCGCACGGTGTCGCCCGAGAAGGCGCCGGATCGGGCGACCGAGGTCGAGATCGACTTCGAGCGCGGGGTTCCCGTCGCCGTGAACGGCGAGTGCCTGTCCCCCGCCGCGCTTCTCGCGAAGCTGAACGAGCTGGGCGGGAAGAACGGGGTCGGGCGTGTGGACATGGTGGAGAACCGGTACGTGGGCATGAAGTCCCGCGGTGTCTATGAGACTCCCGGCGGCACCATCATCCGCGCCGCGCACCGCGCGGTGGAGTCCATCACGATGGACCGTGAAGTCATGCGCCTGCGCGACACGCTGGTGCCCACCTACTCCGGCGCCGTCTACAACGGCTACTGGTTCGCCCCCGAGATGAAGGTCCTGAACACCTTCATGGACGCTGCTCAGGCCAATGTCACCGGCACCGCCCGAGTCCGGCTCTACAAGGGGAGTTGTACCGTGGTGGGACGGAAGTCGCCCGTGTCTCTCTATGACGAGAACGTCGTCACGTTCGAGGACGACGCGGGGGTCTATCGGCAGAGCCTGGCCACAGGGTTCATCGAGCTGAACTCGCTTCGTCTGACAGTCGCCCATCAGGTCCACGGCGACCCCGCATGACAGCGGCAGGCAAGGGTGGTACCGTCGGGCAGTGGCCGGACAGCGGTCCCGCGCACCGGGTGTGCCGAGAGGAGTGGCGGGTCGTGACCGACGCGTGGAGTGGTGCCGACGAGGTCCAGCTCGTCCATACCCCGCGTTGCCCGAGTGAGACGCGCCTAGCCCGGCGGCGCTGGGGGGCCAGTGTAGTCGTCGGGGATCATGGCGATACTGACCGACGTTTCCGTCCCCGAGAGTTCCACACTCGCCGAGGTCGCGTAGTAGCCTGTCGCGGCGACGGAAACGGTCGTCCGCTGCCCCGCGACCTCAGTTATCAGGAACAGGCCCTCCGCGTTCGTGGCGACCGTGGTGTTGCCGACGGTTACCTGAGCCCCTGGAATGGGATAGCCCGTAACGGCATCGGTGACGGTGCCCGAGACGGCTTGACTGCCCGGCGCGCGATCCAGCTGGAAGTTGAGGGCAAGGTCGCCGTCCTGAGCCAGCGTGCTCGAGTGGTCCCTGGACCGGAAGCCGGCCGCGCTGGCGCGGATCGTCAACAGCCCCGGAGGCACCCCCGGCAGACTGTACTGGCCCCCCGGGTCCGTCGTCGCCGCGATGGACGTGCCATAGACCGACACCTGGGCGTTCGACACCGCCTGACCCACCGCGTCGGTCACTCGACCGTGGATCGTTCCACTGCCGGACAGAACGAGCCGCGCATCCAGAGTCGTCGCGGCAGCGTCCACTGCGGCCGTCTGGGTGTCGTACCCAGTCGCTGAGAAGGTGACGTCCAGGGCGGCGTCGGTCAGTGCGGTGAACTCGTAGGTGCCGTCGTCGACCGTCTGGGTCGAGGTGTCGAGCCCGCCGACAGTCACGGTCGCGCCCTCGATGGGCAAGCCGGACGCGGCGTCAACGACTCGACCAGCCAGATGCCGTTCTCCGGGAGGGTTGCCGTCGTTGTCCCCGGAGCCGGTCGGCGCACAGCCCGAACCCAGGACTCCCATGAGCCAGACGCAGACACCGAGTAGGGCTGCCAGACGCCACGAAGCCAACGGTGGCCACCTTCCCCCGATCGCTCACATCTGGGTCAAGATGATGTCGGATGCGTGCACAACAGTGCCCGGGTCGGGCACCTCAACGCGAGTGGTCCCCGGACGGAAATCGAGCGCCGAGGCCTCGATCACGTACTCCTCGCCCGCGGCCAACGGCGGCACGTCATCGAACGAGTAGCTGCCGTCGCTCGCCGAGGTCGTCGTCCGAGTGGGCCCGAGGCGAACGGTGGCCCCTGCCACCGGGCCGGGCACGCTGCCCGTGCCGATCTGGAGCACGAAGCCCTCGATCCGCGCCAGCAGGGGTTGGAGCCGAACGTCGAACACGGTGGTCGTGCCGGCATCGATGTTCACGGGGCCGGCCGTCTCGGACTCGTAGTTGGTCAGGCTGAACACCATCTCGTACGAACCGCTGGGCACATCCGCGAATGTGTAGGCGCCCGTTGGCGCCGATGGGGCCGCTACATCGCCGGATGTCGTCGAGCGCCCGAGCCCGCTGATGCTCACGGCCACCCCGTCCAACGGCTCCCCGGTCGACAGGTTGTAGATCGTCCCGGTCAACGTCCCCGCGGCGGGCGCAACAAGGCTGACATCCTGAGCCGTCGTACCGCCCGCAACCACGCTCACGGAGTACGTCTCGGACTGGTACCCCGTCCGGTGGTAGCTGATGCTGTGGGTCCCGGTCGGCACATTCCCGAGTGTGTAAGCGCCGTCATCGCCGGTGACTGTTGAGAGGGGCGACTCCTCCAGAAACACCGAGACGCCCGCGATGCCGGACCCGTTCCGGCTGTCCACAACGGTGCCTGACACAGTCCCCACGGAGATGCTCTCCATGGTGACATCCACGCGGTGAGAGCCATTGGCGACGACCGTCACCGTCTCACTGGCGGGGGCATAAGCGGGTTTCTCGAACGACAGCGTCTGCTCGCCCTCCGGGACACCGACGATCTCGAATGCCCCCAGCGAGTCGGTCGTATCGGACAGCGAGCCCACGGTGACACTGACGCCGGAGATCGGTGTCCCGTCTTCGACCGAAGCAACAGTGCCAGACACGGTGCCCGCGGCGGCCAACTCGGGGGTCAGCGCCACGTCCAGGCTCACGGAGACCCCGGGGTTCACGCGAATCAGGCTGCCGCTGTCGGAAAGGTAGCCGGTGGCCACCACGGCGTAGGCTTGCTCGCCGATGGGTACATTGACCAGGCTGTACCGGCCGCTCGAATCGGTCGTGGCCTCCAGGCCACCCACACTTACGGCGGCGCCGCTGACCGGGACACCCGTCTCCCCGTCGCTGACTCTGCCGACGACGTTCCCCAAGCCGCCGAACGCATCCTGCCCAGCCCCGCCGCATCCCGAGAGAAGACTGGCCGCGAGCCCGACGGCGGCCAGCACAACATACGCTCGGCACTGCATACCCGGCTCCTCCCCTCAGGGTCCGACCTGGACGGTGCGGATGGCTTCCGTCTGCTCGCCGCTCTCGGCCCGAGCCGTGATCTTCACGAGGTACATGCCACTAGGGACCCGAGCGCGGGTGTCCGACTGGCGGTTCCAGTATACTCCCTGCGCCCCGGGAGCACGCGTGCGACCGCTCTCGACGAGAGACACCCGCCTCCCGGCGGCGTTGAGGATCTCCACCGTGGTGTCCGCCGCGCGTGTCAGCACAAACGACAGGTCCACATCGCCGCCTCGCACGAGCGAGGCCTGAAGGCCGGCGATGCGCAGCGCGCCCGCGTTCCCCCGCCGCGCGAGCAGCTCGAAGTGGCGGCTCGCGCCGGTGGGGCCGGAGCGGAACTCATAGCTGGGCACCGTTCGCAGGAAGACCTGACGGTCAGCCTCGGTATCGCGGAGAAGGAGGGTCCACTCGCGCGGCAGCTCGCGTAGGTCGCCCGCGGTGATGCGCACCGACGCGTCGGGGATATCGGTCTCGACCCAGACGTCCCAGCGGATCTCCTCGGCCTCGGCGTCTCTGAGGTCCACAGCGAGGTGCCGGCCGCCCTCTCCGCGGACGAACAGGTTGACGTAGCCTCCCGGCTGAGGTGGCTCCTCGACCGCTGTGGGCAGCCCCTGGTGACCGGGCGCCGCCCCGACCCAGTTCGACTCATCGCTCCGACTCCCGGCATGGGCGGCCAGGCGGACCTTCCACGAGACTCCCTCGAACAACCCTCGCGCGGACGTGGCCGCCGCCGACGTACCCGACGTCGCACCCGGCGGCAGAAGGAGATCGCACTCTTGCGACGCCTTCACCCAGCAGGATGTCAGCGGCTGGATGCGGTCCAGGAGGTTGTCGGCCGACGCGCTGAAAAGGGGCACATACCCCCGTGCCATGTCCCAGACCCAGCCGACCTTCTCGATGGCGTCCGCCGGCTCGGTCGTCATCTGCGACCAGAGGATGGCTGTCTCCCACGGGTTGCCGACCTGGTTCCAGCCGGGGTAGAGGTGCACGCGGTATCCACCCGATGCCGGCACCCCGTCGCCGCCGATGACCAACTCCGTATTGTCCCGGATGACCAGCCAGTAGCCAAGCCCGGCCGGAGCGTAGGGGACCGTCGGGTTCGCGCCCGTCGCGCTCGCGTCGCTCGGCACCAGCGTCGCGGACGGATCGGCGTAGCTGGGGTCGGCATACCGATAGGCGGCGTCCGGCCGGTCCGGGCGCCACCACCGGACCAGGCGCCACTGGTCATTGTCCACTGTGAACCCCTGGCGAGGATCCTGCGGCACGTTGGTGACCGGGAACGAAACCATGTAGACTCCTGGGGCGAGGGAGAAGCGGAAGACCCGCTCGGGCGTCGCCGGGACCGTCTCGCTCGGGTTGCTCTCATTGGGAATGCCGGCATCGTCGAGAGCCGTGACGTGGTAGTAATAGGTCGTGCCGTTCACGACACCCGCATCGGAGTAGGCCGGGTCGGTCAGCAGCTCGGTCGTCAGACGGGCGAACGGGCCCTGCTCGCCGGTCGAGCGGTACACCCGGTAGCCCTCGAGGTCGTCCTCCTCGTTGGGCAGCCACGTCAGGTCCACGCGCCGATTCGATGCCACCGCCTGAAGCCCTTGCGGCGCCAGCGGCGGCGTCGAGTCGAGCGGCGTTGCCTCCACGGCCGGGGTGAATGCGCTCTCGTTGAACGGCGTCGCACGATCGATAGCCGAGATGCGGTAGTAGTACTTCACGTTTTCCGTAACGGCCTCGTCCATGTAGAAGAGCGCGTTGAGGGGCACACCGTTGAGACGCTGGAAGTTCGTGATCGTCCCCCGAGACCGGTAGATGTAGTAGCCGGCCACATCGGTCGAGATGCTGGCGTCCCACACGAGCGATACGCGGCTCGGTTCGGCGGTTGCCTGGAGGTCGAGAGGCGGATCCGGCGGCGTCGTGTCGACCGAATGCACGGGACCTGCCACTGGCGACGGATCCGAGCGGAACCGGCCGTCGAATGCCCGCACGGAATAGTAGTAGTCCACGCTCGGGTACGCGTCGGCGTCCACATAGGAGCCAGTACCCGCAGGCACGGTCGCCAGCGGCGCGCCGAACTCGGTGGGCGCCAGTGCGCGGTAGATCTGGTACTCCCGAACGTCGCCGGCCGCGGCTCCATCGTCGGCGGACAGTTGCCACTCCAATGTGACCAGAGTACCCTGCCCACCGGGTATCGTGTCGGCCGAGAGCACCGTCGGAGCGGCCGGCGCCAGATCGTCGGTGGGCCGCGCCGGGCCCGCGATCTCCGAGTCTGCCGAGTTGAGCCCGTCGGTGACCCGGACGACGTAGTAGTAGTCCAGGCCGTCCTCGACGGTTACATCCTCGTAGGACGACTCGCCGGCCCCCACCGTGCCGATGACCGCCGCCGAGGCCTGCGGGTCCGTAGTCCGGAGAATGTCGTAGCGGACCACATCGTCGACTCCACCGCCATCATCAGCCGACAGAGTCCACGAGATCCGCGCCACGCCGCCGTTGTCGTTGCTCACATCCTCAGCCCGCACCTGCGTCGCCGGGGCGGGCGCCACCACATCGGTGGACTGCACGGGGCCGACCTCGTCCGAGTCCGGCGACTCGTTCGAACCGTCATAGGCGCGTACGACGTAGAAGTACTTCACTTCCGGCAAGGCCGAGTCGTCCGTGTAGGCCGTCTGCCCCGCCGGTACCGTGCCTAACGGCGAGCCGTAGCCGCCGGACACGACTGAGCGGTAGATGCGGTACTCAAGGACGTCGCCGGTGGGGTTGTCGTCAGGTGACGGAGCGAACGCCACCACGATGGAGCTGGGATGGTTGGGGTTCTGGTCAATCGCGCTGACGTCGGTCACTGCGCCCGGGACGATATTGTCCGCCGAACCGATGGGGCCCACTGCATTGGAGTCCGGCGATTCGATGACGCTGTTGTACGCCCGCACCGTGTACTCATAGCTCACCCCGACCCGCGCCGAGTAGTCGGAGACGGCCGCGGTGCCGGCGGCAACGGTGCCAATGCGCGTCGGGGCATCCGTGCTGCCCGCCACCTTTCGGTAGATGTGGTACTGCGTCACCGTGTCGCGGCCCATCCCGTCATCGCCCGACAGGTCCCAAGTCAGATCGAGTCGCCCGCCTTGGTCGTTGGGGTGGTCGGCGCCCTGCACGGCCGTTGGTGGAAGAAGATCGCGATTGTCCACGGCCCAGGCCGGCCCCGCGGTGTTCGACGGGTCCGAGACATAGGTGCCGTCATAGGCCTCGACGACGTAGTAGTAGTTGGCCTGGTTGGCGGCAGTGTCATCCGTGCAGGTGTCCGTGCCCGGCGACAGCACAGCCACGATGTCGGGCATGTCGGTCGAGGTGGTGCCGCGACGCACGCGGTACTCGACGACATCGATGGCGTCGTCCGGTGACAGCGTCCACGTCAGGTCGATCTGACCACCGGCATCGCTCGGTGTGTCCACGGCGCGAAGGTTCACCGGCCGGCGCGGCTTGAGGTTGTCCTCCGGGGTAGCCGAAGCGGCGTTCGAGTCACTGGACTCGCGCGTACCATCGTACGCGCGGACCATGTAGAAGTACGTGACACCGTCGGACACCGTTGTGTCGATGAACAGACTCGACCCGGCCGATGCGGTGCCCACGGCGGGCGGACCGAAGCCCCCCGAGACCGGCGAGCGGTAGACCCGGTACTGAGTCACGTCATCGAACCCGGCGCCATCGTCGTCCGGAGACCGGGTCCAGGTCACCGTGATGCTCGACCCGTTGTCGCTGGGGGTGTCGACGACCACGACATTCGTCACCGGTTGCGGCGCGATGTTGTCGATGGGGCTAACCGGGCCGTAGATGTTCGCATTGGCCGACTCTTCGGTACCCGTGTACGCCCGCACCGTGTACTCGTAGCTCGAGAGCTTGCTGCAGGTCGTGTCCGTGAACGTCAGCGGGCCCGCCACGGCGACGCTCCCGATGTTCTGGAACGATCCGCCCACGAGGCGCCGGTAGATGCGGTACGTGGTCACAATGTCGCGGCCGCCCTGGCCGGGCGCATCCAGGGAGTGGTCCCAGGTCGCCGTCAGGGCTGTGCCTTGGTCTGGGTCCACATCCGACACAACGACGTTGCCGGGCGTCTGGACGGGACGGTTGTCCCGGGAGGTGACGGGCCCGACTTCCGTCGACGCGGACGACTCCTGCGTGCCATCGTAGGCCCGGACGGTGTAGTAGAAGGCGGTGCCTATCGTGGCGGACAGGTCGACGGCGCTCGTCGCTCCGGCGGCCGCCGTGGTGACGGCCGGGTCGGCGTAGACGCCCGGCGTCTCGGTCCGGTAGATGCGGTACTGGACGACATCCCTGGCGCCGGTGCCGTCATCGGCCGACTTCGCCCACGTGACGTCGATAGCCCCGCCCGGGTCATTCGGATGGTCGACCGCCCCTGGAGCTGACGGCGCCGCCGGCGCCGTGTTATCGATCGGGGCCGCCGATGCCTGGTTCGAGTTCGCCGACTCATTCGTGCCGTCATAGGCCCGCACGCGGTAGTAGTAGGTCGTCCCGTTAACGAGGCCGGTGTCCTTGTCTTCGTATAGGTCGATGCCGGCGGCAACGAATCCGATCGAGGAGCCGGTTGCCCCGGCAACTACGGACCGGTAGATGTAGTACCTCGTGACGTCGTCGGACCCGCCACCGCCCGGTTCGTCCGTCGACGGCGTCCAGGTGACAAGCACCGACTTCCCGTTATCGTTGGGCTTGTCGATCGCGTCGACCGCCGTTGGGGCCGCGGGCGCGATGTTGTCCACGGCCTGCACGGGGCCCACCTGATTCGAGTCGGCCGACTCCTCCGCCCCATCGTAGGCGCGGACCATGTAGTAGTAGTTCTGCCCTGCCGCCGCCGTACCGTCTGTGGCCGTCGCGGTGCCGTTGGCCACTGCCAGGATGAATGTGCCGGGCGCCCCGGAGGAGGTCGAGCGGTAGATGCGGTACTCCGTGACATCGTTGTCGCCGGCGCCGTCGTCGGGGGACAGCGTCCACGAAACCTGGATCGAGCCTCCCTGGTCGCCAGCCACGTCCTGGGCGGACACACCGGTCGGCGGGTCCGGGGCCTGGGCCTGGGCGACGCCGCCCGCCGCGCACACCGCCAGCAGGGCCACCACCACGCCGGAGACGCGGGACCTCGGGCGGCCATGAGCCGGTGGAGCGGCACCGCGGCGAACGGATGAAGCAACGCCCCTCACCCATCCACTTCGCGCGCGCCTGCTCTCGTCACGACACAGGGAGCAGTCAGCGGGACGCGCCGCTGCAGCACCGATCACGGGCCGCCAGGCTGTTGAGGCCAGGTCTTCCATAGTCCGCCTTGTCGCGGCTCCGGGTGGGGAGATCCTCCGCACGGGGATACACGCCCGCCTCTGGAGGCCGAGCCATTCATGTTGTCGGCCTCAACGCGCACCGTCCTTAGGCGCAGGCCGACCCGAGCTCACCCCTGACGGTATGACGTTCAGTCGGGGAGCGCATCCCACCTTTGTCGGACCCCCCCCGATGGCCGGCGCGCCTGGCTCCGTCAACCCTCTTCCTCGTGCCGGGCGCGCTCGAACGCCTCGCCGACGTCCCGGGGCGAGGATAGGCCCACGAACGCCCCGATGAACGAGAGGAACTCATCCGTGATGTCCGGCTGAAACTGCGTCCCCCAGCCGTTGTGGATCACCTCGATGGCCGTCTCATAGGGCATGGCTCGGCGATAGGGGCGGCTGCTGGTGAGCGCGTCGAACACATCCGCCAGAGCGAAAACCCGCGCCACCAGAGGAATCTCCTCCCCCTTCAACCCGATCGGGTAGCCTGCCCCGTCCCACCGCTCATGGTGGTGCAGCACCAGCTCGCTCTCGACGCCGAAGGCTCCCATCGGGTCGAGGATGTCACGGCCTTGCGCGGGGTGAGTCTGCATGATCGCGTACTCGGCGGGCGTCAGCTTGGAGGGCTTGAGGAGGATGAAGTCCGCGATCCCGATCTTCCCGACATCGTGAAGCTCCCCGACGGCACTGACCGCCTCGAGGACCGACTCGTCGAGATCCAGATGGGCACAGAAGCGCCGCGCCAGAATCGCTACGTTCAGACAATGGCCGTGCGTGTAGCTGTCGCGGGCCTGGAGGGAGAGCATGAGCGCCCGCTTGATGGCGCTGATGGCACCACGGAGCTGACGGTTCTCCGCCTCGGTGCGCGCCTTGTTCGCCGCACTATGCACAACGGAGGCGACGGCATCGAGCTGAAAGGGCTTCGTGACGAAGTCGAACGCGCCGGCCTTCATGCACTGAACGGCCGTGTGCACGTCGTCACGGCCCGTAACCACGATAACCTCGGCCGTGTGGTCGTGCGCTTTGGCATGGTTGAGGACGGTCATGCCATCCACGTCGGGCATACCGAGGTCTGTGACCACGACGGCGAAACCATCGGCTGTGATCGCTTCCAGCGCCTCGCTCCCCCGGTACGCCGGAGTGGTGTCATAGCCCTCACTAGCGAGCAGCGTGCACAGGACGTCAACGACCTCCGGCTCATCGTCGACGACGAGCACACGCGCGGTCCCGGGCTTCATCGAACTCCCCCACATCAGCCGCTCCTGACGCGTACGCCGCCAGACGCGGCTCGGCCCGGCGCTCAGGGCTCGGACTGTGACATTCTACCGTGTCCCCACCCGGTTTGCGCGCATCGCACCGCGATTGGGCCGGTACTCGTTTCTTGGGCGCGCCTCTCGGAGGAACGCGCGCTCTGCCTGGCGGGCTCCGAGAGGTCACAGCTCGGACGTGCGGGCGTACAGATCGTACAGCTCCTCCAACTCGTCTGTGAGTCTCCCATACTCCACCCGACAGGCCCGGACAGCCTCGCCGTCGTTATACAAGTCCGGCTTCGCCAGCTCCGCGGCGACGGCTTGCAGCCGAGCTTCCGCGACCAGGATCCGCCCCTCGACCTCCTCGGGTCGAGCGATCGCCTCCGCGTCATCACGCCGGGCGCGCGGCCTCTGCTCGGCTGCGCGTCGGCGCTGGTCGGCCAACCGCGCTCGGCGCTCGGCAGCCCGCTGCTCCCCCAGCTCCTCCGCCTGTCGGGCGCGTTCGGCGGCCTGATGTGCGCTGAAGGCGCTGTAGGCCCCGTGGAACAGCTCCGCACGGCCCTCCCCGAACACGAGAAGCTGCTCCACGGTGCGGTCGAGGAAGTAGCGGTCGTGCGAGGCCAGCAGGATGGTGCCCGTGTAATCGATAAGGGCATCCTCGAACACTTCTTGCGAAGCGATGTCGAGGTGGTTCGTCGGCTCGTCCAGTATCAGGAAGTCCGGACGCTGGACGATGACCTGAGCGAGAGCGACCCGGCTGCACTCGCCCCCCGAGAGGGATGCGATGGGGAGGAAAACACTGTCGCCGAAGAAGAGGAACCGCGCGAGGAAGCTCCTCAGCGACGGCAGGTCCAGGTCCGGACGCACTTGGCGCACGTGGTCCATCACGGTGCGGTCGCGGTCGAGATCCTCCCGCTCCTGGCAGTAGTAGCCGACCCGGACGTTCGGGCCGAGTCGGGCGCGCCCGCTGGTGGGGGGCTCGTCGCCCAGGATGATCCTGATGAGCGTCGTCTTGCCCGACCCGTTCGGGCCGACGAGCCCGATACGATTGCCGCGCCGGACCAGCAGGTTGATATGAGAGAACAGCTCGCGGTCGCCGTAGGCCTTCGACAAGTCGGTCAGCTCTACAATGTCGTTACTCCCGGACCGGGGCTCGGCGAAGCGAAGGACGGGCCGCCGACGGTTCAGCGTCGGGCGTTCGATGCGCTCGATCCTGGCGATGAGCTTGGCCCGGGACTTGGCCGCCCGAACGGACTTGTCGCGGCCCTGCTGTAGCCGCCAGCGGATGTACTCCTCCTGGCGCCGCAGCTCGCGCTGTTGAAGCTCATAGGCCTTGGCCTGGGCCGCCAGCTCACGCTCTTTCGTCTCGTTGTAGGCCGTGAACCCGCCGCTGTAGGCTGAGACCCGGCAGTCCTCCACTTCCAGGACCCGACGGCAGACGGCATCCAAGAAGGCGCGGTCATGCGAGATGACAAGGACGGCGCCGGCGAAGCTGGTGAGGTGGTCCTGAAGCCACTCGGTGGCCTGGATGTCCAGATGGTTCGTCGGCTCGTCGAGCATCAGCAGGTCGGGCGAGCCCAGGAGCACCTTTGCGAGCGCCACGCGGCTACGCTGCCCGCCGGACAGGCGGCCCATCGGCAGGTTCTGTTCCTGCTCGTCCAGCCCGAGCCCGGCCAGGACACGGGCCACCGTAGCTTCGAACTCGTGGCCGCCCAGCCGCCCGAACTGCTCCAGCGCCTCCGCGTGCAGCGTCATCAACCGATCAACCGAGCGCCCGCGCTCGTCGAGATCGGGGTGGGAGATGCACTGGGCCAACCGCTCGATGCGTGCCTCGAGGTCTGCCAGGTCCGGCCGACACGCCATGACCTCGGCCCGCGCCCCGGTCTGCACGTCGAAGTGCGGCATCTGGTCGAGACACTCGATGCGCGCCCCTCCGTGGACCTCAACCTCGCCGTCGTCCTGGTGCAGATCCCCGGTGATGAGCCTGAGCAGCGTGCTCTTGCCGGCGCCGTTCTCCCCGACGACGCCGACCTTCTGGCCGTAGTCGATCTGGAACGTTACGTCCTTGAGGACGTCCACGGCACCGAACGACTTGCTGACTCGCGCCATCCGGACGATGGTCAAGTGGAGACTCCCGGAGTGTCGATACGGGGGCCCGACCCGAGCGCCCCATGCGGAGTCCCGATTCTACGCGGTTCGCAGCGCCGGCGCCAGAGCGCTTCCCGAGGGTACGCTCCCGCTAATCGAACTCGACCTGACAACGAAAGCCGACACCGAAGTCCGACCCGGCTGTCGCCTGGCTCTGACGACCATCGAGTTCGAGCATGAGCTTCACGTCGGTCGACGGGCGGTACGTGTAGCCCAGGACCGGGCCCACCAGGGCGTCGCCGCCGGCCGTAGTGTCGGGATCGAAGTAGTCGACATGGGCCAACACGGAGCACTTGCCACCATGGAAGTCACGTATGCCACGCACCAACCCACCGGCAAACGGGGCGCCATGGGACTGCCCCACCCAGGTCTCCGTGTTCAGCTTCCAGTCCTTGTCCCTATCCTGCCACTGGGCGCCACCGCCGTAGATGCGACGTGGAGTTGTGATCCCGTTCCCATCGGTGAACGCGCCCACTTGGCTGCCGGCGAACACGGACCCCCTGCCCCCATCGAGGAACTGCTTCACGCGGACGAGCACATCCTTGTTCGGGTTGTTGTCCCACGCGTTGATCCCATTGCCCAGCATCACACCGGCGGCCACCTGGGTGCCGTGCGTGTCCCGCGGGCGATAGGTCAGGTTCGCAAGGCGGTCGCGCTCTCGGGGCCAAAGATAGTTCGCCACTGGCGCGTTCTCCAGCAGGACGTACTTGGTTGCCGAAGTCATGATCTCCTCGGACATCGGTACCTCGAACTGGCCAACCTGCAGGCTCAGATCCGGCGTGTAACCCGTGAGGAAGATGTCCGTGAAGGCAGGCTGGAGCCGGTCGAAGGCGTACTGGACCTTGCCCTCGAGTCGATCACGGGACTTCCCGGACAGCGTGACGCGGGCGCGACGCTCGATGAGTTGCCCCGGGGCGGGGCTGGCCGTGCCGACCAGATAGTCCACCTGGGCGTACCCGGTGATCGACATGGTACTCTGGTCGTTCGCCTTCTTGCCCGGCGAAGGGTTGCCCTGGCCATCAGCGCGGGCCATCCCTGCTGCCTGAGCCCACATGACAACAGCCACCAGCACGGGAGTGACCAAGGGAACACACAACCAACGGCGCACAGTCACGAATCCACCCTCCCCACTCTAGCTCACCATCGCATTCGTCTGCCGGAGGCGTAGCGACAGAGTACGGGCGATGCGCTTGAGGATCAGTGCAGCAGCGTGAGGATCATCGGCGAGCAACCGGTTGAACTCCTCACGGGTCAGGACCAGGACGACCGTTTCGCCGAGGCTGGACGCGCGAGCGGAACGCGGGCCGCCGTCCAACAGCGCCATCTCCCCAAGCATCTGGCCGGCGCGGATCCGGGACAGCAGCTTCTGTGTTCCGCGCTCCGTGCGACGGGAAACCTGCGCACTCCCACTCGTGATGAAGAATGCGGCCATGCCGGGCTCCCCCTCCTCGAATACCGTCTCCCCGGCCTGGTACCGTGCCGCCACGAGGTAGGAGCAGACACGCTCCCGCGCGGCTCCTACCAGTTCGGTGAACGCATCAAGGCCCTCAAGCGTCTCCGGCTTCACCATGAAGGCGGCTCCCCACGTCTCTCATCACCACCCGGGACCGGTGGCCCCAGGGTGTGGCGGGAGGATTCGCCGAGCGGGCGCCGGAACCTGCCCGAGGTGATGCCCCGATGCTCCGGTGCCTTCGTCTGCGCTCTCGTCGCCGAGCGGCGACCCTCAGCCGACCGCCCGTCGCGCTGCTGGTCCTCCTCGCCTTCGCGGCCGCGCCGGCGATGGCGCAGACCTACCGGTTCCGCGTCCCGTCTGTGACTGCGGAGGTGACACCGTCCCGCGACGGCAGCGCGGCCATCGAATACTGGATCACCTTTGACAATGATCCCGCCGGCGATCCCATCGACGTGGTCGACATCGGTCTCCCGAATGCTCACTATGACTTGGGGAGCGTGATCGCCGAGTGCAATGCCACCCGGTGCACGGACATCCGCAAGTCTGAGTACGTCGACATCGGAGTCGAAGTCCACCTCGGCGGTGCCGCGATCCCCCCGGGCGAGCGGGGCGAGCTCCATCTCCTCGGCAAGTGCGACCGCATGGTCTGGCAGGACACGGGCAGTGCCTCCGATGCCAGCATCGAGTTCGCTCCGACGTTCTTCGATGCGTCCTGTGTCAGCGGCCTGGCCGACATCACCGTGCGCCTGATCCTTCCGCCCGGCACACAGGATGGGAACACACGGTACCATACGATCGCGCCAACGCATGCGGAAGTCGTCGGAGACCACGTCGAGTACACGTGGGCGATGCTGCAGTCGAGCGCCTCGTCCCAAGCGCCCACTGTCGGCGCCTCGTTCTCGGCCGGGCTGGTCGACGTGGTCCGCCAGCCCTCAGCGGCCGATCGAGCCGCCGACCATGTGCCCGGTGCAATCGGCGGGGCGATCTGCCTGTGCCCCGTGCTGTTCATCGGGGTGGCGCTCGTGGTCGGCATGTCGACAGCCCGGCGGCGGCGCATGGCCTACATGCCACCCAGCGTCAAGACAGAGACGGGGGGCGTCCGTCGTGGACTGAGCCCGGCCGAGGCGGCGCTCGTGTGCGAGACGCCCCTCGGCGACGTCGCCGCCATGATCGCCTTCTCGCTCATGCGGCAAGGTGTGCTCCGCGTCGCCCGACGCGACCCCACGCTGTTCGAGGTGCTGCCGCACGACCCCAACGTCCTGCGCCCGCACGAGCGGGAATTCCTCAAGTGCATTGGCGAGCGCGTCGCCCTGCGCAAGGATGCGCTCAGTCGCTTGTTCGTCGATCTCATCCGCGCGACCACCGAGAAGATGCGCGGCTATCACCGAGCCCGGACGGCGCAGCACTACCGGGGGCAAGTCGAGCAGTGCTGGCGGGACCTGGAGTCGGCGCCGGAATCGGCACCGCTCACCGATGCTTTCGCGGGCAAGCTCGAATGGGCGATGACCGACCCGGAGTTCGCGGAGCATATAGAGCGGGTCTTCGGCCACCACTCGGTCTCGGCGCCCACGTGGTGGGGGAGCTACAACCCCGACGACTGGGCGCAGCGCGACGAGGTTGCCGGCCGCCCCATCCCCGACTTCGGGATGGCGATGAGACACTTCCCTCGGGTTGTCGTGCCCGACAGCATCGGTCTGACGCGGGACGTGACCGCGGTCACGCATCCTGTTCCCGTCTCCAGCGCCAGCCATGGCGGGGGCGGGGGAGGCCACAGCTCGTGCGCGTGCGCTTGCGCATGCGCCGGGTGTGCCTGTGCCTGCGCGGGAGGGGGAAGGTAGATTGGCGGGAGGCGTCCTGGGGCGGATCAAGTCCCTGTTCACCGGCCCCGCGCGGCTGGCGCCGGGAATGTACCACTACCGCATCGACGACGGCGGCGCGCATACCCGCGCCCACCTCAGGGTCGATGCCGATGGCGACGGCGTGCTCGTGCTCAACGCGTCGAAGGTCCTTCACCTGAACCGAACAGCCACGGAGATGGCGAAGCTGCACCTCGATGGCGATAGCGTCGGCGAGGCCGTGGAGCACATCGCGCGGCGCTACACGGTGGCCCGCGAACAGGCGGCCGCCGACTTCGGCAAGCTGGCAGCCACCATCGGCACGCTCATGCAGACCGATGACCTTTGCCCCGTAAGCTACCTGGAGGTCGAAGAGATCGAGCCGTTCTCCACGCCGACCGCCGTGCCCTATCGCATGGACCTGGCCCTGACCTACCGCTGCCAGAACGCGTGTGACCACTGCTACAACTGCGAGCCCGCTCAGCGGGGCGAGGTCGAGGAGCTGTCGACCGATCAATGGAAGCAGATCCTGCGCCGGCTGTTCGACCTTGGCGTACCGCACGTATGTTTCACCGGAGGCGAGGCAACACTCCGCGACGACCTATGGGAGCTGGTCGAAGCCGCGGAGGATGTCGGGCTTGTCACCGGGCTGCTCACCAATGGCCGTCGCCTGGCCGACGAGGCGTTCCTGGACCGACTCATCACCGCAGGACTCGACCACATTCAGATCACCCTGGAGTCGTGCCAGGCAGATGTCCACGATGGCATGGTAGGTACCCCGGGGGCATTCGAGGAGACCCTTGGGGGCCTGAGGAACGCGATCGCGCGCCCCGTCTATGTGACGACGAATACGACACTGACCCGCCGGAACGTGGCGACGATCGAGGCCACCGTCGACTTCCTGGCATCGCTGGGCCTGACCACGTTCTGCTGCAATGGGATCATCCATTCGGGCAAGGGCGAAGGATCGCCGGACGCGATCGCCGAGGCGGAGCTGGCCCCAATCCTGGATCGCGTGCACGAGCGCGCCCATCGCCGGGGGCTGCGCATGATCTGGTACACGCCGACGCGCTACTGCCGGCTCAACCCCATCGAGCTCGGACTTGGGCCAAAGCAGTGCACGGCGTGCAAGTTCAACCTGTGCATTGAGCCGAACGGCGATGTCCTTCCCTGCCAGAGCTACTACCAGCCCCTCGGGAACTTCCTGCGCGACCCGTGGGAGAGCATCTGGGACCATCCTGTGGCCCAGCGCATCCGCGCCCGCGAGAGCCTCCCGTTCATCGAGTGCCCCGGTTGCCCCCACCTGGACTTGTGCGCGGGCGGATGCCCCCTCTACAGGGACACGGACGAGGACGAGATGCTGTGTGTCGAGAGCCGGTCAACGTTCTGAACGACGCGTCCTACCTTGCCGCGCAGGCACAGCGACTGGCGCCGGTCCGCTCGGACCTGCTCCGCCGGGCGCACATCGGCTGGGCCAACCGCGTGCTTGAGATCGGCTGCGGGACGGGGGAGATCACGCAGGAGCTGAAGCGTCGCAGCCCGGGGTTGCTGGTCGCGATCGACCGGGACCCGCAGATGGTCGGACGCACCGTCGCGCGCGTGGACGGGATCGAAGGACTGTGCTCCGTAGGAGAGCACCTTCCGTTCGCTTCAGCCGCTTTCGACTGCGTTGTGTTTGCCTTCGTCCTGTTGTGGGCGTCCGACCCGGGGCGCCTGGTCTCCGAAGCCGCGCGAGTCGTCCGGCCCGGAGGGCATGTCGTCGCCCTGGCAGAGCCGGACTACGGCACCTACTGGGAACAACCCCGCTTGATCGGTGACCTGCTCTTGCAGGGCTTCCGAGCGCTCCGCGCGAATCCGACGATTGGTGCGGACCTGTGTGAGCTGTTTGAGCAGGCGGGGCTCCAGTGTCGATGCGGACGGGCCCAGGGATCAGCCCGAGGCATCGACAGCGGCGAGAGCGATGACGAGGTCTGCATGTTGCTCGCCACGCTTTCGGCGGGGACTGGCCCTGACACAGCGACAGTCGCTATGGAAGGCGTGACGGCGGCACGCGAGCGGGGCGAACGCCGCGCGCTCGTCCCGATCTGCTACGCGACCGGCATGCGACCAACGGCCGGTCCGCGGCGTAAGTCGAGCGCAGGAACCTAATGCCGCTGCTGGGTATTGGGCACAATAGGGGCTCAGCACTGCGACCGTGTTGGCATCCGGAGTTGGCTATGAGCGTTGACTGGCGCGCCGCATGGGTCTGGACCGCCGATGACCCTACGCTGCCGAATCGGTACGCGTACGCTCGCCGAGCATTCGAGCTGGCATCCGTTCCCGAAACGGCCGTCCTGCACTGTTGCGCCGACAGCCGGTATGTCCTGCATGTCAACGGATGCTTCGTCGGTCGCGGGCCCGCCCGATACCATGTCGCGACGCCTTCCTACGACACCTACGATATCCAACAGCGTCTGCAGCCCGGGGAGAACGTCGTCGCCGTACTCGTCCACTTCCTCGGGTGTCCGGTGACGAGCTTCATGCCCGTCCGGGGGGCCTTGCTCTGCCAGATGGAGCTGGGGCAAGAGGCCCTCGGCACCGATGACCGGTGGCGCATGGTCCCGGCCGATGGCTACCGCCCCGACGTGCTCCGGATGAGTGCCGCGCAAGGGTGGCCCGAGGTGTTGGACCTTCGCCGCGAACCTCCCGGATGGACGGAACCGGGGTTCGACGACAGCCATTGGCCCGGCGCGACGGTGCTCGGCCCCGTCGCCCTGGCCCCGTGGCAGGCACTCGAGCCGCGGGACATCCCGCTCCTGTACGAGATGCCGGTCTTCCCAGAGTCCGTCCGCGAGGTGGGGCGCAGCGCCACATCCGGCGATGTCGACCCCCTGGCTCCCGTCTCAGTGGCCTCGCTGCTGACAGCAGGGCATCACATAGACATCGGCACGAGCCGGGTCGAGGACCGTTGCTACGCGGTGTTCCCCGATGATCGCGTCACGCGCATCTCCGCTCCGGACGTGCGCGACGCCTCGTACATGGTCATCGACTTCGCCCGGGAGGTCGTTGGTTACCCGGTGGTCGAGGTCAACGGCTGTGACGGCACGATCGTGGACATCGGCTACGGTGAGGCCCTGGTGGATGGGCGTGTGGACTGCCTGCGTGGGGGCGTGAACTACGCCGATCGGTACATCCTCCGGGATGGATGGCAGCGGTTGCAGCCCGTAATGCCTCGGGCGTTCCGGCTCATGCACCTGGAGGTGCGCCGAGCGCACCGACCCGTGGACGTGCGGGCTGCTTTCACGCGCTTCAGCACCTATCCCGTTGAGTACTACGGTAGCTTCGAATGCTCCGACCCGACCCTCAACCACATCTGGGACCTGGGCACATACACCACGCAGCTCTGCATGGAGGATGCGTTCAGCGACTGCCCATCGCGGGACCGGGGTCAGACCTGGCTGGGCGCCCGCATCCAGGCGCTCGTGTCCTACTATGCCTTTGGCGATACCCGACTGGTACGGCGAGGCCTGATGCAGGTGGCGCGCTCTCAAGACCCGGACGGCGCCCTCATGGCGTGCTACCCCGCATCACAGGCATCCTGTACGCCTGAGTCCGCCAGCGCCTGGGTCGTGTCGCTGTATGAGTACCTCCTCTATGCAGGCGATACGGCGACGGTGGCTGAGCTGTTCCCGTGCGCGCTGCGCACACTGTCGTGGCTCGAACGGCACCGGAGTACCCCAGGTTCCGGCGTCGAGCGGCGTCGCGCCGCGGCGCAGAGCCTGTATACCGTGTGGGCCTATCGCCACGCTCAGCGGATCGCCGCGACGCTGGGCGATGCCGACAGGGCTCGGGACCTTCACCACCAGGCCCAAGCCCTCGCGGGGTTGGCGCGGGCGGATCTGCTATGCGACCGCGGGGGGGCGCTGTTCGCGCGGCTCCAGGACGGCACGGAGGACGACCACCTCTGCCCGCACACAAATGCCCTCGGCGTGCTCTCGGGCCTGTTCTCGGTCGGCGAGACCCGGCAGCTGCTCGACGCCCTACTAGACCGGCAGTCGACGGTGAGCCCGGCCGGCACTCCATTCCTCCTGTTCCCCATGCTCCAGGCGATGTACCGCGATGGGAGGCACCCGGCCGCACTCGATACTATCCGCGGGATGTGGAGCCGCATGTTGGACCACGGAGCGACAACCTGCTGGGAGACGTGGGTCCAGACGTCGGCTCTCTGCCACGGCTGGTCCGGGGGCGCGACGACTGACCTCTCGGCGGAATTCCTCGGCGTGCGGCCCCTCAGCCCCGGCTATGGCACCTTCAGCGTTCGGCCTCGATGCTGTGATCTCGCGTGGATGAAGGGTATTGTGCCCTCGCCGCATGGTGAGATCGAAGTGACCTGGGTGGGACGTCCCGACGGCCCGAGCTTCGAGCTCAACGTGACGGTCCCGGAGGGCACCATCGGCCGGCTCGCCCTGCCCGAGCACAAGCCCGAACACTGGCAGAACGTCGAGCTGGACGGCACGCGCGTCTGGCGCGCGGGCATCTCCGCCGCGCCGCACCCGCAGGTCCGGACCGTCTGGACGGAGGCCGGCTACATCGTGTTCGAGGTCGAGCCCGGCCGCTATGCCTTTGTCGCCTCCGCGTGACCCCACGGTGGGCAGCGCCTCCGAGCACGAGCGCGGGATGCGCCCTGCCGCGGGGGCGCCTCGACCCGGATAGAAGGAGTTGCCGCGTTGGCCTCGATCTCGCTGCTGTCACTGATGCTGCTCCAGTCGGCGCCGGACGTCGTGATCACCGAGTCCACGACGCTGCCCATCGGCCAACGACTCACGAGCCGCCTGGTCATCGCAGGCAGGGACATCACCATCGACGGCCGCGGGTCGACCATCGAAGGTGCCGGCCGGCTCGGCGCCCCGGAGAGCTTCGACGGGCTTGGGGCCGGCATCGTGCTCCAGGGCGCCGAGCGGGTCACGCTGCGGGACCTGCGGGTCCGGGGCTTCGAGATCGGCCTGCTCGCCGTCGATTGCGCCGAGCTCAAGGTCGTGGACTGTGACCTCTCCGACAACTACCACAACCCCACCTTCGGCTGGGGGGAGCTGCCGCCTCGAGGCGGGATGGTGCTCGTCCGCGTACGCGACTCGGTGTTCGAACGCAACCGGGCGAACCGGGTCTGGGACGGCGTCGGCCTCAGAGAGTGCCGCGGCAACCGGTTCACTGACAACGACCTCTCGCACTGCTCGAACACGTGCGCCCGACTCTGGCAGGCCTGCGGAACCGTGTTCGAGGGGAACGACCTCTCCTACGGCATCCGCATCGACCGGGCGGCAGGAGAGGTCCACGCCCGCGACTCCACGTGCGTGCTCATCGAGAGCGGATCGAATGACAACCGGTTCACGCGCAACAACATCACCCACGGCGGCGACGGCGTCTTCATCCGAGTCCTCAACGGGTGGGTGAGCACGGGGAATGTCTTCGTCGAGAACGACACGTCCTACGCGAACAACAACTGTGTCGAGTCCTGGAGCCCCGGCAACACGTTCATCCGCAACCGGGCCAATCACGGCTCCTACGGCTTCTGGCTGGGTGGCAGCGACCAAACCGTCCTCATCGGCAACGAGGCCGCCTACAATGGCATGGTGGACGGCTACCACAACGCGCCGGAATCCGGCTTCGGGCACGGCGGCATCGTGATCGTCGGAGGCTCGTCGAGCCATACGCTCATCCAGGGCAACCACTGCCATCACAACAACGGCGGGGGGATTGTCTTCCGGGGAGATGAAGGGTCGCAAGGCCGAGCCTGGCGGACAGAGCACTGGGTCGTCCAGGACAATCAGCTCCACGACAACCGCTTTGGCATTTGGGGACGCTTCGGCGACCTTATCCACCTCGCTGGGAACACCTGCGAGCGCAATGCCGAGGGCAACGTGCTTGAGGCGGTCACACGACTGGTCGAGATCGGGGACGCGCCCCTGTGCCCCGCGCCCGAAGCTGTCCTTGTCGGCCCAGCTCGCGGCCGCGTTGGAGTGCCGGTGCCGTTCGATGCATCGGGATCGAGCGACCCCTCGGGCCGCCCACTGAGCTTCCACTGGGATCTCGACGGCGCCGAAGCCTTCGGTCCCACGGTCGAGCACACCTATGACAGACCGGGCTTCTACCGCGTGAGCCTGACGGTGTCGAACGGGGCGCGGTTCGCGTTGGCATTCCGCGACCTGCTGATCGCGGAGCCGTGTGAGGAGTTGGGCACTGAAGGGCAGAGCGCCGACTGGGGCTTCTCGTTCGGTGAGGACCCCGAAGGCCGCGGCCGAATGAGCTTCGCGGATGACGAGGATGCCATCATTGGCGGCCACTCCCTCCGCCTGCGTGCCGATCCATACCCCGGCTTCGAGGCGGCGGCGACATACCCCCGGGGCCTCGAAGCCGCGTGGGACCTTTCGGGGAAACACGCGCTGTCGTTCTGGCTGCGCACACAGAACGAGAACATCCCGGGCTTCCAGGGGCCCGGCCCCATCGTGCGCCTCCGCACTGCGACGGGTGATGTGACGTATCAGCCGGCCGACGGACGGAACCTGCTCTCCTCCCCGCCGTTCAGTGAGGCGCGGTGGTGCTTCTGCCGGTATGAGATCCCCCTCGCGGGCGATGATGCCTGGGCGCGCGAGGGCAAGGGCGACCTATCGCAGGTGCGAGGGATCAGCCTCGTGTTCGACTCATGGGGAGGGGAGCCGTTCACGGTATGGATCGACGGCCTGAGTGTGCGGTAGGCTGTTCATGTGACGGTGGGACTCTCGATGATTGAGCGAGGAGGACGACGATGGACCGACGGGACTTCCTCAAGGGTGGCCTGGCTCTGGGCGCCGGCGCGTTGGCTGCCGGCTCGGCATTGCCCGCATTCGCGCGGGCCGCGATGCAGCGCGGCTTCAGATTGAAGTACGCGCCCCACCTGGGCATGTTCGAGCCGCTCGCCGGGTCGGACCCCATCGACCAGCTCCAGTTCATGGCCGATCAGGGCTTCACCGCCTTCGAGGACAACGACATGGCCGCCCGCCCCGTCGAGCTGCAGGAGGCCATGGCGCGGACCATGCGGGACCTGGGCCTGACCATGGGCGCGTTCGTCGCCACCCGTGCCTTCGGCGACACGACGTTCGTGTCCAGCGATGGCGGCAGCGCCGAAAAGGTGCTAGCCGACGTGCGCCAAGCCACCGAAGTGGCAGAGCGCGTGGGGGCCGCGTGGTGCACCGTGGCCCTTGGGGGGTGCCATCGCGAGCTGGAGCAGGCTCACCAGGCGGGAAGTGCCGCCGAGCTGCTCAAGCGCTGCGCGGGGATCTGCGAGCCCTCAGGCCTTGTGATGGTGCTGGAGCCCCTCAGCTTCGAGGGCCGTCTGGGCACCGTCATGAGCGGGGTCTCCCACGCATACACGCTCTGCCGTGCCGTCGGCAGCCCCTCATGCAGGGCGCTCTTCGACATCCATCACCAGCAGGTCACCGAGGGGAACATCATCGCAAGCATCGACCGCGCCTGGGATGAGATCGCATACTTCCGGATCGGCGACGGCCCCGGCCGCAACGAGCCCACGACGGGCGAGATCAACTACCGGAACGTCTTCCGCCACATCCACGCGAGGGGCTATGCCGGGCTGCTCGGCATGGACCACGGCAGTTCGAGGCCCGGCGCAGACGGCGCCCGAGCGGTACTCGACGCGTACGTGACGTGCGACAGCTTCTGAGCTGCTCTGGAAGCGTCCGCGCTCTGTGAGTGGCGTGCAGCCCGACCGCTGATCGGCGCGGCCTGTCGACGAAGTCGCCAGGTGGCCGATGTGCTCGGCTCGGCCCAAGGGCTCAGTGGCCCACCCATACAGGGTCCCGCTCCGCAGGTGGGCCGGGCTAGTCGGACCAGCGCTTCAGCATGTGCACGCAACGCTGCGCGGGATCCCATTCGGCGTAGTCGACCCGGGACCGTAGCTCGGACAACAGACGGGCCTCCTCCTGGCTCGCCGCGGCGGCCCGCGGGCGACCTGTGCCGCGGCGTGCTGTGCCTCTCCCCCACAGGGACGCGGCTGCCTGGAAGATCGCTCCGTTCAGGCCGTGGGCCAATCGGATGTAGTCATCCCCGTCGGCCGCAGCGCCGACCAGCTCAGTGGCTACCTGCACGGCCTTCACGAGGTCATCTGCCTCCCGAACGGTCCTGCCGGCTGCGATGGCCTCCTGACGGAGGGACACCAGGGGAGCGTCCGGTATCTCGCGGGCGTCCGCGAGGGTGAAGACCTGTATCGGCACGCGCCGTATGGCGACCGATACCACGTCATCCTCGAGAGGGCCGTCGCCGACATCGGCCCGAAACGAACTCATGAGGCTGCAGAGAGGGCTGCGAACGGGCGGACGGCACGCCCGCTCGCACCAGTCGGTCATCGCCTCTCGCTGCACCCGGCTCCCATCTCGCCGCTTCGCCTCGAGAATGCCGTCGCTGGTGAGGAACACAGTATCCTGCGGTTCGAGGGTGATCGCCTGGTCCGAGTAATGACCTTCCTCCCACAGTCCCAGCGGCGCCCCGGGCTCCCCGGTGAGCTCGCGCGCTTCGCCCTCCCGGACCAGCACCGGCCACGGGTAACCGGCGCTGGCGTAGGCCAGCCGCCCGATCTTGGGGCTGAACCTCAGCAGGCAGACAGTGACGTACCGCTGGATCGTCTGGAGGCGGCGGCTCAGGCGCTCATGGAGGACCGACAGCGCCTCAGCGGCGGTCATCTCGTCGGGATCGACGACCTCGTGGATGATCCCCGTCAGCAGGTGCACGATAAGCGACGATGGCAGCCCGTGACCGGACACATCGCCCGCGTAGATGACACACCGGCCGCTCGATGAGCGTATGACCCCGAGGAAGTCGCCACCCACGCCCTCGCATGGCTCGAAGTGATGCTCGACATCCAGGCCCTCGGCCAGGCAATGCTCGGGCAACGTGCTCCGCTGGACTGCGCCGGCCAGCTCAAGTTCGTGGGCCATGCGCTGGGCCTCGGCCCGGGCTGCCGCTTCGCTACGGGTCAGGGCCTCCAGGTTCTGGGAGTCTCGTAGGGCGATGGCGGTCAGCTCGCCCAGGACCGAGGCGATGCGCGCGTCGTTCTCGGAGAACCCGCCGGGCTTGTTGGCGATGCCCAAGACACCCGCCGCCTCTCCATCGACGACGAGCGGAGCGAACATGACATTCCCGAGCTCGCAATGCCCCTCAGGCAGGTACTGGTGCCAGGCGCTATCGGCGAAGCCGTTCTCGTACACGACCGACTTGCTGCGATAGGCCCGCTCCCTGAGCCCGCGGATCGGCATCGGGAGCGACTCATCCACGGTGCAGGGCAGCCCCCCGGCGTCGAGGAAGAGCACCTCGTTCTCCGCGCCATCGGCACTCAGAAGGGCGACGTACCCGGCCGTGCCTCCAGTCAGACGCTTGCATGTGTCGAAGATCGACCGGGCGGTCTCCGCGAACGACCTGCCCACAAGCACGGCGCGCGCGCCCGCGAGCAAGCCCTCGACCTCATCGGCACGTCGACGTGAGTCCTCGAGAGCGTGCCGCAATTCCTCTTCCGACCGCGTCCGGCGCGCGATCTCCTCGCGGAGCACGTCGCGGACGTCATCGGGGATGTCATCTCTTCCGAGTAGATCCTCGAAACTCAAGGACGGACCCCCTCTTGGTGCCCAGGGCGGGGCTCGAACCCGCATGGCCTTGTGGGCCGAGGGATTTTAAGTCCCTTGTGTCTGCCGTTCCACCACCTGGGCACGGTACCTGCTAGCCGGCGAACTCCAGCGAGATGTCGAGAGCCGGTGCGCTATGGGTGATCGACCCGCAAGAGATCAGGTCCACCCCCGTCCGCGCCACGGCCGCGATCGTCTTCTCGGTGATGTTGCCCGACGCTTCGACTAACGCCCGGCCGTCGATGAGCGTGACGGCGTCGCGCATGTCATCGAGAGTGAAGTTGTCGAGCATGATGATGTCGACCTCCGAGTCCAGCGCCTCAATCACCATGGGGATCGACGCACACTCCACCTCGACCTTCATCGTATGAGGGACCGACTCCTTCGCGGAACGCACCGCCTTCGTCACACCACCCGCCGCGGCGATGTGGTTGTCCTTGATAAGTACCGCGTCCGCCAGATGGAACCGGTGGTTGGCGCCCCCGCCCATGCGCACGGCGTAGCGCTGCAGCGCTCTCATGCCGGGACACGTCTTGCGCGTGTCCACGAGCTTCGCCCTCGTGCCCTCGATGAGGTCAACCAGCTTGCGCGTCGCGGTGGCGGTACCGGAGAGCTGCTGGAGGAAGTTGAGTGCCGTCCGCTCCGCCGTGAGAATCGACCGCGCCCGCCCCGCCACTTCGGCCAGCACTGTTCCCGGCTCAACAAGGGCGCCGTCGTCCACCAGGGCACGGAACCCGACAGTTGAGTCCACCTTGTGGAGCACGACCTCGACGACGGGCAGCCCGGCGATCACGCCCTTGGCCTTGGCCAGGAACGTGCCCTCGGCGTAGCGCGTCTCCGGGACCGTCACCCGCGATGTGATGTCACCGTGTGCGACATCCTCTTCCAGCGCGAGGTCGATGATGCGCTGCACGGCGGGGAGCTTCTCGGTGGTGACCACGGCCTACACCAACTCCAGCATCCGATCGATAGACGCCCGCGCCGCGGAGGCGATGGGCTCCGGGACCGTGATGCGGTGCTCCATATCCTCGAGAGCCCACACGATGGTCTCCAGCGTCGTCATCTTCATGTTCGGGCAGACCGCCACATAGGACGGCGCGTAGAACCTCTTGCCCGGGTTCTCCTTCTCGAGGCGGTACAGCAGCCCGACCTCCGTGCCGATGATGAACTCCTCGGCCGATCTCGCCCTGACGTAGTTGCAGATCCCCGTGGTCGACTCGACAGCGTCCGCCAACTCGACGACGCTCGCAGGGCACTCGGGATGCACCACGACTTCCGCTGCCGGATGATCGTGCTTGAGGCGCAGGATATGCGCCGGCATGATGCGGTGATGGGTCGGGCAGAAGCCATCGTGGCAGTAGACCTTCTTGTTCACGAATCGCGCCGCGTAGCTCCCCAGCCAGCGATCCGGGACGAAGATGACCTCGTCCTCATCCACCGCCCGGAGCACCTTCACCGCGTTGGCGGACGTGCAGCAGTAGTCGCTCATCGCCTTGATCTCGGCGGTGGAGTTCACGTAAGTGACGACCTTCGCGCCCGGGTGCCCATCCTTCATGGCCTGGAGCCGCTCTGGCGTGATCATGCGGGCCATGGGACAATCGGCCTCGAGCACGGGGAGGAGAACTGCCTTCTGCGGACTCAGGATCGCCGCCGTCTCCGCCATGAAGTGAACGCCACAGAACACGATGGTATCCGCGTCGGTCGCCGCCGCCTGCCGGCTCAGCCCCAGGCTATCACCCAGGAAATCGGCTATGTCCTGGACCTCCGGGAGCTGGTAGTTGTGCACGAGCAGGATAGCATTGCGTTCGACCTTGAGCCGGCCAATCCGCTCAGAAAGCTGCTCGCGCGACGCGGAGGAGGGGGTATGACGGGCGCTCATGCGATGGGCTCCCTTACGGGATCTGGGACTAGGAGGGCGACGTGCGGACGATGCGGTTGTCCCCGTCAACGAGCACCACGAACGGTTCGTGGCCTTCGGCCTCGTCCTGGCTGTACATGGCGAAGCTGATGATGATCACGAGATCGCCCCCGCGGCCGAGCCGCGCGGCCGCACCGTTGAGACAGATCGTCCCGGAGCCGCGCTCGCCTTCGATGATGTAGGTCTCGAAGCGATCGCCGGTGTTGATGTTCACGACGAGCACGCGCTCATGCGCCCTCAGGCGCGCGGCGTCCATCAGGTCGCGGTCGATGGTCAGGCTTCCCTGGTAGTTGAGGTCCGCCTCAGTAACCGTGGCCCGGTGTATCTTGGACTTGCAGAGATCGAGGAGCATGGGGTCTGGGCATCCTGTCAGCGCCGGCGGCAAGCCGTATGTGGATTCTAGGTCCCGTCCCGCCCATCGTCAACCGCACGAACGGTCGGCCATCTCCTGGGCGGAACGGATAACTGCCCCGGGGGTCTACGGCTACGGCACCGGGCTGTAGAAGGGCGCCGTGTCACTGCCTTCCGTCGTCCGGCCCTGCGTGAGCTTGATGGCTTCGCCGCCGGCGGAGCCGATCATGTAGATGGCTGTGAGGCCCTGGCTGAACTGGTCGAAGACGATCCACTGCCCATCGGGCGACCAACTGGGCCGAGTCGCGCCGCTGCCGCCGACCTGTCCGGGGGTGAGCTGGACCGGACTCGTGCCGTCGGCGTTCATGACCCACACGCTCGCCGCTTCGTTGGGCGGCTGGGCCGCGAACGCGATCCGCGTACCGTCGTAGGAGTAGGCGGGGTAGAGCGCGGAGACGCCGTCGTCCGAGGGTGTCAGCTGCTGCAGATCGCCACCGGTGAGATCCATGGTCCAGAGCTCGACCGTGTCCTCGAAGCCATCCGGGCTGTCATCCGCCAGACGCCGCGCGAAGATGATACGCTGACCGTCCGGGCTGAACGATGGGCTGTAGTCCTGAGAGGTATCATCCGTGAGCCGGGTGGCATCGGTGCCGTCCGTGCGCATGATCCAGACGTCCGAGTTGCGATCGTCGCTGTATGCCGCGGACGACTGGTAGACGATCCAGTTGCCGTCCGGCGAGAACCGCGGCCGCAGGTCCTGTCGCTCATTCACGGTGAGCTGCTGCAGCGTGGTGCAGTCCCCGCTCGCGATCCAGATCTCGTCGTCGGTCAGATTCCGGTCACCCGCGGTGTCGTTCCAGTTGCTGTTGAACGCGATGCGTGACCCGTCCGGCGACATGGCCGGGCTGGCCTCATTGGTGAGAGTGAGCCGGATCGCAATCTTCTCGCCGCCCTCCACCGCCGGGTGGTAGTAGTAGATCTCGGAGTTGAAATCGCGTGTCGAGGCGAAGAGGATCATCCCCGCCAGGGGCACGTCGGATGGCAGGCCCGGCGAGCATAGCCCGGACTCGCTACTGCCCGAACCGCACCCGGTTCCCCATAGGCACACAACAGGGCCCACAGCGGCCATGGCGCACAACGCAACGGGTCTACGCAACGAGGTGTTCTCCTTTGGCCCTGGAGTCGGCTCCAAGATAACAGACGCTCAGCGACCGCATCCGGATCCGGCCCGGGCCGTCTAGCCCCCCAAGACGGCGTCTCGGATGGCGAGAAGGTTCGCCTCCGGAGCCTCCGTAGGTACCGCGCATCCGCAAGCGGCGATCATCTTCCGCCCGCGCAGCTCCTCGATGGCAGAACGCACCTGCTCCCGGATCTGTTCGGGCGTGACGTCCCCCGCGGTGACCTCGTTGATCCCGCCCGCCAGGCATCGATCATCCTTGCGCCGAGCTTCCGAAAGGCTGGGCGCCGTGGTGCGGTCGCTCCAGTTCACAATGTGGGCCGGGATCTCGCACTGCGGCTCCCACATCAGGTTGGTCCCGTGAAGGTGCAGAATGTTGCACGTGCCGACCGTCGCACAGGCATCGCCGATGTGTTTGTGTGTAGGATGGACGATCTCGCGGAACACGGTCTCGTCGATGAAGCCCCTCACCCCGCCGCTGGAAGCCAGGAACATGCCATCGATCGCCCCATCCTCGATGGCGGCCACACCGTAGGCCGCGACGGACTCCGCGATCGCCCACAGCGCGTGCCTAAACGCGTCGGGGTCCTCGTCCAGGTATCGCAGCGCTTGCTTCCCGGTGAGCTTGTCGCAGTAGGAGAACGGGGAGAACAGCGTGTCCACCATCGGCCGATCGTCCGGCAAGCGTTTGCGAATGGCGTGCAGGGCGCTGAGGTGACGTGCGAAGTTGCCTTTGCGGGGATCCACGGGCTCCAGCCGACGGAGATCCGCTGCGGACGTGATCTCCTCCAGTCCCGGCGGGAGGTCCAGCGGCGCGTCGTGCATGACCTTCAGCAGGTCGACATCGTACTTCACCGCAAAGCCGACCTCAGCCTGGATGAAGTCCTCATCCGGGTTCTCGCCACCGGGGAAGTGGTACCAGAAGCTGAACGGAACGCGATCCACATCATCCCCACAGATCGCCGCCATCACTCGTTCGCGCTTGGTCATCGCGTCTGCCATCCTGTATGGTCCTCTCTACAGCGCTGCGCCCGCCACGACTCAGTCATCGCTCGATAAGCGCCCACGGTCGCCCGCGTACAGCCGGTCGTGTAGCCCATCGAGCAGCTCGATGACGCGCAGCTTCTTCGGGCAGCGCTCCTCGCAGATCCCGCACTTCGTGCACTGGTCGGCCTTCACGCCGGGAAACCAGGTTCCGCCATTCCCCATGAAAGCATACCGGTCGCGGCAGTAGCTCTCCAGCTCGAATGCCACGAGGAGGTTGTTCAGCCGCAGAAGCTCGGGGATGTTCACGTTCTCCGGGCAGGGCATGCACTCGCGGCAGAGGGTGCAGTAGTCCGGCCCAAGCCTATCATAGTAGCCCTCGGCGTGCAGGAATGCCTCCTGGTGCTGCTCCGTCCAGCCTGCGAACGCCTCCATGGCCATGACGTTCTGCTCTAGCTCGATGCGGTTCTTCGGCCCGGCGATGATGGTGCTCGTCTGTAGAAGGCTCGCGAGGTAGCGCAGCGCTATCTCCCGCGGAGTGAACGGCGCGTACGCCTCGCATAGTGTCGGTGACGGGTTCGCCAGCATCCCCTGTGACAATGGCGTCATGTGGACGACACCGATCCCCAACTCGCCCGCGCGCTGGATCGCCGGGAGCGCCCGACGGTCGATGATGTTGTGCAGCAGGCTGACCGACTCGAACTCGCCGGACTCGAGCATCGTGATGATCTCCTCCGGCTGCGCGTGCGTAGTGAACCCGATGTGGTCGATCAGCCCCTCTGCCCGCCCTTGTCTCGCGCCTTCGAGAGGGCCGCCGGGTTTCGTGACTTCCGCGAACAGGTCGAGGTTGTTGATCCCCCACATCTGGTAGAACCTGAGATGGTTCACTTTGAGCCGCTCGAGGGAGCGCTCCATCTTCCTCCGCACGGCCCAGGCCGTCTTGTCCCCGCCGACGTGCGATTTGGTGGAGATGATGAGGTCGCTCTTGTCGACGCCCTCCAGCGCCTGGCCGATGTGGACCTCGCTGTCGCCATAGCCGGGCGAGGTCTCGATGTAGTTGATCCCAAGCTCCACCGCACGGCGCACCGTGGCGATCGCCTCGTCCGGCGGCGAGTCCGGGATGCGCATGGCGCCGAAGCCGAGAATGGTGGACCGGAGTCCGGTCCTGCCGATGTCGCGGAACTCCAACTTGGCCTCCAGGACACCGGCCCGCCGTGGGCAGGCCGGGTTGGGTATCTCTGCACGGCCTCGTGTTCGACCTACCCGGTCCCCGCTCCTCCGCGCAAGCTGCGGCCGCCGGAGGTGGACATCCCATAAGACGGTATACTGTAACCTCGCGCGCCGCGCCTGTTGCGCGGCGCCTATCCCTGAGTGGACCAGGTGGGCCTGAGGATGGACCTTGAGGAGATCGAAGCGCAGCAGAAGCAGAAGGTCGACCCCAACGTACTGACCACAGCCGGCACCGGCTCTGCGATGACGCTCCGGGATCGCTTCCGTCGGACGCTGCAGTACCAGAGGGTGGACCGTATCCCCAACTTCGAGTTCGGCTACTGGGATAGCACACTCTCGAACTGGCACGAGCAGGGCTTGCCCAAGGAGATCGACTCCGAGTGGAAGGCCTACGAGTACTTCGGCATCGAGAACTACGCGGTGGCGCCCATCAACACGGGGATGACCTATGGCTTCGACTCCTTCGTTGTCGAAGAGACCGAAGACTACATCACCGCCGTCGACGGTAACCGCACGACCTACCAGGTCAACAAGAAGGGCGACAAGTCAATCCCGCACTACATCGACTTCGGCCTCAAGACCCGCGAGGACTGGGAAGAGTTCAAGAAGCGCGTCCCTCTCGGCCCGGACGGCCGCTATCCGGACAACTGGGATGAGCTTGCGCCCAAGTACAACGAGCGCGACTACCCCCTCGCGGTGTCGGTCGGCAGCATGATCGGCGTGCCCCGCAACTGGATCGGCTTCCACAACATCGCGTTGATGTGCTACGACGATCCGGCACTCCTCGAGGAGATCGTCGAGCATCTCTGCCAGGTCGTCGAGACAACCATCGAGCGTGCGCTCAGGGACGTGGAGTTCGACTTCGGCGCGGGCTGGGAGGACATCTGCTTCAACAGCGGACCGATCATCTCGCCCCGCATCTACCGCGACATCGTGCTGCCGCGCTACCGGCGCATTGCCGATCTGCTGAACCGCCACGGCGTCCACATCATCTGGACGGACTGCGATGGGAACCTGACGTCCATCGTGGACATCATGCTCGACGGCGGGTTCAACTGCCTCTTCCCCGTAGAGGTGAACGGCGGCACAGATCCGGTGGCCCTGCGCGAGAGGTGGGGTAAGCAGCTCCTGTTCGTCGGCGGCGTCTGCAAGATGAAGCTCAAGGGGTCTTTCTCCGACATCGAGAGGGAGCTGGGGCGGCTGCTGCCAGTGGTCGAGGAGGGCGGGTTCATCCCCCATGTCGACCACCGCGTCCCGGCCGATGTGCCTCTGGCGAACTACAAGTACTACCTCAAGCTAAAGCGTCAGGTGTTCCGCGCCGGCACGAAGCCGCCGCAGTACGACGAGTAGACCACCGGTCGCACCTGTCCCCGCGGGTCTCTCGACCCGCGCCCCCGACGGTCGACAGGCTTGTGGCAGACAAAGGAGGTCACGCAGTGATGGTCCTTATGGTAGCGACACCGCTTGCCGCACTGATCCCATGTCTGGTCGGTAGCGCGGCGGACGTGCCCCTGACGGCGGAGGGCTTCACCGTGCGGATCGAGCCGTGTGACACCGAGATCAGCGGGCTGCGGTTGCGCCTGACCGCGCCGTTGGCGATCGCGATCGACCCGCCAGAGACCGTAGTCGTGAAGGGCGAACGTCAGGAACGTCTGCCCTTCTACAACGCGCAGACGGCGGGCTGGGCGAAGGGCGCTAAGCTGCAGGGCCTGGTCTCACAGGAGACTACCGCGGCCGGCCGGCTGCACAAGGACAGTGTTGTCCTGCGTCTGGGCGCTCCGGACGGCGAGGTAATGACGCCGGACAAGGACTACGGCATCGACCTCCAGTGGGCGACATTCGGTCGGTTGCCGGACGGGCGCATCGGCGAAGCGGATGCCGTGTTCATCGACTACGTCTACGAGAAGAGCCGGCTCGACTCGATCGTGCTGACGCCTGACGGCAGGATTGCACTGGAGCGCGGGGCGGCGGACGTCGCCATCCCTCGCCCACCCGCTCTGCCGGAGGGCGCAGAGCGGATCTCGAACGTCTGGGTCGAGGGCTGCATCACGGGGCTCACTCGCGCGAACCTGTTCCCCATCCTCGAAGGGACGTACCCGGAGCCACAACCCGTGACCCCGTCCGCGGCTGAGCGGCTGCTGTCGAAGACCGTGGCGAAGCTCCGCTCGGGCGAGAAGCTCCGCGTCCTCGCCTGGGGCGATAGCGTCACGGTGGGCACCTATGTGCCCAACTGGCAGGCCAACCGGTGGCAGGAGCAGTTCGTGGCGCGGCTCCAGGAGCGCTTCCCGAAGGCGAACATCGAGCTGACCACGTGCGCCTGGGGCGGCCGGAGCATGCAGAGCTTCCTCAGTGAGCCGCCGGGCAGCGAGTACAACTACAAGGAGAAGATCCTCGGCAGCGGGGCCGACCTCATCGCCATGGAGTTCGTCAACGATGCCGGCCTGGACCCCGCGGGGGTGGAGAGCCTGTACTCCCAGCGGCTGGAGGAGTTCCGTGCGGCCGGGATCGAGTGGGCAATCCTCACGCCCCACTATGTGCGACCCGACTGGATGGGCCTCACGGCGGAGCGCGACTGCGATGAGGACCCTAGGCCCTATGTCGCCGGCGTGCGCGCGTTCTGCGCGAAGCACGATGTCGCGATGGGGGATGCGTCACTCCGCTGGGGGCACCTCTGGCGCGAGGGCATCCCCTACACGACGCTCCTCATGAACGCGATCAACCATCCGGACGAGCGCGGCATGAAGCTGTTCGCCGACGCCCTGATGGCGCTGTTCCCCCCAAGCTAGGACGGCAGCTCCCGCGGCGCGAGGCCGGTGAGGCGGAACAGCCAGGGGGCGCCGAGGGCGATCCACGCGCCGATCAAGCCGAAACGGACGAACCGGGCGGAGGCGTACAGCGGGTGGTCCTGGGCGGGCAGGAATGCCTTCAGCCCGACGTAGATGGCAGCCACACCGAGAATCGCCACTGGGTACCGCCAGATTCGCTGACGCGCCGAGCCGTACCCGGTGAACGGGGCATAGCGGTACATGAGCACCAGTCCAACACCCGCGCCGCAGAGCGCTCCGGTTAGGGTCGCGACATCGGGCACTGGGTGGAGCGCCACCATCGCGACAGGGCCCAGCGCCACGACCGCCAGGCGCAACCGCCAGGCCATCCGCTCCGCGACCGAGAGGAGCCTCGCCTCGTAGCGAGTGTGGGCCGCAAGGAGCAGCCCGCCGATCGCCCAGCCGCCCAGCACGTCCGTGGGGAAATGCACGCCGAGATAGACGCGGGACACACCGACGATGAACACGATGGCGACCGCCAGCGCCGTGAACCATCGCCGCCGGAGCCATACCGCGAGGCCCCCCCAGATCACGATCGCAGATGAGGCATGGTTGCTCGGGAACCCAAACCCGTTCGCCGTCGAGAGGCCGAGGGCAGGATCGAGGTCGAATGGCCGCGGCAAGGCAACCAGGTCCTTGACGCAGATGCTCACGTACGCGCACAGCAGGAACAGCGTCGTGATGCGGACGCCCGTGCGGAAGTCGACGCACCACACGATAAGCGGCAATGCCATCAGGAACGCCGGAATCTCCCCGGTGAGGCTGGCAGCCCTCAGTACGGCGCCAATCGGTGCCAGCGCCGCCTGCAGCTCCCTGATGAGGTCCAACTGCGCGTCCACTTCGGAGTCGGTCTCCCCACCACCACGCGGGCCGTGACGGGCCCTCCTAGGCGTCGGCTGCGGCAGCCTCGCGGGCGGCCTCGTGGTACTCCGCCTTCAGCTCGGGCCCAAGCACGCGCCAGAGAAGGAACTGGCGGCGGAGAAGGTAGATGAAGCTCTGAGTTGTGCGGAGCCACGCGCCGTCATCCCCGCTGATCCGGGAGATCACGGCGTCCAGACCCAGCACCGCCTCCTCCTGTGTGGCGCCCGTCTCCAGCGTCACCCGTTCGCTGACCCCGAGATCATAGGGCGACAGCCATGCGGTGAAGACGAGTCGATGGCCGTGATCGGCCGACTCGGGCACGTAGGCACAGCCGTCGGTCGAGAACTCGCCGAGGGAGTAGTCGGAGTGGCCGTCCAGGTACTCCGCGATGTACGCAAAGCACCCCGGCGCCTCGGCGCGCGCCACGGTGAACGGCAGGCGAACCTCGAGGCTATCCCCCTGCGGCTCGGGCATCCGCCACCGACGTTCGACACCGGGCGCGGCCAGCTCGGCCGCCTTGCGCGCGGGGTAGAGTGTCGACAAAAAGACCACAGCCATCACGATCAGCGTCGCCCCGACGGCCGCCAGCGAGCTGTAGTTCAAGCTCAGGTGCTGTCCCCATTCCGGATGGTGAACGATGACCTTCGCGACCGTCTGGCCGGCCACGTAGCCCACCATCGCCCCCATCACCGCGTAGACCGTGCTTTCGGCGACGAACAGTGCGCCCACATGAGTTGGCGACAGCCCGAGCGAGCTGTAGATCCCAATCTCACGGATGCGCTCGTAGACGCTCCCGAGCATCGTGTTGAGGACGATCAGCGCCGCGATGAGCATCGGGATCGCGCTGCCCTCCAGCCCCTTGACCTTGGACTGGGCGATCGAAGTGGAGTAGTAGGTGCGATCCCCAATGCCCGAGAGCGTGCTCAGATCCAGGCGGTAGACCATCTCCTCCTGCGCCGACCGCGCCATCTCCCCGGGGCCGAAGTTCACACTGATCGACCGCAGCGGCCCGCCTGAGCGCAAGCAGAAGTCGTAGGGCACGATCACGATCTGCTGGCTCGGGACACGTTGCTTCGTCTGGAGCTGCGAGGGGTCTTCGCTCTGCCTCTGCTGGGCCTCGCCCCGCTTGCGGAGGTTCTGCTCGCGGATCTCATCGACGGGCATGACGGACTCGTTATCGAGGTCGCGGACCGCGTCCATCTTCTTCTCGTCGAAGATCCCGATGGCCGTGAGCGAGAAGCCGTTCATGCTGACAGCAGCCCGCCCCACATCCTCCACGCCGATACCGAAGCGCTCGGCCAGGCTGCTCGGGAGTATGCACGTGAGGCGATCGTTCTCCGCGTCAGTGAACCAGCGGCTGCGCTCGCCGATCAGCGCAGAGGCGACCGACGTGATGGACGTCTCGGCGGCGCTGCACCCAAGGAGGGCGGTCGCCTGGAACCGGTCGGCGCCGTGCCAGATCGGGACTACCGACTCGATGCCCGACCCCACACTGAGCAGCCACGCCCGCGGGGCCATCGGGTACTCGGCGGGGATCTCATTGCGGAGGATCGTGTAGGCGTTCTCGGCGAAGGGCGTGAGTCCGGGCGTGCGGATCAGGAGCCCCTGGTACGTGGGCGCGTAGCCCTGATCGATGGCGCGCACCGCTTGGCTCGTCGTCACGGCGGTGAAGGATAGCACGGTGAACGTGAGCATGATCAGCGTGACACACGTCAGCGTCGATCGCAGCTTGCGGCGGCGCATGTTCGCGACGCCGAGCGAGAAGGCCGCGCCCGCCGTGCCCAATCGCGCCACATCCGCCGTGTGCTGCCCGGACTTCTGATAGCGGTAATCCTCCATCATCTCGTCGAAATGCCGGATGAGCAGCACGCCAACCGCCGCGGCCATCGCGGCGAGGATGAACGCGAGCAGGACCACCACAGGAGTCGTTGTGACGCGGAACGCCGGGTGGACAACGACGAGGGTGCCGAACACGGTGGCGAAGATGATCAGCGTCCAGGTTGCTTGCCACTTGGGCGTACGGGCCGCGACGATGAGTCTCTCCGTGAGGTAGGCGAACGGGATCAAGAGAATAAGGTAGAACAGCACGCCATTCACGACGTCCCGCGCCGTGCCCTCCACTTTGGGGTAGACGCGGTTCTCGATGGAGAGGGCCTTCCGGCTGATGCCGATGGCCTGGTCAATGAGGCCGGCCTGGCGCGCGGCCTCGGCCTGAGCGATCAGCTCCTTCGACTCGGCATGGAGCGCGAGCGCCCGTTTGTCGCCGACCCCCCAGGCCGAGAAGTCATCGATGCGCGCGTCGTCGAGGGTCCAGAGATCCTTCACGGCCGAGTAGGCTCCCCAGAAGCGCGCCGTGTCCTGGCCGAGCAGCATCCCCTCGCCAAGGTGGTTCCCCGGAGTCGCGTTCAGGACGAGCATCTTCGCATAGACACCGCCGGGCCGGAGGGTGACGATGAAGTGCTTGCCCGGCTTGCCGAAGACGACCGCGGCAGGCTCGAACTGCCGGAAGCTCGGGCGGATCCGCCCGTACTCGAAGGGCACGGCGTTCGTCTGACGATCGAGGATCTTCAGATCGGCAAGATGGCTGAAGTTCGCCGGGTCGAACGTATCGTAGATCTCGAGCGGTCGACACCCGAAGACAACGATATCCTTGCCCGTATCGTTGGCCGCGACCACAAACTGGTGGAACGCGAGGGCCTTGGCGCCCGTCGGGCCGAAGTCAGGCGCGTAGTCGATATCGCCGGTCTGAGCGTCACAGTGGAAGGCGCCGAGCTCCCATGCCCCTCCGACGTGCGACTGGTTCGGCATACCGGTGAGCTGGTACTTGCTCTCGGCGTCCACCTCATCCATGAAGATGCGTCGGACGCCGGCGACAGTCTTCGGCTGTTGCAGCCAGCAGGCGATAGCGCCCGGCACCGGGTCGCTGGGCAGGAATGCGATGCTCTTGCCGAACTCGAAGACGCCGCCCTTGAGGATCGCGAACCCGTTGCCCGCATCCGCGGTGAACAGGTTCGGCTCCGTGACATCAGACAGCAGGTTGGGCAAGGCGGCGCACAGCACACGCGCCTGGAGCGCGAGGCTCTCAAAGTCGACCCGGTCTGCGGTGTCGAAGGGCGTGTCCAGGTACGGCCGCGAGTCGCCCATGGATGCGAACGTCATCCCGCAGTACCCCGCCAGCGTCGCAACCTCGCCCTCCATGCACAACGGCAGCGGGAGGAACGTGGACCAGTGTCGCTCCGCCCCCGTGTTGATCGTGTCCTTGAGGGAGAGATCGCGCGGCACTCCCAACCCGTCGGCAGCCGCCTCTCCGAGCGCCTCGCAAGCCACGCCCAGGTCCGAGAACTTGTAGGTGTGGGCCTCATTGAGCCAGTAGAAGTGGCTCTTCCAGAAGGTGCCGATGCCCCGCCCATGGGTCGACAGATCGAGAGAGAGGAGCGCGCGGAATGCCGGGCTCTCTCCCGCCGCCGGAACGCGCGATGCGATGAACTCGCGTACGCCCTGCATCGCGAGGGAATGCGCGGATGTAGCCAGGAAGATCACATCGCGCTGCGGAGGGAACTGCTGGAGGATCCGCGCGACCTCAAGCAGCGCCGCCATGCCGGACGCCGAATCGGCGCCCGGTGCCAGATCGGGGGCCACGGACACGGAGTCGTAGTACGCGGACAGCACCACGGTCTGCGCCTTCAGCGTCTCGGCACTGATGTTCCCCGAGACTCCCGTGTTCGCGCCGGCGCCCCCCAGACCGCGCATCCGCGCCAGGACATTCCAGGTGGTCACGGACCGCATTCGCGTGTCGCACTCGACGATGGCGGAGGCGTGGCCGACTGAGAGCGCCGCACGCAGGCGCGCCACATCGGCTCGCCTGACGAGGAAGCGCGGGACGTTCACGGGCAGCTCGGAGAACTTCTCCTCCGCCTCCTGCCGCAATGTGGTTTCTGGCTCGGCGAACAGGATGGCCGAGGCGCCGAGCATCCGCGCGTCATACCAGGCGCGCCCCGAGTTGAACTCGAGGAGGACGATGCTCCCCATGGGCTCGGTATGGTTGTAGGCCGAGAGCCGGCCACTGCCGGCATCGATGATGGGCCCGCGTACGCCCTCTGGCGGCGTCTGGCACGTGCGCACGAGGTTGGGCCACAGGGGGTAGAGGGTGATCTGCTCGCCCGAGGAGAGTGTGAGCGACGCGCCTGTACCCTCTGCGTCCGTCGCGGGCACGACGACCTCGAATGGCTCGAAGGCCACCTCTTCGAGCCCGATCTCCTGGAACGCCGCCGCCACCCACTCCGCGGCTTCCCGATTGCCGGGCTTGCCCGGAACCCGCGAACCCATCGCGGCGAGGGCGCGCACTGCCTGCTCGACGCGATCGGGATCCACGGCATTCATGACCTCGCCGAGGCGGTACTCGGGGCTGAACGCCTGCCCGCCAGCATGAACCGGGGCGCCCGGCGCACCCACTAGCGTCGCCAGTACCGCAGGTATGTACAGCCACGAGCCCTGGAGTGAACGGCTCCGTACGTATCCCGGCATGGGCACCTCGATACTGGCGACCCACTGGGTCGCGCAATGGGCAGGGATTCCGACGCCGCCCCGGCGATTCCTCCGCCAACAGCACCCCGTGCCACCCCGAACCCGGAACCGGCAAACGACCGGCGACGAGAGGAGGGAACGCGGCCGTTTCGCGACACGGAGGGAGGGCGGACGCCTCGTCCGCCACAGCGCGCAGCGCTGACTGAGCTGGCCGACCAGGAAGCCCGGTCGGCGCCTCGCGCGGTGGCCGGCAGGGGCGTCAGCCCTCCGCGGCGAGCGGGTCCTGCCGCGACTCACCAAGCGTGAGCGCTCTCCATTGGAGGGGATGTCAATTGGGGCGGCGAAACCAGTGAGTGCGCAGGTGCGCTCCTAGGAGCACCGAACCTCCGGTGGCTGGACGATGGGTGGGATGGGAGGGAGTTGTTCCGGACACCCGGACGTCAGGACGCCACTATGCGCCCATCCTGGGAAGGAGAGAAGAGAGTGCGCAAACGCAGAGGGTTCACGCTGATCGAACTACTCGTAGTCATAGCGATTATCGCGATTCTGGCCGCGATACTCTTCCCGGTTTTCGCCAAGGCGCGAGCCAAGGCACGTCAGGCATCATGTTTGTCGAACGAGAAGCAGATCACGCTGGGCATTCTCATGTACGCGAGCGACTATGACGACTGGCTCCCCGGCTGGAAGACGTGGTGCTGGTCGGGGACCGCTCCGGTGCCCGATCCGCCGTGGGGCATGAAGATCCAGCCTTATGTGAAGAACGTGCAGTTGTTTGCCTGTCCGTCGTCCAAGCTGAACGCGAACTTCCGTGGGTGCGGTCTTGCAGGCTCGATTCCCGAGCTCGGCTACGGCTACAACGAGTGGATCTCACACGCCGGGTCCGAGACGAACGGCTCGTGTACGTGCAAGACAGTGAAGCAGATGGAGTACTGGCCGATGCCGGCCGAGACACTCATCGTCGCCGACTCCATGTGCGGCATGGTCTGGGGTGAGGACCCGCAGGGCTTCATCTTCCGCGTGGCGTGGCCGGATGCTGGCTCGGGCAACTTCTGCACCTGTAGCGGCACGGTACCTGCCATGAACGCCCGCGAACAGTGGGCACGGCACAACGGGGGATCGAACATCGGGATGATGGATGGGCACGCCAAGTTCTACCCCGCCATGAAGATACGCTACAAGCACGCCGGGGGCGAGATCCGCTGCTCGCCGGGCGATGCCTCGATCTAGCGACGCCCACCCGGCGATTCGGGCGTGCTGAGCATGGAGAGGAGTCGGAGCGATGCTGTCGAGAGTGATCGCTGTCATGCTCGTTATGGGCCTCATGGTGGGCGCGACAGCTCTCTTCGGGTGCAAGAAGGACAGCGCCGGTGGCGGCAAGCCGGAAGTGATGGGCACGAGCACCCCGTCGGAGTCGCAGAAAGCTGACATGGCCAAGAAGATGGGGGCGATGGCCGGTAAGGCCGGCAAGGCCGGGCAGTAGCCCCCGTGGCGATGGGTTGGCACGTCTCGATGTGGTGAGCGGCCGGGCGACCGTCCGGCCGCTCATTCCACGTCTGTCCTCCGCACTTCGTCGCACGTGCGTGGCTCCCGCGTGCACTTGGGCGCTCTGGGCCCCCGCGGCAACCGCCACCACCTCGAGCCGGCAGGTCTCTGTCCGCGTCCATGGAACCGGCGTGGTTACACGCGGAACCAACATGGGTACCGGAAGGGACACCGTGCCATGGACCACCATCCCGCGCTGCTGCCCGTCGCATTCCTGGCCCTGTCGCACGCGGCGCTAAGTATCGTCACGGGGCCCGCAGCCGCCCAGGACGGCCCGAGGAACCTGCTGGAGAACCCCTCGTTCTCGTCCGGCGTACTCAGCCCCACCGGCTGGGAGCTCAACCTGCCTACCGGGGCGACGGCGACGTGGGTGCAGCAGGTCGGCCTCGACAGCCCGCCGTGCGCTATCGAGCTGGTGGGCGCGGGGCAGGACTGGGCCGGGCTGACATCGCAGGCGGTGCTCGTTGAGCCGGGGCAGCAGCTCACGGTGGCGGCGTGGATGCAGGCACTTCCCGATCGGCAGCCCACCGATGTCGACTGTGCGTACGTGCGCTTCTTCGGCGCCACCGGGTTCAAGGGACAAGAGGGACCCGGGCTCGGCAGTGTGACGGCGGAGTGGACGCTCGTCTCGGGAGTGGTCACGGTGCCGGAGGGCGTGCAGCAGGCCGACTTCTCGCTACAGATCCGGTCCAACGGCGGTGTCCGAGCCGCCCTGGCGGGCTTGTTCCTCAGCGCCATCCCGGCAGCGGGCCTGCTTCCGGACCCGCCGGCGGGGGGCGAGTGGCGCCCCATCCCGCTCCCCCGGCTCGGCGAGGCAGCGGACCACAATGGGAACGGCCTGGCCGACTCTCTCGAACGCTTCCTCTCAATCACAGATCCGGATCGTGCCGTCAGCCGGCGCAAGACGCGCAGGAACGCCACGAGCTTCCAGACTCCCACAGGCTACCGTGAGGACAACGACCTGAAGGTCGACACCGTGATCGTCGCCGGCAACTCCGAGGCCTCGATCCGGTCGTGGGGGATGATGGGGTACACGCCACACGTCATGGGCGGCTTCCGCGCCGGGCCCGACTACGTGGAGGCGCAGGGGCACCAGGACGAAGTGCAGACGACCGCCGCCGGCACCCTCCTCACCTGCGGGCCGGGCAGCTACTACATGGTGCCCACCGCGAACCGGCGGGCCATCAACCGCCAATACTACATGGACGCAGCCGCGCGCGGCGCCCAGGCGGTGTGCCCGGAGGAGCCGGAGTTCTTCGCTTCCGCCGGCTATAGTGAGGCGTTCAAACGCGAGTGGCAAGCGGAGTACGGCGAGCCCTGGCGCGACCCCGCATCCTCCGTGCAGGCGCGGTGGATGGCCGAGCGGTTGAAGGCGAAGCTCGAGGTCCGGCTGATGCTCGACTGCTATGAGGGCGGCCGAAGCGCGAACCCGAACGTCGAGCGGTTCATGCTCGCCCATAGCCCGGCCAACTACACCGCCTGGGGCATCACCTTCGGACACCACGAGCTCCTCGCCACCGGAGCCGTGGACTCCATGGTCGCCCAGGTGTGGACCGGCACCGCGCAGTCGGCGTGCCCCTACGAAGGCGCCAGCGCAACGCGAACGTTCGAGAACGCCTTCCTGGAGTACGCATCCTCCATCGGCCTGACGCGCGGGACCGATGTGGACCTGTGGTTCCTCATGGACCCGGTCGAGGACAACCCCGACCGCACCATGGAGGCGTACCACGAGAACTACGAGCGCACCTTAGGCGCCGCGCTGATGTTCCCGGAGGTGTTCCGCTTCGAGACCATGCCCTGGCCGACGCGCATCTTCGGGCGCGTGCCCGACATATACGCCACCGAGATCTGCAGCGTCATCAACGTCTTGTCCGAGATGCAGGACGCGGAGACCGCCAGCCTCGATGCCGGGCCGACGGGCATCGGTACCTTCCTCGGCGATTCGGCGATGTGGCAGCGCGCGGCGCCGGCGCCCAGTGACATGGCGTCTTTCTACGGGGTCGCGCTCCCGCTGCTCATGAAAGGGCTGCCCGTCGAGGTGCCCTGCCTCGATCGCGCAGCCGACCCGGGCTACCTCGATGCCTACCGCGTGCTGTTTGTGTCCTACGACATGCTCAAGCCAACGCGGCCGGAGGTGAACGCGGCACTCGCCGACTGGGTGAGGAGCGGCGGCGTGCTCATCGCCCTCGGCGGAGAGGATGCGTACAACGCCGTTGATGAGTGGTGGCACGGGGAAGGCTTCGCATCGCCGCAGGACCATCTGCTGTCGCTATGCGGCTTCGCGACGGACGCCCGCCAGGTCACGGACGGGCGAGGGGCGGCATGGAATGTCGTGGCGCGGAGCGACTACGCTGGTCGGACGCTCGAGAACCGCGGCATCGTCGAGGTTGACCTCTCGCCGTACCTCTCCGAGGGCGCCGTGCTTGTGCGGTGCGGGGACAGCCTGCCGGATGACGGGTGGGGAGCGCTCATCTCGCGGGTCGAGGCAACCGGCGTCCGCAACGGGCAGCCGGTGTCCATCGATGCCTATGCCGCCACCGACGCCGAGCGGGCGCTCATCGCGGAGGACCGCCAGACCGGAGTGACCGGCCCGCAAGCCGGAGCCCCCGCGGACGCCGGCGCGCGGTTCTGCGATGTTGGCAACTACGTGGTGTACCGCCTCGAGTTCGATGCCGGCACGAAAGCCACGCTACGGCTCGACATCGGCAACCAGTACGTCATCAGCGTCGCGCCGGCCTCGGCGCTCACGCCGCAGCGCGCCGAGCCGGCGGAGGCATTCGCCCCGTTCTCGGAGGCGTGGGAGATCGCTCGCGATGTTCCACTCGTGCTCTATGACGACCCCGGCGCGACTCCGCTGCTCACCGGCGCCGATGGCGCCGTCGCACAGGAGCGCGCACTCGGACGCGGCACCGTGATCCAGGTCGCGCTGCCACCGGCGTGGTTCGCCCGCTCGCCACACGCGGCGCAAGCGATGCGCTCACTCGCGCACTATGCCCTGGAGGCGAAGCTTGGGGTCCCCTGGCAGGAGCAGCAGTATCTCAAGGTCAGTCGCGGCCGCTATGTCATCGCGAAGACGCTGGGCGAATCGCTCTCCCTCGAGGGACCCTATCTGAACGTGCTCGAGGCCGACCTGCCCATCGTGGACCGCGTGGACCTGGGGCCCGACCAGGTTGCCGTGCTCCTCGATCCCGAGTTGGGCCGCCGCGATGCTCCGGGGCTGATCTTCTCATCCTCCTGCGTCGAGTGGACCGATGAGGCCCCCAGCCAGACCCGGCTCATCGCCTCGGGTGCGAAGGGCGTGACCGGCACGATGCGACTGTACTCCGCCGGCCGCGTTCCGCAGGAGGTCGTCGCCCGAGCAGCCAACGGGCGGGATGTCGCCGTGGAGATCGTCCCCCAGGGGGACACTGTGCTGCTTCGTTACCCGAACGAGCCGCTGGGCCTCGGCATCCGAGTCGGGTGGACAGATCGGTAACCTGGGGCGCTGGCGGAGGCTTGTGTCAGTGCGCGCGAGGAGCTGTGTTTGCGAAGCGCCGGCCTGGCACTCGCCTGCCCCTGTAGGGCCGGACCCCGTGCCGGCCACCGGCAGCCTACGCCGTGCGCCTCTCGGACGAACGCGCGCGGTCGAAGCGGATGGGCTCGGGGGCGAGGAAGACGCGAACGGCGCCATCGTCGACGCTGATGTGCAGCCGCTCCTGCGTGAGCAGAACGTCAGTCTTCGCCTGGCGCGCTGCGGCGGCGGAGGGGTCCAGCTCATAGAGGTCCGCGAAGGCGCGGTGCTCATTCACAGCGCGGAGTAAGCCCACGCCCGATGCGATGAACGCCACTTCGTTCGCGATGTCCGGACGCGACGAGAGGACCGCCTCGACCCTCGCGGAGTCCGGGTGGCCGTTGGCAACGCGGGCCCGGCCGGATGGGGCGGCAACGAGGACGATCTCCCGGTCCAAGTCCACGCCCGCCTCGCCGAAGGCCTCGAGGAGCTGGTCTCCGAGACGCGCCGTAGCGCTCTCCGTCGCCCGAGCGATCTCGTCGAGCCGTACGGAGGAGTCTCTCCCGATGAGCGCGCCCTCGACGACGGCGAAAGGCCGTCGCTCCCCCCCTCCGTCCGCGGAGCCAAGCTCCGACACTCGGAGGATCTCGGCGCGCAGAACCTTCGCGAAGTCGGGCCGTCCCTGGCGGTCGGAGGTATTGTGGCCGGGCCTGTTCCCGTTCTGCAGGCGGTTCTGCACGCTGTGGACATCATAGATCGGCAGCATCCCGGACCCTCCCTCCGTGGAGCAGTCCTCTCCGATATCGTTATCGGAGGTAAGTGACCCGGACCTTAGGGGACAACGTATGCAAGGGCAGCCGCCTCCCGCGCCGGAGCTGTGACCCGGCACGCGTAGGCCTCCTGCGCCTCACCGCGGCAGGGGCGTTGGACTGCACGGGCGAATCCCTACTACCATTCGGCGCTCCCACAGCCGAGGATGGGAGAGATCCGATGCTCTTCGGTCTGTGCGTATTGGCATCAGCCGTCATTACGGCAACGTCGACCACGATCGACGGTGTAGAGGTCTACCTCGCGAAGCGGAGCACCGAGATAGCCGGCTCGCCCTTCGCGACGCTGTCCTCCTTCGAAGTCCACGGCGAGAGCGAGGACGCGGGCGTGATCGAGACGATGGCAGCCCTTGGCGTGAAGCACATCGTGATGCACAACATTCACGGCAGCCTGGCCGATCCGAACGACCCCCGCCTCAACGCGTGGCTCGACGGCTGCGCCCGCGAGGGGATCGAGGTGCGCTGCATCCTCCACAGCACCGACCTCGATCTCTGGCGCCAGGCGCTGGTCAACTACGGCGCCCGCATCCGCAACTGGAGCTACCTTAACGAGCCGAATGCCCCTGGCGTGGACAACGACCACAGCAACCCCGTGGTCCGGCCGGACGACTATGTCCGCGGCGCTCTCGAGGTCAAGCGCATCATGCGTGAGGTGCGGCCCGAGTGTCGGCTCTGGGGGCCCGAGGAGGCGATGCTCCAGCACATCGAGGAGTACCCCTGGCCGTGGGTGCGCCTGGCGCTCGAAGCTGGGCTGCTTTCGGCCATCGACGGCTACTCTTTCCACCCCTATCGCCAGGGCTACAGCCCCGCGAACACGCCGGAGAACCCGTCGACCTTCGAGGGGCGCCCGACCGGTCGCTACGCCACCTACGAGGAGCAGGTCGCGACGCTCCGCGAGATGACCCGGCACAAGCCCCTCGCCGTGAACGAAGTCGGCTGGAGCACGACCCCGGAGGGGACCATTGGCGAGCTGACGCAGGCGAAGTTCGCGCTCCGCCAGCAGATCCAGGACTTCCGGCTCGGCATCGAGTGTGCCGTGTGGTTCCTGCTGCGCGAGCGCCATGTGGACGCTCCCTTCCCCGCGGGACACCTGGAGAACCACTTCGGGATCGTCCGCGTCGACAACTCGCCCAAGCCGGCGTACACAGCGCTGCAAACGCTCTACGCCCAACTGGACGATCGGTGTCTCGTGTCACCGGCAAAGGTCGTGCCCAGCCGGCCGGACGTCCACACCGAGGTGTTCGACGACCCGTCGGGCCCGGTGCCGCTGCGGAAGGTGTTCTACTGGCAGCCGATCCCGGCGAGCGACACCCGGCCGGTGGAGACGGTGTCGCTGCGGGTGGCGGAGGTCGACGTTCGCGATCTGCCCCTGTCGGATGCCCCACGCCTGCTGGTCCTGCGGCAGCGGGAGAACACGTGGGCGCCGCTGGCGCTGGTGGACCTGATGGCGCAGCAGGCGCAGCCATTGTGAGAGTCGGCGGGAATGCTGGAGGGCCCGTCCTCGTTGTACGTCTTGTGCGTCAGACAGCGGTTCGGCGTTGCGTCGGACCCATGAAAGAGGGGACTCAAGATGGACAGCACGACGGACGGCTTCGCGCGCAGGGATTTCCTCAAGGTCGCGGGCGGGGGCCTGGCGGCAGCGCTGGGCGCTTCGCTGACCCCCGCAGCGTCGGCCGCCGATGGGCCAGGGGGGCATGAGCTGCCGAAGCTTCCCTACGACTACGCAGCTCTGGAGCCGTACTATGACGAGGCCACGGTGCGTCTGCACCATGACGTCCACCACGCGGGCTACGTGACGGGGCTCAACGCGGCAGAGAAGAAGCTCGCCGCGGCGCTCGAAGCCAAGGACTTCTCCGACGCCAAGTCGATATGCAAGGCCCTGGCCTTCCACGGCTCGGGCCACATCCTCCACTCGATCCTCTGGACGAACATGAAGCCGGGTGGCGGCGGCGATCCCGATGGGGACCTAGCCTACGCCATCAACAAGCAGTTTGGCACCATCGCGGGCTTCCGCGACCTCCTCGCCGCCGCGGCGACCGCGGTGGAGGGGTCCGGCTGGGGTATCCTCGCCCACAGGGCCATGGACAACGCCCTCGTCGTCCTCCAGGCGGAGAAGCACGAGAACCTTACCCAGTGGGGCGTGACCCCGCTCCTCGCGCTGGACGTCTGGGAGCACGCCTACTACCTGAAGTACCAGAACAAGCGTAAGGACTGGGTCCAGGCGTTCCTGGAGCACCTGGTCAACTGGGACGACGTCGCAGGCCGCCTGCGTGCATCGCGCGGACGCGCGTAGGAGCGGCTTCAGCCACGATAGCCGGGACACAGTCGCTCGCGTGCCCGCGGGTCTCCCGACCCGCACTCCTCGCCGACTGGCGCCGCGTCGCGCTGCGGCGGACGAGGGCACCCGCCCTTCGACGGCGCCGGTGCGGCCGTGCCTGTGCAGCACACCCCTCCGCGGGTTACACTGCCCCCGGCACTTCACCAGTGCCTCGACAACGACGACAGGGAGCGGTAACCCGCGGAGGGAATGCCCATGAGGTTCATCGTCCACCCGTCATCGCTTCACGGCGAGGTTGACATCCCGACATCGAAGTCGCACACCATCCGCGCGCTGCTGATCGGCGCGATGGCGGATGGGGTGTCCCACATCCGCGCCCCGCTGAACTCCGCGGACACGCGGGCCTGTCGAAGCGTGTGCGAGCAGCTCGGCGTCTCAATCGTCGACGGTGACGACGGGTGGGCCGTGAGCGGGCTGAATGGGCGGGTACCGACGCCGGAGAACGTGCTGGATGTCGGCAACTCCGGGACGACGCTCTATCTCGCAATGGGCCTGGCCGCGCTCGGTTTCGGATGGACCGTGTTCACCGGCGACGAGCAGATCCGCCGCCGCACGGGGCAACCGCTCCTCGACGCCCTCAACCAGCTCGGCGCGCGGGCCTACTCCACGCGGGGCAACGGATGCGCGCCGTTCATCATTGGCGGGCCGATGAAGGGCGGCGAGGCGGAGCTCGAGGCGCGGTCGTCGCAGTACGTGTCCAGCCTGCTCCTCTCGACGCCGCTCGCCGATGGCGACTCACACATTCGTCTCCGGCTGTTGAATGAGCAGCCCTATGTGGGGATAACACTGCGGTGGCTCGCGGAGTGCGGCGTGCGTGTGGAGGCCGCCGAGGACCTGATGCAGTTTGAGATCCGCGGCGGCCAGCGGTTCTCGGCCTTCGACAAGCGCGTCCCCGGCGACTTCTCTTCGGCGACGTTCTTCCTCTGCGCCGGTGCGGTAACGGGCGCCGAGCTAGTGCTTCGCGGACTGGACATGACCGATTCGCAGGGCGACAAGGCCGTGGTGCCGATGCTTCAGGAGATGGGGGCGCGCATCGAGCTGACCGACGAGGGCGTCCGCACACACGCGGGGCCGCTGCGCGGGGCCGACTTGGACCTGAACGCAACGCCGGACGCGCTCCCCGCCATGGCCGTCGTCGGGTGCTTCGCCGAGGGAACGACCCGGCTGCTGAACGTCCCTCAGGCGCGCATCAAGGAGACGGACCGCATCGCCACAACGGCGGCGGAGCTTCGCAAGATGGGCGCGCGTATCGAGGAGTTGGAGGATGGCCTCGTCGTTCACCAGAGCGAGCTGCGCGGCGCGGTCGTGGACGGGCACGGCGACCATCGGCTCGTCATGGCGCTGTCCGTGGCCGGCCTGGCCGCATCGGGCGTCACCACCGTTTTGACCGCCGAATCTGCGGGAGTCACGTTCCCGACTTTCGCGCCGCTGATGCAGAGGCTCGGCGCGGGGATCGAGGAGGCACCTGACGCCTGAGGGAAACCGGGGACAGCCGCCTGTTTCGCTGGTGATGGTCCCCCCTAAGATGCTCGCCCCCGCGCGAAACAGGTGGCTGTCCCTGGTTTTCCCGGCCGGGGACCTGTCGTTGACGCTGGTAGGGGCTTCAAGTAGACTCAGGCGCGGCCCGTCTTCGCCAGCGCGAACCGTCTTTTTCGCGCAACGAGCAGGCCCTTCGCCGGCAGGCGGAGAACGCAGAACAAGGATCACCCGCAGGTGTTCGTGGCTCAGCGCGAGAGTGCGACAGGTCGGCTGGAGAACGACGCAACTCATCGGGCTGGTACACCAAGAGCGACACGAGGAGCGCGTCGTTCCTCAACGACAAGGAGGCGTGTCCGACCGTGAACATGGATTCGGACAGCGTTGTGGACAAGATACTCAAAGAGGACAATGCACTGCGATTGATCGAGGAGCAGTCGGGGAAGCAAGGCGAGCCCGACCCGACGGCACCGACCCCGCCCACGAACGCCGAGAGCGCCGCTCGCGATGACGGCGATACCGAGGCGCAGCGGGCCATGGCCGCTCAGCGTCTCGAGATGGAGCGCATGCCCGGCGTCAAGGAAGGCACCATCATCGAGGGCACGGTTGTGCACATAGACCCGGACGGCGTACTGGTCGATGTGGGCGGCAAGTCCGAGGGGCTGATCCGGCCGCAGGAATTCGTGGCGGACGAGCTCGCGTCCCTGAAGGTCGGCGACTCGATATGGGTCTTCGTCATCAGTGCGGACGATGAAGAAGGCTCGTTGCAGCTCTCGAAGAAGAAGGCCGACTACGAGATCACCTGGCAGCGGATCCTCGAGTCCTATGAGAAGAGCGAGGTTGTCCAGTGCACGGTCACGGACCGGGTCAAGGGCGGCCTGCGCGTAGACCTCGGAATCATGGGGTTCATCCCAGCCTCGCACGTCGGGGTCCGGAACCCCAATGAACTCGACCGGTTCGTCGGCGAGGTCGTGAACGCGAAGATCATCGAGGTGGACCGCGCCCGGAAGAAGGTCATCCTCTCCCGCCGGATCGCCGAGAAGGAAGTGCGCGAGCAGAAGCGCTCGGACATCCTCGGCACCCTCAAGGAGGGCCAGGTCCGCGAGGGCGTGGTGCGCAATATCACAAGCTATGGCGCCTTCGTGGACCTTGGGGGCGTCGACGGCCTACTTCACATCACCGAGATGTCCTGGGTGCACATCAACAAGCCCTCGGAGGTCGTCCAGACCGGCGACAAGATCCAGGTGATGGTCCTCAAGATCGACCCCGAGAAGGACCGGATCTCGCTCGGCCTCAAGCAGCTCCAGCCCGACCCGTGGGACACGGTCGGCCGGAACTACCGTGTCGGTCAGGTCCTGGAGGTGACGGTGTCCCGGTGTGTGGCCTCGGGCGCCTTCGTGAAGCTGCCGGAGGGCGTGGAGGCGTTCATCCCCATCCGCGAGATGGCGTCCGGCCGGATCGATCGGCCGGAGGATGTGATTCGCGCCGGCCAGCTGATCCAGGCCAAGGTCATCAACCTACAGCCAAAGCAGCGCCGGATGAGCCTTTCGCTGGTTCAGGCCGTTGAAGATGCGGAGCGGGAGGAGACCCGCCGGTTCATGGGTGATATGGCTGCAAGCAGCACGGTCACGATTGGCGACCAGTTCGGTCACCTGTTGCAGCAAGTGGTCCGGCCGGAAGGCGCGGCCCCCGTGGGTACGGAGCCGGTGACGGGTATCGAGCCCTCATCGCCGACGGTTGAGCCGACGGGCGACGCCTAGGGGCGCCCGGCAGGGGGAACCATGAGGCGACGGAGTCGCAATCGCGGAGAGGACGCCGAGGTCGTGCGCCCATGTTCGTGATCGGACTGACAGGCCCCATCTCAGCGGGGAAGACCACTGTGATGGGGCTGTTCGCCGAGTTGGGGGCCGCCGTGCTGGCTGCGGATGATGTGGCGCGGGACCTTGTCAAACCGGGCTCCCAGATCCTCTCGGAGTTGCGGCGCGCCTTCGGCGATGAGATCGTGACGCCGGACGGGCATTTGGATCGACGCCGGCTGGGGAGCCTGGCCTTCTCGAGCAGGGAGGCCCTGGGGCGGCTGAACGCGTTGGTGCACCCGGCGATGCGCGCGGCCATCGATCAGTGGCTGTCCACGCAGCGCGCACGGCCGTCGCCGCCCCAGGTGGCGGTCATCGAGGCGGCGGTACTCGCGGAGCTGGGGCTGGTGGGCTCGGTGGACGCGGTGGTCTACGTTGATGCCGGCGCGGAGACGCGCATCGCGCGCACGATGTCTCGGTACGGCCTCTCGCGAGCGGAGGCGGCGGACCGGGTGCGGGCACAGGAGGGCTTGGGGCGTCTCCGGGCGAACGCGCGCTGGGTCCTAAGCGGCGAGCGATCGATGGAGGCCTTACGGGGGTCTTGTGCGAAGATTTGTGAGCAGATCCGCACGCAGTGACCGTCAGGAAGGGCAGGCCGAGTTGCGGGCGGCACGGGTGGGCTCGGGCTGTGGGCTGCGGAGCGGCGGAGTGTAGCGGTGCCTTGGGTCCGATGGTGATGTGGTCCATGGGGTGCTCCTGCGGCCCCGTCCGCTTCATGGGGGACGGCGGGCGCCATGCAGGGGCGTCTCGCGTTCGCGCACGCGGTTAGGTCGGCTTCCTAACCGCGTCCGGCGGTATTGAGGGGTGTGGTACTGAATGAGCAGATCGTGGATTGGGTCATGCGTTTTCCTGGCCTTCCTCGCAGGGGCGGCGGTCGCCGCTTTCTCCTTGTCAGGTGCCCCGGCCATGGAGAACCCCCGGGACCATATCCTGGCCGTTGGCAGTGCTCCGGATCTGCTCTCGTCATGGTATCAGGAGCGTTCCGCTTCCGGCGTCGGCATCCGGCAGACCCCTGACTCAGTGCCCTTCGTGGTCGACGTGCCCAAGATCGACGCGGAGGCCCGCGGGACTGCCGATATGGCGGCGCCGGGCATGGAGATCGGCGTCAGCGTCGAGGTCAAGCGCGTGGACGGCCTCGAAGCCGACTACCCCGTTACGGGTGTCCGCGTGGTCATCGGCGACCCCGAGACCAACGGGGACGCGAACATGTCGTGGAACTGCATGGGGCAGACTTACGTCCAGATCCCGGGCACGACGACCACGCTGTACCCGCAAGCCAAGTCAGACGCCAACTTCGACATCGTGGGGTTCGGTGTGTTCCCCTTCGACTCGGCGGGCCTGGACTGGGCGGGCATGGAAGGCAACACGCCGACAGGGGTCGCGCGCTGGTCGTATGCGTACAACATCGAGGACCAGATCGCCCTGACTGACTCCGGCCCGGGGGTCGACAACGAGGGCTACACCCTCTGGAGCGGCACCATCGACACCACCGGCCTCCGGTCGCAGGACTACTACCTCGGCATCTTCGTCGAGGCAACGGGGGACCGGCGCGACTTCCTTTTCGACAATCTGAGCGGTTTCACGCTGGAGCCGTACTCCGCCGACAACAACGTTCTCCTGGTCGACGATTACGTGTGCGGCCAGCGCTGCAAGCAGTCTCTCGCGCCCTTCCGCGGCAACTATGGGCCGAATGAGGAGGCCTCCTACGCCACCGTAGGGTACCCGGTGGAGTCCTACCTTGGCCGTACCGTGATGGGGACGTACAAGATCACCGGGGAGTCGATCAACAGGGGCTCTTGTCACACCGTTCTCGGGACGATGGCATCCTGGGACTACGCCTTCGTGGCGATGCCCACCTGGGAACCGGGCTACGACAAGTGGCGCGTCGCATGCCGCGGACCCATCCCCTATGAAGTGCTCGTCGACTACCTGCCGGCGGATCACTACGTGTGGGACCCCACCCCCGATGCTCCGCCGCAGGATGACACGTACGGGATCATCGACGGTCCAGCCGGGGATCACCCGGGCTTCCCGGTCTTCACAGCGACAGTGGATGCCAACGGCTTCGCCACACGCCCCGACCCGACGAAGGACAAGTCGTTGCTCTTCACCGTCGCGGACCGGGGGGTCGCTTGGTTCGCACCGTACTCGGGCGATCTGGTCCTCGGCACGGAGAGCGGCCACATCACGGATGCGGCGACCCAGGCGGGACTGCGCGATTTCGTGAGCGAGGGGGGGCGCCTATTTGTCTCGGGTCAGGACCTCGGTTGGGCCCTCACGCTGAACGGCTCGATCGCGACACCGCCGTTCTTCACGGGCGTCCTCGGCGCCTCCTTTGTGCGAGACGACCTGGGCAACCCGAATCACACCTTCTCGGGCGGCGCAGGCGTCTCCTGTACCGCGACCGGCGGCTTCAACCCGGTCGCCAACGGCCCGCGCGCCGGTTGGCCTGTCCTCTACGCCGACAGCCACCCAACCGCGCTGCACACGAACTGGTCGCGCAACCGCGACCCGAACGGACCGTTCAACGATGACGGGGCCTACCAGAATGAGTGGCCCGACGTCATCGCTCCTGCGTCGAGTACGGAGGTCTACAGCTACAACGCGGGCGGCTCGTGCGCGGTACGCAAGGAAGGGTTCCCACGCGAGGGAAAAACGGTGTACATGTCCTTCGGGCTCGAGGCGGTACACCGCGAGTTCTATGAGACGCCGGGACCCGTCTTCTGGTGTGACAACTTCCGGCACAAGATCCTCATGTACACGATGAACTGGTTCCGTACGTCCACGATCTACGGTCGAGTCACCACATCGGCGAGTAGCGACTTGCCGCCAGGTTCGCCCCGCGAGGGGGCCGTGGTCGTGGCAACGGACCAGCGCACGGGCATCACGTACGCGTTGTTCACCGACAGTCTCGGGAACTACCGGTTCCGCGGACTGCCGGTCAGCAACTACACGATGACTGCCCAGTACAGCGGCGAGCTCGCCGACCATCCGGCGTCGACGGAGACATGGGGCAAGGGACCGATCGACGTCCGCGACCCGCGACTCGCGCTCGACCCAGTGGCTGTCGGCACTGCTCCCTACTACGACACCACCTTCCAGCGCCGCGAGGACTTCAACCTGTTGCCCGCGCCGCCCGGCGCTATCGAGGGCCATGTCTACGCCAACCTCGACCTCAACGGCGATACACTGCTCAACGACCCGGTGGCGAACATCGAGGTCCGTGCGACATCGCTCACACTGGACCCGCCGCTGAACGGCAACCCCGTGTTCGACCAGGTCGTGAAGACGGACGCGGACGGGTACTTCTTCATCGAGACGGTCCCGGTAGACACCTACGACGTCCACGGCAATCCCCGGAAGCTCCTCAACTACAGCGACCAGCTCATCGAGGACGTCATCGTCCAGGCGGGCCAGACGGCGAACGTGGACTTCTTCCTGGATCCGCTGCCCGGCACGATCCAGGGTACGGTAACGGACAAGAGCGATAACTCGGCGATCCCGGGCGCCAATGTGAAGATCGCGGCGCTCGGGCTGTCCGTGACGAGTGACTCCAACGGCGCGTACGAGATCGACCCCGTACCCGCGGGTGACCACACGGTCGACGTGGATGCCCCGGGGTACCTAAGCGCGGCGGCGGATGTGACGTTGCTGCCGGGCGGCACGGTGACCCAGAACTTCCAGTTGGAGGCGGTCCCGCCGGGCATAGTGAAGGGGCGGGTGACCGACAGCACCGGCACGACGGGCATACCGGGCGTTCTCGTGCGCGCGTTGTTCGGCACCGACCCTGTGACCGACCCCGGCCCGGCAACGACCGACGCCAACGGCGACTACTCGTTGGAGCTCCCCGCCTCAACCTACACCATCCAGGCCTACGACCCGAATGGGGAGGCGGCGTACGCCCCGGTCGACGGGATCGAGGTGCAGGTGCTGTCCGATCAGACGGTCGAGGGCATCGACTTCCAGGTGATCCCACAGGCGACGATCCCGGCAGGCCTGCACGTCATCGGTCCGGCGTACAACTACGAGGGGCGTAGCCCGGCCGGCATCTTCGGCGTGGCCCAGGCGGGCCTGAAGCTGGCGCGGTGGGTGCCGATCCGCGGCGAGTACGCCATCTATACGCCAACGGACACGGACCCCGAGGTGGCCAGGTTGCTGCGCGGCAATGGGTACTTCGTGCAGTTCGACAACCGGGTGGACATATCCGCCGTGGGCACACCGGGGCCAGAGGACCAGGAGGGGCGTCGCGCGCTCGTGCCCATCCTCACGAGCCCCGCGGCCGGGGGCTGGAACCTCATCGGCAACCCCTACGACTACGACATCGACTTCAGTCTGACGCGCATCCAGTACCAGAACCAGGAGCTCAGCCTCTCGGAAGCGGCCGCGGCCGGCGTGGTGTCGGACGTCCTGTTCACCTATGAGAACGGGTACCGCGAGAGCAACCTGCTCCCCGCGTGGCGCGGCGGCTGGATCCGGGTGAACGAGCCGGATGTGGTCATCGCCCTGTCCAACCAGCGAGTCCTATCCCGGGATGCGTCGGTGCGCTCACAGGCGACGCTCCCGCGCGGCATGGACTGGAAGGTGCGCCTCCTGGCCGATGCCGAGGGCTGTGTGGATCACGCCACCTGGATCGGTGCGTCGTCGACAGCGACGAAGGGGTACGATCCGGCATTCGACGTGCCCGAGCCGCCCAGTGTGCGGCATATCACGGGTCGCGAGGTGTCGGTCTACTTCCCGCGGACCGACCTCGGCGTGGACAGCGGCCGGTACACGGCGGATGTGCGCGGACGGATACGAGAAGCCGAGAGTTGGGACGCCGTGGTGCAAGCCTACGGTGTGAGCGGCGATGTGACGCTCTCGTGGCCGGACATGAGGAGCCTGCCACGCTACTACACCGCCACATTGACCGACCTCGATACCGGGCGTCAGGTCAACATGCGGACGGCCGAGAACTACGCGTTCACGCCGGACGAGACAGGCCTGAGGAACGTGCGGGTGACCATCCGGTATGCCCAGGCCGGCGGGGGCTTGGTCATCGAGAACACCGGGCAGACCCGCGGCTTGAGCACGGTGACCTACCGGGCGGTGAGTGACGCTACGGTGGACGTGAAGGTGTTGAACGCGGCCGGACGAATAATCCGGCGGCTGGTGGAGGGGGAAGTGCGCGCGGCCGGAAGGCACACGGAGACATGGGACGGTCACGATGACCGTGGGGTCATGGTGCCGGACGGCTACTACACGTTCGAGGTCCAGGGCGTCTTTGGCGACGGGACGACAACGCGCGCGATGACACGTGTGTTGCGCTAGGCACCAAGCGCTGGGGACCCGCGGCGGGGCGATGTCGGCTCGCCGCTCCCACAGGCCGAATGTGGCCAAGTTCGGTGGTGCCCTCGTCGGGAGCGACGAGACGTTGGATTCAGGCGGAACTGAGGGGTCGCCTCCGTGGTGTGAGGTGGGCCCCTCAGTGCTGGTCTGCTTGGAGGCAGGCGGCCAACTAGGGGAGGAAAGCTAGA
>Ga0315288_10000316_pt1 | contig 60576 bp, 64 predicted proteins | sample YL17G11_20_MG_FD_203454 | JGI IMG/M metagenome (GOLD analysis project Ga0315288, IMG submission 203454) | Sediment microbial communities from Yellowstone Lake, YNP, Wyoming, USA - YL17G11_20 | ecosystem: Environmental > Aquatic > Freshwater > Lake > Sediment | place: USA: Wyoming | collected...
GACAACGTTAAAACGTTGCCAGATGATTTCAGTAGCCTCAAGAATGTGAGAGGTGCAAGAAAGTGATGGGTGAAGAGGAAGAGGATTGGGAAGAAGAAGACTGGGACGAAGAAGATTGGGAAGACGAGGAACGTAACAGTCCGGTGCTTTAAGCACCTTTTTGCGTTTTTTCTTTTACCGAGTTCTTAGCCGCTTTCGTGTGAGGCTAGGGTTCATATTTATAACCTACATGCTGTGACCATTCTTATCACGGGCTGGCAATGACAAGAGTAGCAGTGTTAGATGCTGATCGATGCAAGCCAAAGCATTGTAACACGCTATGTCATCATTTCTGTCCAATGGTACGAAGCCGCATAGAAGCCATACGATTTGAGAACGGGAAAGCAGTTATCGTTGAATCATTATGCGCCGGATGCGGAATATGTATCAAGAAATGCCCGTTCAAAGCCATTTCGATTATCAACCTCCCAAACGAACTAGACAAGGATTGCAGTCACCGTTTTGGACCTAACACCTTCAAACTCTTCAGACTGCCCACACCATCTCCAAGCACGGTTTTAGGATTGCTGGGACAAAATGGCATAGGCAAAACAGCAACACTCAAAATACTTTCGGGAGACTTCAAACTGAACCTCGGAAACTTTGAGAAACCGCCCAGTTGGAACGAGATAATCCAGCACTTCAGAGGATCAACACTGCAAGAATATTTCCAGAAACTGAGCGAAGACAAGTTTAGAATCTCGCACAAACCGCAATATGTTGACAAGATTCCAAAAGCGGTCTCTGGGAATGTTGGGGACCTTCTTGAAAAAGTAGATGAAAGAAGAAAGTTGGAAGACATCGCAGAGCAGCTTGACCTCAAACAGATCTGGGAAAGACCACTCGAAGTCCTAAGCGGAGGCGAACTCCAACGTGTGGCCGTAGCAGCCGCAATATCTCGCGACGCAGATGTCTACTTGTTTGACGAACCTTCAAGCTACTTGGATGTGAAGCAAAGGCTTCAGGTCGCCAAAACCATAAGAAAACTGAAAGACGAACAAAAAACAATAATCGTGGCTGAACACGACCTCGCCATAATAGATTACTTGTCTGATCAAATATGCGTTTTCTACGGGGAACCAGGGGTCTACGGTGTCGTCTCAAACGTTCACGGCGTGAGAACAGGCATAAACATCTACTTGCAAGGATACATTCCAGACGAAAACATCCGGTTCAGAAAGGAGGCAATAGTTTTCCATGAAAAGCCACCTGCAACAAGCATTGCCGGCGGTGAAATACTCCTAGAATGGGAACAACTGCAGAAAACTTTCAAAGGGTTCGAGCTCGTTGCGCATGCAGGCGAGATCAAAAGAGGGGAAATCATCGGAATATTGGGCGCAAACGGCACAGGTAAGACAACATTCGTGAAAATACTGGCCGGACTTGAGGCGGCTGATGATGGAAAGAAGTTTGACAAACTGAAAGTGAGTTACAAGCCACAATACATTTCGGCGGAATACGAGGGCACTGTTCAGGTGCTCCTCATGAGCATAGCCAAAGACAAGTTCTCTTCAAGTTGGTACAATACAGAAATCCTTCAGCCCTTGAGAATAAACGCGCTTCTGGACAGGGATGTGAATGAGCTCAGTGGTGGCGAACTTCAGAAAATAGCGATTGCTGCATGCTTATCTCGCGAAGCTGAACTTTTCCTGCTTGACGAGCCAAGCGCCTATTTGGACGTGGAAGAAAGGCTGAATATGGCTAAGACTATTCGAAGAGTAGTTGAAAATCACCATGCAACGGCTTTTGTAGTGGAACATGACGTGGTCACTCAAGACTTCATAGCAGATCATTTGATGGTTTTCTCAGGAGAACCAGGCGTGAAGGGTGTTGCATACGCTCCTACGAGCCTCAGAAAGGGCATGAACATGTTTCTGAAAGAGATGGAAGTGACGTTCCGAAGAGATTCCATGACAAAAAGGCCTAGAGTCAACAAGGAAGACTCGAAACTGGACAAGTTTCAGAAACAAATAGGAGAATATTACTATACACGTACGCTGCGAAAAGTCAGTAGCAAAGAATAAGACCATAAATTGGATACGTGCCTTGGAAAATGTGGAAAATCGCAGGTGCCTTGTCGTGTTTTGCGCCATAGCATGTTTGTAGCAGGTTTATGGCAACGTGGAATAATCGTTTGCCCTTGAGATGTGTAGTTAAGTTAAAGAATGAGCAGAACATATCGTAAGACCGATTCATGTTGGAAAATGCTTAGGGGAAGCTGAGTTGGCTCAGATCACGTTTGAGGAGATCAGTGCAGCCGATTTTTTCTACAGGAACCGAGACATAGCGGGCTTCACGAACCCGTCCCGAGCCATTTTCGCGGCCATAAGAGAACTAATAGAAAACTCTCTGGACGCTGCGGAAAGCCTTAGGATCCCACCTGAAATCTACGTTAGGCTTTCATACGAAGGAGAAGGCAGCCCTGAAACCCAGATCTACAAACTAAGAGTTGAAGACAACGGCATAGGAATCCAGCCAAGACACATACCATCAGCTTTCGGGCAAGTGCTTTTCGGCTCAAAATACAAGTTGAAACAGCAAAGAGGAACCTTTGGCCTCGGCGGAAAAATGGCAATCCTTTACGGCCAAATCACTACGCATCAGCCGGCCACTATAACCTCAAGCACGGGCATCACCAAGATCTACGAGTACAAGCTCATGATAGACATTCAAAAAAACCGTCCACTAATAATGGATAGAAAAGTGCTCATAAACAAAGAACGGTGGCGAGGAACCGTTGTCGAGTTCACTTTAGAAGGCGATTACCTGCGTGCCATGCCAAAGATCTTGGACTATTTCAAACAGACCGCCATGGTGAACCCATACGCGAACCTGACCTTCGTCGACCCTAAAGGAAGACTTTACAAGTTTACCAGAGTCACAAAAGACATGCCTACGCCACCGCAAGAAACCAAGCCACATCCTTATGGAGTTGATGTAGAGCTTCTCCAACGGCTCATACAAATGACGCCCTACAAAACCATGCATGAGTTTCTGAAGAACCACTTCCACAGAGTCGGCGAAATCACCGCGCAGAAATTCCTAGAATTCAGCAGCCTAAGTCCATCAAAGAACCCGAAGAAACTCTCCCATGAAGAAATCATCAGACTAATGCACATGCTCAAGAAGTACAAGGATTTCCTGCCGCCAGACGCAAGCTGTCTCTCACCCCTAGGCGAAGAACTCCTAAAGGCAGGCATACTGAAAGAGTTGAAACCCGAATTCGCGGTCGTCCATCAGCGCAGACCTGCAACCTATGCTGGTCATCCCTTCATCATTGAAACCGGTATCGCGTATGGCGGAGAAGTCCCGAAAAGAGGAACTTTCATACTCTATCGTTTTGCTAACAGAATTCCCCTGTTGTATGATGAGGCAAGCGACATTTCAATGAGGGTCATAACAACTATGAACTGGCGCCGGTACAGGGTTATGCCTGACATGCCGATCGCGATTCTTGTGCATATTTGCAGCACGAAGGTGCCCTACAAGACCGTTGGAAAAGAGTTCATCGCGGATAGACCTGAGGTCAGAAGGGAAATAGCCAATGGACTGAGAGAAGTTGCGCGACAAATAGGGCACTTCATGTCGAAAAGGGAACATGTGGACAGAGAGAAGAAACGACTTGGAATCTTCAACAAGTACTTGCCCAAGATAGCACAGTTCTCAACTAAGCTTGCCGGCAAAGAGAAATTGCCTGATGTTGAGAAGCTCTTGACGAGTGTGAGAAAGCATGGAGCAGAAGAAGCATAGAAGTAGTATACTGGAAAGAAAGAAGGAAGTATTGAAAAGCCTGGCAGGCCTAGGCGCCAGCATCTATGATCAGCTTGACACAGGGCATTTTCCTGCGGTTGACATGCCTAGCCGTTCAACCGAAAACATAACCTACGACAAGCAATTGAGACAATTCATACTGGGCGATCGAAGGGTTCACAGAAGCTCACGTAACGTACGGCACCTAAAGCCCTTTACACAACTCACATGGGCAGCGTTCTTCTCGAATGAACTTGCCTCGCAACGCAAAACATCAACCCTGAGAGACGTTTACTATTCGGCACAGGCCTACGAAATGACGTTCCAAGACCAACAAGAGTCAAACAACATCATAACAGACTTGGAAACCGTGCTGGGCCTGTCAAGAGAGGACTTCAACATATTCCCGGAGGAACGCTCCGCAGTCTTCGGTGACTTAACAATAGAGTACACCGTCCCGGGTTATGAAGGAAAAACACTGAACTTGGACTCTCACCCTGACGGCGTACTGATTGGACCAGCCCTAACATCATCCGAGTTCGTCAAGACCACGGCGGACAAGGTCATAGCCATAGAGAAGGGCGGTCTCTTCACAAGGTTTATTGAAGAAAATGTGCACAAGAAGTACAACGCAATGCTTGTCTTGACGGCTGGACAAGCGCCGAGAGCGACAAGACATTTCATCAAGCGACTTAACAGCGAACTCAAACTACCAGTCTACATATTCACGGACGGAGACCCATGGGGCATGCACATAGCCATGGTGATAATCTCGGGTTCAGCAAACGCAGCACACCTAAGAGAACTGACAACGCCTGACGCAAAGTGGAGTGGAGTGTGGGCCACAGACATCGTGAATTACAAGCTACCGACGATTCCTTTGGATGAAATGGACATGAAAAGGCTGAACGAGTTACAGAGAGACCCGCGCTATGTTGATCCATTGTGGCGGAGAGAGATCAAGACCTTCATGAAGATCCGACGAAAGGCGGAGCAAGAGGCTTTCAGCAGGTATGGTCTAACATACATAGTGGATGAGTACTTGCCGGCCAAGCTCGAAGAAACCAAATAGGAAACGGGAAATTTAAAATAACCGTTCTACATGTTAAGTAGAAAGCGCACATATAGAAGGAATAATGATATGAGTGAAGAAGGCAGTTTTGGACTGAACACAGCCGAGAAATTCCTCGGCTTGCTAATTCTCGTTGTCGGTGGCCTAGCAACATACTACACTTTTACAAGCATGCAAGCATTGGAGAACTTCACGGGACTTTTCGGGCTCCTAAGCATCGTGCTCATAGTTGCAGGAATAGTTTTGATGACTGCAAAGACGGAATAAGCTCATTCCCTTCTTTCAACCACTATTCTACATTTCGTTGCTAAAGCGGCAATCACGCCCAACGCTGCAAGCCACGGAGCGATGACAGCGCCGATAACGCCGATAGTGGCGGGTATTTCCAGCAAAACCTTTCCATTGTCACTTTTGGCGATTATTCTAGTCACGTTCCCTTCATGAAGCAGTTCTTTGACTCTTTCGACAAGATTCTCGGCAGATACCGAAAACTCCTCTCTAACCACTTTGGAAACTGGTGCACCGCACGCATAGCAGAACACGTCGTTTTCTTTCAGTTTTGCCCCACATTTCGTACAGAAAGACATGCCCAGCTTCACCTACCAACACCCTATTTTAAGCAGTCTAAAAAATGTTGCGAGTTCAAGCTGAACTTATTAGGGTGATAACTTATTAACTGTGAAATGTGTGATTGAGTAAACCCAGTTTATCTACCCCATCAAAGGAGATTCTGCAACATGCCCGTCCGTCAACCCATCGTTTGTGTCCTAGGCCACGTAGATTCAGGAAAGACTTCGCTTTTGGATAAGATTCGGAAGACAAGCGTTCAGGCACGTGAAGCAGGAGGCATCACACAACACATCGGCGCAAGCTTCTTTCCAGTTGACACGATCAAACAGTTAGTCGGACCAACTCTTTCAATGGTCAAGGCTGAAGTTGAGATCCCAGGTTTGCTAATCGTTGATACGCCTGGACATGAAGTTTTCACGAATCTTCGCAGAAGAGGAGGTAGCGTAGCCGACATCGCAATCGTTGTAATCGACGTTCTTAGAGGCTTTGAGGCGCAGACCTTCGAATGTATAGAGATATTGAAGTCACGCAAAACACCATTTCTCGTTGCTGTAAACAAGATCGACCGCGTGCCAGGCTGGACGTCGTATCCTGACACGCCTTTCTTGAAAGCATATCAACAGCAAGACCCGTACGTCAGACAGGACTTGGACGGCCGAATCTACGACGTAATGGGCGCGTTCTCTCGCTTGGGATTCAGAACTGACCGCTTTGACAACATAAGAGACTTCACGAAGACTATAGCGTTAGTACCTACCAGTGCAAAAACCGGAGAAGGCCTAACAGAATTGTTGATGGTCCTAGTAGGCCTGGCACAACAGTACCTGAAAAAACGCCTGCAGACTACTGAGGGACCAGCCAAAGGCACGGTCCTCGAGGTAAAAGAAGAGCCTGGCTTAGGCTTGACGCTTAACACGATCATCTATGACGGAATCCTGCAAAAGGATGACACAATCGTCGTCGGGGGCAGAGAAAAACCCATCGTAACCCGCGTCCGGGCCATTCTGGTTCCCAAACCTCTGGATGAAATCAGAGACCCACGAGAGAAGTTTTCATCTGTAAAATCCGTTTCAGCTGCGGCTGGAATCAAGATTGTTGCACCAGACCTAGATGGAGCATTAGCGGGCGCACCACTATACACTGTACCTGACGGCGATGACCCTGAAAAGTACGCGAAGCTCGTCACTGAAGAAATCGGCAAAATCAGAATCGCCACAGACACCAACGGCGTTATTCTGAAGACAGACACGCTAGGTTCGCTGGAAGCCATTGCAGAGATCCTGAAGAGAAACGACATACCAATAAGGCTTGCAGACGTTGGAGACCTCTCGAAAAGGGACATCGTAGAAGCAACCGTCGTAAAAGAGAATGACCCAGCCTACGGCGTGGTTTTGGCTTTCGGCGTCAGAATTCTGCCTGATGCAGAAAAAGAAGCCGAAATCAATGGCGTCAAAATCTTCCGCGAAAAAGTAATCTATCAAGTCATTGAAGAGTACCTGGCATGGTTCAAGAGCCAGCGTGAAAGAACATCTGACCAACAGTTTGAAACACTTGTGAGCCCAGCGAAAATACAAGTGATGCAGGGCTTTGTTTTCCGCAAAGCGAAGCCAGCCATTTTCGGCGTTGAGATCTTGGCAGGGAAAATCTTGCCAAGAATTTCGTTACTTAGAGCCGAAGATGGTGAAGAACTAGGCGAAATCCAGCAGATTCAGGATAAGGGCAAAGCTTTGCCACAGGCGAGCAAGGGGATGGAGGTGGCTGTTTCCATGGATAAACCGGTCGTTGGCAGACATGTTTTTGAGAAAGACATCTTGTACGCGAAGATACCTGAACAACACGCGAAGCTGCTGCTGTCGACGTTTTTGGATAGGTTAACTGAAGATGAAAGAGAATCGTTGAATGAGTACGTTGAAATGATGAGAAAAGAAATGCCCTTTTGGGCTGCATGACCTGAACAAACTTGACTGCGAGATAACGTTCTAGAGTTTTGTATTACTCATGAGAACGGAGAAACAGAGGCCGTGAGAGAGTGATGATCTGTTGGGGAGCACCAAAACTACTGGGGATTTCATGAATCACAGAAGATCACAATGGAAGCAACAAGCCTACTCCAGCTTTCTTGGCGCTGCTGTAGACAAGCATTGCAGTGGCCATGTCTTCAATTGCCAGACCCAAGTTCATCGACATGATTCGCTCTGCACTATTTTCGCGCCCGCGTTTTCTTCCGCTTATGATTTCACTTAGTTCAGCATGTACTCTGGGAATGCTGGAAAAGTACCCTTGCGCTTTGTAGTATGCCAGCTGTTCCTTGTCGTCAGTGCAAAACTTGTCCATAGAATGCATGGCTTCTGTCGTCCAGTAAGAGTCAAAATCCAAGGGGCAGGCGAATCCGCCATCCATAAACCATGATGTTTCGATCACGGGTCTAGGGCGCTTCAAGATCGGGCCCGCAGTGACCACGATGTCACAGTTTTCAACAGCTTTCTTGGGTGACTCAGTGGCGATAATCCTCAACCCATATTTTGCAGTCATCTCCGTGACATACTTCTGCAAGCTCTCTTTTTTGACGTCAAATGCCCTAACTTCCTCCAAACACTTGCAGGCCACCACCAAAGCTTCAAGATTACTTCTTCCCTGAACACCACAACCAAGAATCCCCAAGGTTTTTGAGTCTTCTCTGGCCAAATACTTGGCCGCAACAGCAGTCGCCGCTCCTGTACGCTTAGCCGTTATCCATGTACAATCCATGATGGAGATTGGAAAACCTGTGTTGGTGTCATTTAGTATGAGCAAGCCCGAAATGTACGGCAAACCACGCTTGGGATTCTCTGGGAAACCACTGACCCATTTGACGCCAGCAGAGCCCATGCTTGGCAGATAGGCAGGCATCGCATGGATAAAAGCGTCCTTCTGAGGGTGTATTCCAGGCTTAGGCGGCACTTCAGCTTTGCCTTCAGCCTTCTGGCGGAAAGCCTCTTCGACAACGTTTATGACAGCTTTCATGTGTATGTCTAGTTTTTCAACGTCAGTTTTGGAGAGATAAAGAACCTTATCCACCGAAGTTCACGGCCCACACGCTTTCTAGAATGCGCAGAGACAGAAAAATCTTGTTGAACAGACTTTTTGTAAACGCCACGCAAGACTTCTGAAAAAAAAAATTCTGCGAACCTCAAGCCTCGCTTTCAATTCCCTTCATACTGAAAATCATGAAACAGTTTGACGCGGTTGACCTAGGATTTTTCCTTGCATCGTTATGGATATACAGTCTTGTCAGCCGCCACCCACGGGAGGTATAATCGCCAACACGTCCCCATCAGTAAGCTTTGTCTCTAGACCCCCAAACGTTGAAGCGCTTCTTCCGTTCACAAGAAACTGGAGAAAGCTTCTGACTTGACCTTCTCTGCGGTCGAAGACGTATTCCACGAAACCTTTACCGTAACGTTTTGCCAAGACATCTAGAACCAAAGTGATAGTCACGGGTTGATCGTCTTTGAACTTCAAGGTTTCTTCTTTTCTTCCTGTGATTTCCCTGAGGGCTGTGAAGAACCGCACCGAAATCTGCAAGGCTTGAACCTACAAATCAGTAGAACGCTAGCCAAAATTTAAACTGTTATGCGTCAGAATATGCAATTTGAACGAACGAAGGTAAAAGTTTATATTTTCGGGGCTTTCTGCTTATTCCGATTGAATGGAATTTTAACCTGATGGAGGATTTGTATGGCATACTTGACAACTACAGCTTCAGGACAACCAGTTCTAATTCTCAAAGAAGGAACGAGTAGAAACCGAGGAAAAGAAGCTCAAAGAAACAATATAATGGCTGCACGCATAGTCGGCGAGGTTCTCAGATCCACTTTGGGACCGCGCGGCATGGACAAAATGCTGATCGACAGCCTAGGAGACATAACAATAACGAATGATGGGGCAGCAATACTGGACGAGATAGAAGTTGAACACCCAGCGGCAAAAATGATGGTCGAAATCGCAAAAACACAAGACACCATGGTGGGCGATGGAACAACCACAGCCGTAGTCCTAGCTGGCGAACTGCTCAGGAGAGCAGAGGAGCTACTTGACCAAAACATTCACCCAATCATACTGATTACCGGATACCGAAAAGCAGCGCAAAGAGCCATGGAGACTATTACCAGCAACTCCATACCAGTCCAGCCTGACGACAAGGCCACACTTAGAAAAGTAGCGATCACAACGATGGGAAGCAAAGCCGTAGGTTCAGCGAAAGAACATTTTGCAGAGATCGCGATTGACGCAGTTAGACAGATAACCGAGCAACGCGGCGACAAGACAATCGCTGACATCGACAATATCCAGCTGATAAAGAAGACAGGAAAAAGCCTGTTCGAATCGCAGCTTGTCAAAGGCGTAATAATAGACAAAGAAGTCGTCCACCCTGGAATGCCAAAGATCGTGGAGAAAGCTAAGATAGCCCTGATTGACGGCGCACTTGAGATTAAGAAGACAGAGATCAGCGCTGAGATACGCATCCGCGATCCACTTCAAATAAAAGCTTTTCTGGATCAGGAAAACAAGATGCTGCAAGACATGACGGAGAAAATCAAGAAGTCAGGCGCGAACACCGTTTTCTGCCAAAAAGGCATAGATGACATGGCACAACACTTCTTGGCAAAAGAGGGAATACTGACCGCAAGAAGGGTGAAAGAATCAGACATGGAGAAGTTGGCAAGAGCGACAGGCGGAAGGATAGTCACGGATCTGTCTGATCTCTCAGCGAAAGACTTGGGAGAAGCAGGCGTTGTCGAAGAACGTAAAGTGGGCGACGACAAAATGATCTTCGTTGAAAAATGCAAAGATCCACGATCTGTTGCGATACTGCTCAGAGCTGGGCTTGAAAGAATGGTTGACGAAGCAGAAAGAGCAATGACAGACGCCTTAAGTGTGGTCTCAGACGTTATCGAGAACAACAGAATAGTAGCCGGCGGCGGCGCCATAGAAGTTGAAATAGCCAAGGACCTGCGGAACTATGCCACGAAAGTCGGCGGACGAGAACAACTAGCCGTAGAAGCATTCGCAAACGCGGTGGAAGTGATACCTAGGGCCTTAGCAGAAAACGCGGGACTCGAAGCGATAGACGTACTCGTGGACTTGCGCTCAGCACACGAGAAACAAGATGGACAATACAAGGGTCTGAATGTCTTCACTGGAAAGATCGAGAACACAAAAGAAAAGGGAATAGTAGAGCCTGCCGTAGTCAAAGAACAAGCAATAAAGTCAGCAGCTGAATCTGCAGCAATGATACTGCGCATAGATGACGTCATAGCATCCACGAAGCCAAAGGAAGGACCTGGAGGAAAGCCGCCAGGCGGCGGACCTGAAGGCGGAGAAGACTAAAAACCAACCTTCTCTTTTTTCACATCATAAGATTCTTCAAGACCAGTAGAACCTGTCACATTTTGGCAGCCCTGCAATACCGAAGGCTCATCCAGTCTTTTGGACAGAAGGGCAACAGTTCAGGCGGGACTACGCCAAAACTATCACCGATGTTCGCCCTATTCACTGAAATCTCAGTCAATAGCACCCACCCCCTACCCTTTTTCCGAATATCATCAAAAAGCGCTACTTTAACTGAGGCATGAAACTATTAGAATGAAACTCGCATCTGTTGGTGAAAATCCCCCAAGGGGCGTCTCTTTTTGAAGAATCCCAGAAACGCTGGGCTAGCACCACTAGACTGGCTCGCCAAGCAGTGTTCTGACTTTTCTTTCGATTTCATCTCTGATTTCTCTCACTTTCTCTAATGGTTTGCCTTTTGGGTCTTCAATTCCCCAGTCTACTACCTTATTCAAAAGTGGAGCAGGACAGAATCCGTCGGCACTACAGCCCATCACGATTATCACGTCTGCTTCCTGAACCTTCTGGTTCGTAATCAGTTTCGGCCTATTGGCTGACAGGTCTATTCCTTTCTCTTGCATGACTCGAACAACGATAGGATTGACTTCATTTGAGGGCATGGTGCCAGCACTTGCGGCCTCAATTCTAGTTGTACCGTAGGCTTTAGCAAAGGCCTCTGCCATTTGACTTCTACCAGCATTCTCAACGCACACAAACAGAATTTTCTTCGTAGTTTCCACCTCAGACAGAAGTATAATTAGAGTATCTTAGGTCAAAAAGGGTTACAGTGGCCCTCATCGATCATCTGCGTTACATCCAGTGACCTGGCCTGTGCTTCCGCCAGCGCGCGCATGATGAACGACCTGCCCGCCCGCATTCTATCGTTGACTCTGCTCTTCTTGAGATATTGCGTCTTGAAGTTCTTTCTCTTCAAAGCCTGCTGAAAGCTTGATCTTCCCGTTAATGACAATTCCCATGTCTTGAACTCCGTACTTGGAAGCTTCTGATGATTTGTTCGACTTCATTTGGACTTCTGTCACGTCTTTAAACCTGGATGTTACACGTCCGATCTTTTCCATGAAGGGAGCGAAGTTACACACACACGAACCTAACGGGACAAAAACCTCGATCTTCACCTTGCCTTTCTTCAATACTTACCATCCTCCAAATGCATAGACAATAATCGAAATGCCAGCTAAGACGAAAACTATTCCAAAGATCCTCGTCACCCATTTCCCGACGCCAGCTATTTTATCGCTCGCTGCCCTGCGCGCGGTTGCCAACAGCGCACTCAGGAAAACGACGGGCAAAGCATGACCTATACCGAATACAAAGAGCAGAAAGCCGCCGTGAAAGGCTGTTGGCGCAGTAAACATGGTCAACAGTACAGCGGGCAAGACTATTGAGAGGGTACAAGGGCCTAGCGCGACGGAGATGATCAATCCAAATAAAAAAGAGCCTATTGCATAGTTATATTTGGAAAACCGCGTCAATGAACCTAGCTTTGCGGCGTTCAATCGTTCATTGAAAGAACTGCTAATGCCGGTCCTCAACCCAAGCTTTTCCAAGATGCCGATATTGTTAATTCCAAAGACAATGAGAAGGATGCCTGATATGCCATAGAATATCCTTGAACTAATTAGTGTGATAGGAATGAGAGCGCAGATTGCGTAGCCTAAGACGAAGAAGACCAAGCTCATGGCCAGTGCAAAGCAGCAACCAATCACCAATCCTTTCCGTATGCTCTTGCTGACGCCTACAGAATAGGTCAGATATACCGTGATAAGGGAGATTGAGCAAGGTGAAAGGAATGTTGCTATCCCCAAGAAAAACAAGCTTAAAGATTCCTGAAGCATTTCAGCAGACCTACAGAAGTTGACCTATTCGTGAAGACAACGTTTCAAACGATGTTTCTTCAGTGTATACTTCAACTATCTTAAAATTCCTGTCAATCAGAACAATCGCCCCATCTGCAATCGAATATGAGCTATAAGCATTGACTATGTCCGCTTTTCCATCATCATAGTCATTTCCCAGTGTCCAAGTTACCGCATAGTCCGAACGGATCTTTTCCAAGCAGCTTGTCGCGCAGGTCGTTGCTGCAACCGTCACAACAGCTACTGGTTCCTTGCCACAATAGGTGGAGCACACACTCTTCAAAGTCCTTAGTTGGTTTTCATTTGTCTGGACAATTCCCCCACCACAGCTGACTGCCATGAAATGAATGGCAATGACTTTCCCAGCCTGCTGACTAAGAGAAAAGGGAGCCCCGTTTATATCAGTCAGAGAAAAGTCTGGTGCTGACCTGGTAAGAGGCGGATTGTTTGTAGTTCCGTCAGTTGATGAAGGAGGTTTACTGCTGGACTGCCACGCCACGTAGGTCACAAATATCAATCCAATCAGACAGATTCCGAAAACCATTTTGCCTTTTGGATATTTCCGCGGCTTCTTCTGGGCTTCTCTTGCCCTTTGTGTTTCGTACGCCTCCTGAGCCCTCTGTCGTTCGCGTTGTTTCTCCTTCCCCTCCTTCTTCTTTTGCTTTTCTTTTCTTGACAAGTCTATCACGCAGTGGCTGTAGTTCCAGAATATCATGAAAAAGAAGGTGATAGCAATATTTAAATATTGTTATAGGCTCATAAAACGTTTGGAACATGAAGAATCAGTCACCCCCTCACAGCGCGTCACCAAAAAAGTCGTGCCCGAAATACAACAGATACATGTTCACAGCCCATCAAGGCTCAAAATCAGATGAGAAGGTTTGAGCATGGAAAAAGCCAAGTTAAGACTGGAAATCTATGAGGACGACCCGTTTGGGAGCACTTGCTGCGGCCCTGGTCCCAGAGTTACTTCTCTTGCAGCAGTGGAAAAGCTGCGGAGAATGTTGGAAGAACGGAGTGAAATAGTGAAGAAACTTTCAGAAGAATACAAAGACAACGTCACTATAAGAAGAGACACCATTAATCAGAAACGATGGGATTACCCAAAGTACGTAATGAAGTTGGTGTTAGACAGCAAACCGACACCTTACGTATTCATCGAAGGAGAGCCTGTCATGGTCGGCAAATTCCCATCCTACGAAGAGTTCACAACACTGCTGAAAGGACGTTTGAGAAATGAACGAAAACAAGGCCAATAGGCAAGGCTGATTGACAGAGTTATCAGAGTCAAAAACTGGCTGGAATTCAAACGCTTAGCCATCAATCTCAAACCTAAGTCCGTGGTTTATAACATAGAGCAGAACGGTCTTTCTCCCGAAAGAGAACTGACCTGCTTGAGGCTGATTATGCCGACTCAAGAAGCATACTACATCTTTCTTGACTTCCCAAGAGAGGACAAACTGCGGGAAACAGGCATTCCAATACGAAAAGACCGAAAATGGAACACAGATGCATAGAAGACAAAGAGATAATAGATTTTCTCAAAACCCAACTAGAAAGAAAGGATTTGCCAGTCTGTTCATACTGGACGATCTGACAGTCACGTTACAATGGATTTAAATGATTTATTCTACAGGGATTACACGATATAGGCAAGGAATAGTTCGTTTTCATAAGCCCTAGCGAGCGCTGACTTGATCCAGTTGCGCTCCTCTTATGGTGCGGAGCCGTGCTTTTTGCGTGGAAAGTGTTTTCTGGTACGTAGACCAAGTTTAACTACGGAAAGCATCAGGGGAACTTCCATTAAGGGCCCTATTACCGTGGCTAGAGCGGCACCTGAGCCGATGCCGTAGAGAGTTATAGCAACGGCTATTGCGACCTCGAAGTGGCTGCTACTTCCTATGAGTGTGGTGTCAATTGCAGTCTCGTATGCCCAGCCTGCAAAATATCCCAGCAGATAGGTCCATGTTATCATAATCGCGTAGTGCATCAAATTGGGAGCTGCGAGATAGGCTACCAAGAGAGGATTATTGATAATCGTTTGTCCTTCAAATGAGAACAGGACTATCAGTGTTGTCAACAGGGCAATGATTGAGACTTTTCCGATTGCTGGTTGATATTTGTGTTCAAACCATTCTTCTCCCTTGCTTTTTATCATGTACTTCCTGGAAATGGCACCTGCTGCAATAGGTATCGCTATGAAAACTAGAACACTTATCCCGATTAGGTCCCATGGGACTTGAATACTGCTGACTCCTAGATAGAGAGCTGCGAGGGGAGCGTAAAGAAGCAGCATCAATAGAGCGTTGATTGAAGTGTTTATCAGTCCTTGAGCCATGTCGCCTTTCGCGAGGAACATCCACCACATGACCATCGCCGTGCACGGTGACAGCCCAAGCAATATTACGCCTGCAATGTATTGGGGGTTTCCGGCTAGAACTGTGTTTGCTAGGAGCGTCATCAAAGGCGGGGCTATTACCCAGTTGGCGATAATCGTGACAAGCAGCGGCTTAGGTCTGTTTGCCGCTTTCTTGATGTCGCTGAAACGTATTCCTAGGACAGTGGGATACATCATGAAGAACAGCAGAACACCTATCGGAATTGACAATTGTCTAAACTTGAGCGAATCAATTAACTGTCCGAATTCAGGCAGAAATCTTCCAACAAGCAAACCAACAACGATGCATATGGCTATCCAAAGCGTTAGATATTTCTCAAAAATCCCGAGCGTTTCTTCCTTTCTAACAGGTGTTTGCTCTTGCGTCATCATTCTTGCTCCTATCTAGATTATTTGCTCAATGATACGCTTGGAAAGAGCATCAACTAGATCCGAGCCTATGGCATCAATTACCTCGACTATTCTGTGATCCGTAACTGAATAAAGCCGCCGGTTGCCTTCCTTCCTGTACTTCAGGAGCCCACAATCCTTGAGAATCTTGAGATGTCTCGAAACCACGGGTTGAATCAAATCTACATAAGGGACTATCTCGCAGACACATTTCTCCCCTCCACGTAAGAAATCAATTATGTCAAGTCTCACAGGGTCGGAGAGAGCGTTGAAAATCTTCGCCTTGAACCTGAGCTGGCGGTCCTTCTTTGAATGCATGAACATCGTTACGTTAATAGCAATATTTAAATATTGTTATCCCACATGTCCATACCAGCGTTGCCGGTGTCCGAATTGGAAGAAACAGAGAACAAGAAAATCGGGTTCATCTTCTGCGTCTGCACCGGAAAATGTGCTGGTTTCTCGAAGATGGACATGTGGGATTTCATAAACATAATCCGAGTAGAATATCCAGTCGAATATGCTTTCATTCACCCTATGTTGTGCGATGAAGATGGTGAACGATTCCTAGCAGAGTTCCTCAAGAAAGATCGAAAGTACATGATAGCAGGCTGTGCGCCTATAATGCAGAAAAAACTTTTCAAAGATTCTTTCGCAAACGCCGGACTTGATGTTAACAAGGATCTAATCCCCATTGACATCAGGAACATGACAACACAAGAGGCAGTTGCAGTTGTCAAGAAGACGTTGGAGGAAACACAAAAATGAGTGAAGAAACCTACATGGGAGTCCCAAGAGAGAAAATACCTTGGTACCCTACAATCGACTATAACAAATGCGATTTCTGCGAAGGTGACCCGCAATGTCTCAAGTTCTGCCCACACGGAGTTTTCGGTATTAATGAAAAAGAAAAGAAACTAATCGTCGCAAACCCAGACAACTGCGTAGTCTTTTGCCGATCATGCCGCAAGGTTTGTGCGCCCGAAGCGCTTGGCTTTCCATCAAAACCCGAAGTCCTAAACATAATCAAGAAGACTAGGGAGAATTCTGAACAATGGAAAACCGCAAAGTCGTAGTAGTGCCCTGTAGTGGAATAGGAAAAAGCCTAGGCACTGTTGGCCGAGTAGCAACATACAAGGTAATTGAACGAATGAAACCAGAAGAGACGAGAACCGTGTGCTTGGCATTACTGACCATGGGAGACGACGATGCACTGAAACTCGTGAGGGAGAATCCTTGCATCGCAGTGGACGGTTGTCCTGCCCAATGTTCGAAAAAGAACATTGAAGCATCCATGGGAAAACTGGCACACAATATAGTCGTCACCGATGTCTTACGAAAGAACAGATCCCTGAAGCCTGAAGGGGTAATAGAACTGAATGACCAAGGAGACAAGCTTGCCGAGATCATCGCAGACACGATCTCGGAGAAAGTTGACGAGATTCTACGCGAGGAGAAATGCGAATGACGCTCGCAACAGGCAAAGTCGGCATAATCTGCTGCAGCGGAGAAGACTTGCCAGAAGGGACAATCTCGCGCGTAGCAACACGTCTCGTTCTGGAAAAGCTCAGGCCTGATCAAACAGTAACGCTGTGTCTACCGCTTTTTCTCGCAGGAGGAGAAGACGAAAGAGCATTTGCCAGAGTCTTTCCAACGATCGCTGTCGACGGCTGCGACAAGAAGTGCGCTGAGGCAGGAACAAAAAAGTACAGCGGAAAACCAGTAGCAACGATTCTAGTCTCAGAAGTAATGAAGAAATATCCTCATCTGAAGATCAAGTCGAGAGAAAAACTTAAGCCTCAAGAAATGGAGTTGGCTACGAAAGTAGCCGAAGAAATAGCCAAGAAAGTAGATGAGATCCTATGCAAAACAGCCAAGAAGTGAGTTCACAGCCATTTGCAGAAGGCAAAGTGGCCGTTATTCCTTGTGCAGGAATGGACAAAGCTCTAGGGTCGGTAGCCCGTGCTTGCGCTTTCAAAGTTGTAGAAAAGCTGAGACCAGACAAGGCGGTACTTGTCTGCATTCCACCATTGGTTGCAGGAGTCAAACCGTATTCTGAAATCGTCAAAAGGTACCCCTCTATTCCTATTGATGGTTGCGCGGAACGGTGTGCAACCAAGATCGCCGTAAAGAACGGAGCAAGAATAAAGGGAAGAATCCTGATTCCGGAGAGTGTTCAGAAGTACAACCTCAAGCCCAAGTCCGCGTCAGACATAGGACCAGATGGAGAAAAGCTGGCAGAAAAGCTAGCAGAAGAGATTGCGACACAGATCGATAGACTCTTGGGAAAGTGAGCTATGATGGTTAAAGAAACCTATCAAATCAAAGTTGACAAATGGACATTTCGCGTGCCCAAGGAGTTGTTCTACAATGAGAATGATTGCTGGGCAAGAATCGAAGGAGACACGGCGAAAGTCGGCATCACCGATTTCCTGCAGAACATGATAAGCGACATCATTTTCGTCAAATTCAACGAGCTTGGCAGCAAGATTGAACAGTTCGGCGAGATAGCGTCTTTCGAGTCAACCAAATCAGTGCTTGACCTCATATCCCCAGTAAGCGGCACAATCCAAAAAGTGAACGAAAAACTGAATCAGAGCCCTGAATTGGCAAACAAAGACCCTTACGGCGAAGGTTGGTTTGCTATCATAAAGCTAGAAAACTTCGAAAATGACCGCCAAAATCTGTTGCAGGCCCAAGACTATTTTAAGGTCCTGAAGAGAAAGGTGGAGACTGAGAGAAGAAAATTGGGAAAACAAGGAGTATGATTCCCAGAATGCCCGCTGAAGATACAGCCAATATGCAACAATTATGGACAACTGGATGAGTGGTTTTGTTGTCGGACCAGAACGGACAGGAACAGAGAGAAGACTCACTGCCATTGAAAGTCAGAGACGTGATGGTGAGGGAAGTGATAACTGTGGATGAAAAATCCTCGGTTAAGGAGGCTGTCGACATTATGAACGAATTTCAGATAGGCAGCCTCATAGTGCTGGAAAGAGGAAAGGCTACAGGTATAGTTACGGAGAGGGACTTCTTGAGAAGGGTTATTGCAGGAGCAAAGGACGTAGCGAATACTAAAGTGAAAGAGATCATGACGACCCCATTGGTTGTCGTTGAGCCAAGCACGGATTTGGAAGAAGCCGTTAAACTGATGTTTCAAAGTAAGATAAAGAAGCTGGCCGTAGTTGATGCAAACAAGCTTGTGGGCATAGTAACCCTAACGGACATTGCACGCTTTCAGCCTCAGATGATGAGAATGCTGAAAAAGCTTACTACAAAGCAGGCGGCGCCGAAAAGCATGCGGAAAGTCATTAACTACTACATTGTCTAGGAAAATTGATGTAATACATTTCTGCGCGCTATTAGGTATAGGTTTTGCTCCCAAACCAAGAGTTGAGAATACATCAGAAAGATTTTTGTGATCAAATACTAGAATAAGACTCATGCCTCCGGTTAAGAAAATGGTTCTAGATTGGCAAGGAAACTATCGTTTCATAACGAAAAATGAGAAATGGCTTTCTGTTAATCTCGATGCCCCCATGCCAAATGGTGGAGAAGAGACTGCACTATCAACAATGGAGAATGTTCTGGCAAGTTTAGCTGCTGCGGCAGTCATCATGTTGTGACAATATTGAAGAAGAAAAGGTAATACTCAAAAAAAACACAAGGCGAAGCTCCCCAATACGCACTATAGCCAGCTCGCCCATCATGAAAAACACACGTAAATTGGGAGTAATCTCAGCTCACTTGAGGAGGTTTTGTAAGAGTATCGCAGAGGTGAAGAGGGCTCGGTTGACTCCCAAATAATAGGCTACTCTGAGGGCTTCAGCAATCTGGAGGACAGAAGCAAGGCTGCAGCCGCCAAGATCGTTAACAATGGAAGTAGTATGACTAGCGAGAACTCGGGAACTGATTGAGGGTTGGTCCAGTCGCTCCAGCCATCAAAGGTACAATGTGCTCGGGTCTGAACTGTTGGCGTGCCAGTGATCTCTCCCACGTCATACTGTACGACGAAAGTCGCGGCTGGCTGAGATGTGAACGTAAGGTCGTGGACGACTCCACTCACGTTAACTTGGACTACGTCTACATAGTGTATGCTTGTTGGCGCACCAGCGTCCATGGTAATCGTGATGTTCAGAATTGTGTGAGTTCCGCTTGTCCAAGGTTGAATGCTTATGTTGTGTGGGACATCAGCCAATACATGACTGATCTGGAAGGCGGCAATGGAGGCAAAGGCCAAGAATAGCATTAGGACAAGGCTCACCTTTTTCTCTCTGTTATTCTTCATCAACATCCCTTAGCTCAACAATTCTGACGACAACTATTTAAAACCAACCAAGATTCACTCATGCACGCGAATGCCTCGCGTGATTCTTGACACTGACTGAGCGCCAAAGATCTTCAACGAAGGTTAAACCACAGGCAAAGGATCAGGCTACTGGCTCTATCTGACAAGGCACGCCCCTGAGCCAAAGAGCCCAATTCACGATAACAATATCTCGCATGATATAGTCAGGAAAAGAGAATTACCGTTGTCAAGAAGAACACGAAATGCGCCCACAAAAGGTTGAAAGCGCCAATTTTCGTCCATGCATCTACGACAAACCCACCGAGTAGCCCTAGCGAGACTAGAAGGAGCGGACAGTTGTTTCCACGAGATATGCCTTCACAATGCCAAACATGCGAAAAGATATTTATCCTTGAGAGAAACCCAATCTTCAGGGCTCCGGTAGTATAGTCCGGTCAAACCTTGTAAAGGACCATGTATAGCGGCCTCTCGGCACTTGAAAGTGAAAGAAAGTCGCGGACCCGGGTCCAAATCCCGGCCGGAGCACCAACAATTCTTGAATCGTTTACGGGTTCTGCTAAGGAGTTTTGGAGTGATTATAAGGGTAGAACTGTTGGTGACAAATCGTTCGCTTCCTTGATGGTTGGAATAAGAAAAGATGTTTCTTGCTTTTGAGAGTGCCCGTGAATTGGAATTCCTGGGAAATGATCCTCAATCGCTCATGTCTCAAGGGTCAACTCAAGATGTCAGGACACAAATCGGGAGTGAGGTAAGCCAAGACTGGGGAAACAGGAGAAAAAGAAAGGAGTTGGGGGGGGACGCCGCCACTGCGGCGGGGATTCAAGTCCTGCCAGCCGCATCATCGGCATCGTTTTCAAGCTTGCAGTTGGTATCTTCCATTTTCTGGATAGGTTAACCTCGTTAATGGTGTAGCAGATGAACGACGAGGATCAGCATGGGCACAAAATGAAGTATGCGTTATTTCCCAACTTTGTCCGTATGTTTTTTCTTCTTTGTAACATTCTTCTTTTTCAATGAAGGCATGCACTAATCTCCACGAAGCAATACCTACAATCAATTACAGCGCGTAAGTTTTAAAAGACTTTCCACTGATCAGGACTCCACGGATCAGAGAAGAGTGAGGGAGTCGCCGGGCATGTCTCAATTATGGTGAAGGCTCTAATTACTTCCCTCGCGCTCGACATGCCCGCGCTGACGTAGGAATGCGATACTTTAATTTCCGTGCCAAGCTATATATTACATGGGCCCGTGGGTGAAATGGGTTTTTGCGATGTTTGTGGCTCTCATTTGAAGGAGACTGCAGAGGGATTTCTGTGTCCAAAATGCGGTAAGTTGGTTCGCTTCAGACCAAAAGTGAGAGGTCAAAGTATGCAGAAAGCGTTTTCTGATGCTGTCTACGTGATCGATGGCCCCCAAGACAACCGTATTAAGGTTTCCCGAGTATGCCCTAATTGTGGAAACGGTGAAGCGCTTCGCTTGATATCCAGTGTCTCTGGTGAACATGCAGGTGTGAGACAGGAAAGAACAGTGGATCATTTCAGGTGCACGAAATGCTCGCATTTTTGGGGGGAAAGCTCCTGAAGACTGCGTGATCATTGAAAGACGGGCACGGTCACTCTCAACTGATTCGCACACAAGTTTTATTTGGTTTCTTGCCGTGCAGTATTTGAGGAGAAATGCGTAAGAAAATCATGCTTCAAGTCGCTCTTCTATTTCTGGTCGGGCTAATCGCATCCTCTATTTGTGGCTACGAGACCTTCAGTAGCGGCCTTCCCATACCAAACAATCAAACACGCGTCCTAGCTGCGCAACAGGCGTTGGAGCATCATGTTGATGTCCCGTTCCACTATCAGGAAAAGGACTATTATTGTGGTCCAGCATGCCTTGAAATGGTATTTGACTATTACGGACAGGACATCAACCAGTCTGAGATCGCTGACGTGGCAAGAACCATTGGCGAACCCTACCGCACCACCAATCGAAGAGAGCTACTGAGAGCTGCATACTTCAGCAACCTCAGCACTTCCAAAGGCAACGAGTTGCCGGGAAGGATAACTGGTTATTCCGAGCGAGACTCTGGCTTCGCGGCCTTCGAAGCCGACGACTGGAATCTGACCCAACTCAAAAGCTACGTGGACCAAGGCAGACCCCTCATAATTCTGACGTGGTACAACATCAGTCACGTCTCAACCCATTACCGTGTCGTGGTAGGGTACAACCAAACGCATGTTTTCGTTCACGACCCGTGGAACAAACCAGAATGGAGGGGCAGCTATGGCGGACCAAGCATAGCTTTCAGCAACTTTGAATTTTCAAACCTGTGGTCTTTCTCCTCCAATTGGGCTCTCTGCGTCTCGCCTTGGAGTGTTAACGTTTCGTCACCAGTTTTCGTCAAGAGCGAGACGCCATTTCAAGTGAACTTTAGGGTAACGTTTCCAGAGTCTGTTCCAAGAGCATTTCCAGGCTATGCTGCTTCTTCATGTAATGCGACCATCGCGCTACCTGAAAACTTGGGTTTAGCGCAGGGTGAACAGCAGAAGAAGACATTGAACGTTGGCGCCTTGGCGCCTGGAGCGAGTAGCACGGTGAACTGGATGCTTGCAGCAAACGATGTTGAACAATACATGATAAGATTGGACGTCGAAGGGTTAGTTTCTGGTTCAGTGGGAGGGAATGCGAACTATTCCTCTTACAATTATGCCGACAGAATAGGCACGTCAGTCAACTTGACGCTAGATCTCAGAGAAGACAACGAGCCACCGATCATAGGAGTTCCCTCTCGAACACCTGAAGATGACTTGCAACCATTACAGGAAGCACACGTTTCAGTCAATGTGACCGATTTGGAAAGCGGAATCCAGAACGTGACTCTGCAGTACAGCTTGAACAACGACTCTGCATGGAGTATTCTGCCCATGAGCTATGATCTCACTTCACACATCTACGACGTGATTATGCCCGGACAGCCTGGAGGAGCTTACGTGAAGTTCAAGATAGTGGCTCAAGATAACGTGGGTAATGCTGCTCTCAAAGATGGAACGGAACCCGATTTTGCGTATCAAGTGGCTCAGGAAACCCAGTTTGATCCAATACCGCTAGTGATTGTGGCCTTGGCCTTAATCGTTGTTCTGCTCCTGATTGTACTGAGGAAGCGCTTTTCTCAAAGAAAATGAAACAGTCAGCTCCTAATTTCCATTGATTCAAACAGGAGTTAGCACAGAAAATAACGCGTGATCAGGGTAGGAGACAGCTGTTCGGGCAAGAAGAAAGACGAGGTTAGACCAGCTTGTTTGATAAGTTTGAGAGTGGTTCGTCACACGTTCTGCATAACCTTCAGAGCACTCTGTTCGGTTTCCGGTATTGGGTAAATCTTAAATTGCCAACGCCAGAGTAAATCACTGTTGAAGGAAGGACTGTTTTATGAAAGACGTCTATTTGAAGTTGCTGCTTGAAATGATGGGACAATGTAAACGAAGTGACAGAGAGCTTGCAAAGGCTTTGCATGTCTCGCAGCCCACTGTTACTCGTGCGCGTCGCTGGCTTGAGCAGAATGGCTACATAAGCGAGTACACGTTGATACCGGACTTTGCGAAGATAGGGCTTGAACTCGTTGCTTTCACGTTGATCAAGTTACGTACTGGAAGCTCTGCCGAGAAATATGAAGAGACAAAGAAAAGATCGATAGCTTTCCTGCAGAAGAGCCCGAATGCTGTTATGAGCTTGCGAGGCGAAGGAATGGGCTGCGACGGAATACTGGTTACCTTGCACAAGAATTTCGCCGAGTTCACGCGCTTCATGAGAGAGTTGAAGATGGAAGCCACCGGAATGGAGGTTGTCGGCAGTTTTCTGGCAAGTCTGACAGATCCAAATCAGTATCGAAGCTTGACATTCAAGCATATCAAAGACTACGTAAACAGAGAAGAGAAAGAGTAGTAGACTCAACGACGTTGTTCCCGCAGAGAACCGAAAACCTATTTTAAAGGGGAACCATCAAGTTAGAACACGATTTGAAGTGGGCTGGTAGTCTAGCTCGGTTAGGACATCTGCTTGACGTGCAGAAGGTCGCCGGTTCGAGTCCGGTCCGGCCCACCAAAAACATTCATTCTTAGATGATTCAGGGTTGTTCAACTGATTGAACTGTGAGAATTGCGTGATTAGGTGTTTCAAGTGGTTCTCGAAGGTTTTACTCAGATTGAAGCCAATACTATGAGTCTTTTCAACCAAATCCTTGTCTACATACAATACAAGATTGTGCTTGTTTGACGTTTGCGTTTGCACCCGGGTAGATGCGATGGGAGGTTCATTGTTATATGTTTGGTGCTTTATGAAGGCACATGATGAGAAAAGTGGAGATATCTCCCGTATTCCCGATTGACATAGATATCTCCAATAAACATCGTGGTCAAACTGGCTCATAAAGAATGTGTCGAAAGCGTAGAACAGAAAGACTCTAACTAATCCGTGCTTCATGCAGTCTTTGTCAGTATTTTTGGTTCTTTCCATTCTTCCCTGAGAATACTATAGAGATAGAGGTCTACCCAATTCCCCCAAGCAAACATCCCTCTTCGTATTCTTCCTTCTCCCTGGAAACCAGCTTTTTCCAGAACCCTCTGTGATGCTTTGTTGTCTGTGAAGGTTCCTGCTTGGATTCTAACTATGTCCTTGGACAAGAACAAGTAATCTACTGCAAGTTGGATAGCCTCAGTGCAGTAGCCCCTACCTCTTTCATTAGGGATCAGAGAATAACCTATCTGCCACCCGAAAGCAGACATCCTCATAGTAAAAAAGCCAATCTTGCTCCCATCCTTTTTCAGTATCAGAAACCACATTTTTTCAGAGCCCAGTTTTTCATACCTTTTCTCAATATCTGTCTTGGACTCTTGTGCGTCTAAAGGAATGTATCTTCCTGCGAATTCAGGGCTGTTGAACCACTCAGAAAGCAGAGGCAAATCCTCTTTCTCGGCGACCCTCAGATTCACGGTCTTACCTTCAAGCAACTCGATTCACCAACCCACGCTGTTGTTCTGGGGTCAGCTATAACATTTCCGCAAAGCCATAGAACTGATTACCAGCCCAAAACGTGCACTCCGTGCACACTTGGTCTATCTCCTTCCATCTCCTAGTTCTTCAAAACCTTCCCATAGCCTAACAACTAAGCAGCGCTATCATTGTTCATACTATCGCATTTTCAGGTAACAATTATTCTTCCAGTTTTCTAACTCTAATCGGGGAGAGAAATAGAAATTCTGATACTTTTTCTTATTTAGAAATAGAAATTAGAAATCTCCATGGATTTTTCCGTGTAAATACATCCGAGAAACAGACTTGTAGTTTATGTGCACCAGAGGTATTCGAGTTAAAATGAACTCGATCAGGGGGGTGGTGGACGTGGCGGTTCAGGAAAATCCTGCTTTCTCATGATTAGTTTTTCTCGCAATACCGGTCGAAGATATCTCTCGATCTCGACTAGTTTCTCAGGCTTGGTTTGGGCGATCATCAATTCCTGTTGTGGTCCTGCAGTCCTATTAACTTTCAGTAGGAGGTAGTTAATGTGTGACAGCAATACTTTCTTTGATATTGCCTCAAATTCAAGGCTATACATGTCGTTGTACGGAATGTAGAAGCTTCTAGAATCAGACAACAATTCGTCGAGCGTTTCTCCTTTCATATGCTGCATCTTTGCGTTATCATAAGCCGTTCTGGCGACCCCAGCCGTGGCGAGACGTGTCAAGCCACCGCTCTCAAATGAGGCGATTAGTCTTCGGTCAGTGAAAACAAGTAGATATTTAGTACCCTTCACACGGGGCTCTTCCGCACCAATGCTATACACAGCGGACTCAACAAATTCAGACATTTCCAGTCGCGCCTACATATCTCAAACCTATCGATAAATGGCTTTCTATCGAAGACAGAGCATACGCTTTTATGTGCACTAGAGGCATCAAGGAAAAGGATAATAGAAGACTAATTCGAACCATTTTCAACAGGTGATACCAGATGGATCCTGACATACACTTCACATCCCTGGGAATACTCTTAATATTGATTGGTATTGCTTTTGTCCTAATTCCCATCATGGCAAAACTCATCCCAGAAGTCGACCTAGAGAAGATACCATGGTTCCTGCTCTACGTATACAGAAGAGACAACTTTGTCTTCGCAACTTCGCCACTCTTGATCATAATTAGCATATTTTACTCCCTCTGGACCTACCTTCACCGATAATTTGGTTTGCTTTCGAGGCGAGCAAGCCCAATATCACAGATGAGGCAGTATCGATGGTCGCTTCTTGTAGATAATCACAGCGACCAGTGTTACTGCAATGATTAATGGCAGTACAATAGCTATGGGATATTCGGGAACAACGCTCAGAATGAGATTCTGATAGCTGTGAGCTGCTGGTTTCCATGTCCAATTTAGAGCGATAATTCCGTATCCTGCAGGGTTGATATCCTCTACTGTTTCCGGGCTAGGATCAACTAATCTGAACCAGTAGATAGTGTCTAGCCACGGGAGACTCTCAGAGGCCAGTTGGAACGTCTCATTCAAATATCTCGCAACTTCCTCAGGCGTGTTGTCATTCACATCTCTATACCCGAATTCACTAAAGATCACCCGCTTATCACTGTCACCATGATCCACCATCACTTGATACACTTCATTGTTTGGAACAACCCAACTCACGGAAGTGGGCGTCACATTGAAAAGATATGGGTGCCAACAAGCGACTTGAAAGTAGTTGTCTGGATCTGTGCTGTTCGTGATTGAGATATTGCTCCTGTCTTCTATGTTTTCGTAAATATCTCTAAGGGAATTTGTTATCACACTAATGCTTTTGCTATCAGCCTCAGCCAAGCCTCCGAGGACTGTCGTGGCGTTTGGGTTCCCAAGGTGAATGCCTGATGAGCCATAGTACAGAAGGTCAACCAAGATGTCTGTTCTCATCAAATCAGTGAAGCTAACTGTGCTATTGCTGGTTTCGTTGTATCCATGTAGGAAGTCGTCTGCATTGTATTCGTTGCCAATCTCCCACATGGTGATGCTCGGAAACGCTTCTACAAGTGTTTTCCACGATTCATTGTACTTCTGCAAGAAATGCATGTAGTTTGAGCCGCTTGTAGTGTTTCTATCAGGAACTGCTTGAGTATCATAAATGCCGTAGATACCCGTCATCCAATTCGGACAATCTTGAACCACACCCAGAATCGTTACGTTGATTGCGGACATGTTTGAGATAACCGCGTCCAAGACCTCTTTATTGGTGACATTCACAGTCGTTTCATTCACCAAAAGAAGACTCACCCAAGTCCATTCCCTCAGCCTTGTAGCATTCAAACACTTGATTGCGTCAAAAGCTGATTGAAGACTAAAATTCTCCTTCTCCCAAATACTTCGACTCATCAGTGACTCTCCTATGCCAAAAATCTTGGGGTCATAGCTATTGGCCGCATGTGTTTCTATGTTCGATGTTAACACGTATGCGGTGATGCTTCCTAATAGAATAAGAATAAAAAGTGGTGCGAGCCAATTCCTGAGAATACCTCTACTCATGAACAAACCAACCATATCAGCATTCAATCCTGTTGATTATTGTCACTATAAATAGTTGCCCAGTCTCCGCGCCGAATGCACTAGTTCAGAAAGAAACAGGTTTTCTAGTTTTCCAATTTCTAGAAGGAGGAGAGAAATAGAGATTTCTAATATTTCTTCTCTTTTAGAATTAGAAATTGGAAAATCCCCATAAACCAAAAACAGAAAGATAAATATCACCAACAATGAAGCAACTTCTTTGGGACCTCTCAGTAAGCTTCAACGAATGCACTCTAGCAATAGCATAAGTGCGCGCTAGATAGCTAGCAGAAAATATCAGAAAACCCCACAACGTAAAGTGTAATAGCTAGCCTATACAATCTTCTTGTAAGGGAAAGGATTGAACAGAAGACACAGATTCTTGTTTGGATTTGTCCTTGTGACTTCACTGTTTGCTCTCCCTGTGATCATAGCTACTTCTGTCCTTGCACTTCAGTGGCTTGCGATCTTTCTCATCTGCTATTCTTTAGGCGTCTACCAAGTCTACCGCATGACCATAAGAAGCATCAAGCCGAAATATCCTCTCACAAACCCCGAAGGTCACCCAGACGTCTATTCAGGACGAATGCCCAGACCAATATACGAAGACATGGAACGATATCCTTGGTTCTTCAATAAGAAACGCAAGACAGCGAGGAAAGAAGAGAAAATCAGGAAAAAAGACTGAATATACAACGACAGAAACTGACGCGCGCTTCGTCACGCCTATCTCTTTAAAGCATCTTAGTTTCATCAGATCTCTCCTACGACGTTACTATTCAACCATAATACTCATTCACATATTCATTCTTGCATCTCATTGATCAAGGTAGCAAATACGATTTCCGAATTCTAGTTTTCTAAATGGGGAGAAAATATAGAATTTCTAACATTATTTCCTTTTTAGAAATTGGAAATTAGAAAATCAAGAGTGTGCGAGGGGCCTTCTGTGTTATATGTTTCGTGCAAGTTGTTCCTCTAGTACTGGTTGGTTGGGGTAAAGTTTTATCAATTCCTTTTCAAGAATCTATCATAGGAAGTCTATCTTTTTTGAGACTCCTCTATTTCTTCTTATTTGCTTTTTTAGCGCATTGGGCACTGCAATATTTGTTTTTGTTATCTAATGTCGTAAAGACTTTTCCGCAAATTGAACACTTCTTTTGAATGATTCCCATTCAGTAGACCTCATCACTATAGTTACGACTCAACAAATATAAGATTGCGTTGGTTGGGGCAAAGTTTTATCCCCCTTTTTTTAAGCGATAAGCTTTACAAGCTTGTCCCTGATTCAAAGAGCGTTTGCAGAGGCGGTAGCAATCAACGGGCGCGAATTTCTAATGACGACAGCACTTCAGGTAGTCAAGATACTGAGGCTTTACAGGTTTCAAAGCGTCATTAGTACTACGCGTCCATTCAGTGACTATTTCAGGGGTTTTGACAAAGTTGAGGCTGTTCGCAGAATTTTCTGCGACAAGACTGAGCAGGTGCTTCGCGATTTGAAAGTCGAGTTCCTTTGGGCAGGAGGCTACATGGGAGTTAACAACGCAAACGGGCATCTCATGGCAAATCCCAATTACTTGAACAAAGGGGACAAAACAGACATCTACCTAGACGTAATCCACGAACTCGTCCACGTGAAGCAGTTCATGGAGGGAAAGGATCTGTTTGACGCTCATCACAGCTACACTGAAAGACCAACTGAGATAGAAGCCTACCGGTATGCTGTTGAGGAAGCTAAAAGATTGGGTCTTAGTGACGCAAGAATATGCGAGTATCTCAAAACCGAGTGGATGAGTGAAAAGGAGCTGAAGCAGCTCACATCTATTGTTAATGTTCACTGCAAACAAGCACAGAACATGCAAAAACAGGGCACCAGCAAACCAGATTTTTAGCTCATTTTCAAATACAGGATTTTGCCTACAAAGCGTGGCGAGCGCGTAACACAATCTGATTTTTCTAAGATTCTAATCTAAGCTGAGAAAAGAAATAGAAATTCTAAGATTTTTTCTTGTTTAGAATTGGAAATTAGAAAACAGAAAGAGTGCGAGGGCACTTTCTGCGTTATAGGTTTGGTGCAAATTGCTCTTTTGGAATGCGTGGTTTGGGGTAGAGTTCTGTCCCGCACACATGCGGCGGAAACACCAATGCTAAATAGATTCTCTGGTTTACATAGAAAGAGTCTGGGGCATGGGGAGCACTATGGCACTGATTAGAGAGGCTACCGAGGACGATAATGATACTCTTAATGAACTTCAGAAGAAATGTCCGATGGGCACCAACCTAGTTCTTGGAGTCGACAGTTCGCCCGACTATTTCGCTCGGTCTAGACCATTCAAAGATTGGCACGTTCTCGTGGCAGTTGAGAATGGTACAATAGTTGGTTCAGCTGCATACGCAATTAGCGACACCTGTATTGAAGGAAAGCAGCTCAAAACTGCTTACGAATATGGTTTCATCGTTGACCCTCTTCACAGGCGAAAAGGAATTGGGGAAAAACTGCAAAGGCACATCGAGCAAGTCGTGCTGGAGAAGGATGTCAATATACTGCATCTATACATACTCGAGGATAACACTCCCTCGACTAGCCTATTTTCCAAACTGGGATTCGAGAAAGTGAAAGACTGTACGACATTCTCTTTGATGCCGTACAAGAAGCAGAAGACAGCACCAAGGGCAAACATAAGGAGTATGGGCGAGGCAGACGTTGATGGTGTGACAAGCCTGATTAACGAAACGTACCGCAACTACAACTTCTTCGCTTCTTATCAGCCCAAGGATTTTCTTGAATCTCTTAGAAGGATGCCACACTTTGACTTCCACAATATCCTCATTCTTGAAGACAATGGTGACATCAAAGCCTGCCTAGGATACTGGAACTACAACAAAGTGAGAAGATACATCGTACGACAACTCAATTGGAAGCTGAAAGCGCAGACATATCTGATAAGGCTAATTGGCCTGTTCACCAAAATGCCCTATGTTCCCAAGAATGGGGAACCCCTCCTAAGCTATAATCTGACGATCATGGCTTACAGGAGCCCTGAAAGCCTGACAGAACTGATTAGAAACATAATCAACATTGCCCTTGAGAACAAGATAAACTTCATTCATGCAACGGTAGACCCAAATAACCCGATAGCTGCAGTTCTTTCGCAGTTCAGACACACAAGTCATAAAACATACTTCTTCACTAAATCGCTCAGACAGGAAAGATTGCCTAATCTTGGAGGAAGGAAACTTTACATTGATGCAACTGAAATGTGACTATCGATCACATTCACCCTTGTAGCATACGACGATTTTGGTTGGTCGGGGTAAAGTCTTATCCCAATTTCCTAAGTTGTCTTTGTCAAGATTCTTGGTTCTTTCCACTCTTCCCTGAGAATGCCGTAAAGATATAGGTCAGCCCAATTACCCCAAGCAAACATTCCTCTTCGTATTCTTCCTTCTCTCTGGAAACCAGCCGTCTCCAGAGCCTTCTGCGAAGCCACATTCTCTATGTGAGTTGTCGCCTGAATTCTGACTATGTCCTTAGACATGAAAAGGTAGTCTACAGCAAGTTGGACAGCTTCAGTACAATAGCCCTTACCTCTCTCGCTAGAAATCAATACGTAGCCAATCTCCCAATACGGTCCAACAAGACCCATTCCCAAATAACCAATCCTGCTTCCATCCTTCTTCTGTATCAGAAACCACACTTTTTCAGAGCCCAGTTTTTCATACCTTTTCTCAATATCTGTCTTAGACTCTTGTGCGTCTAATGGATTGTACCTTCCTGCGAATTCAGGGCTGTTGAACCACTCAGAAAGCAGAGGCAAATCCTCTTTCTCGACCATCCTCAAGTTTACGTTCTTGCCTTCAAGCAATCTGAACACCCAGCCAATCATGGAATTGGTTCAGCTATAACCTTTCCGCAAGATCGAAGAGCCGTTTTGAAGTACGTCTTAAAAGGAAATCGGGCATATATGCAGGGTATTAGAAAAGAAGCTATACGTTGGAATCTGGAGAGGAAACACAAATGGTCAAGATTCAAATCTCTGAGATGAGTTGGGTTGATATCCAAAAAGCCCTGGATAGAGGTTTCAGCACCGTTGTATTCGCTGTGGGCTCAAATGAACAGCATGGCCCTCATCTGCCTACTAGTACGGATTCGCTGATTGGTGACGCGTTGGCCAATAAAGTGGCTGGAAAACTTGGTAACGCTCTTCAGGCGCCTTCCATTAACGTGGGATGCTCCGAACATCATATGGCGTTCCCTGGAACTATCAGCCTTAAGCCTGAAACACTGAAAAGCTTGATCCGCGATTATTGTGTTAGCTTGGCAAAGCATGGATTCAAGAAAATCATCATACTCCCATCTCACGGCGGAAATTTCGATGCTGTGCGAGAGGTAGTCAATGAACTCGATCAAAGTCTCAAAGAAGTCAATGTCGTAGCTTATACGGATCTAAAAGGCCTCTTGAGATTCCTTGCTGAGTTTTCATCAAAACATGGGATCTCGGCGAATGAGTCAGGAGCTCACGCAGGTGAATCCGAAACATCAATGGTTCTGGCTATACGCAAAGACCTGGTCGATATGGAGCGTGCCGAAGAAGGTTTCATGGGAAGTGTCGAAGATAAGATAGATTTTCTATGGAGTCAAGGCATAAAGGCTCTAACGAAGAATGGTGTACTTGGGGATCCCCGCAAAGCAGAAGCTGGCAAAGGAGAAGAATATCTGGAACTCTGGGCAGAGAAAATGGTAGACCTTATTCGAAGACAAGTCGATATTTGATCGGATCCATGTTGACTCAACCTTCTCAATTCTTTCTCAAGATACACGTAAGCGCTAGCGCGCGCTTCCAAACCTGACGCCTTATATCTTCTAAGAATGCAGATGCCATCCTATGAAGGAAAGACTCTAAACTCCTCTTATCGAGCTCTATGAGAGCTCACCGAAGCCTACCTCTCTGCAAGCCTCCTAGTTCTTTCCAACCTCAGAGGAAGAACACCCATGCTTTTAAGAGCAACATTTGGGTCAATGACTTACAAGAGGTCGAATTGTGCCCAAAGGCAAGAAAGAGAAAGCTATGGATCATAAACAGCACTTGAAATTGCAGAGAGAAAAGGAACTGGAAAGGAAAGAGAGACGGAACGTTGAACTCCCTGCGGAATATGATAAACGTAAGAAATAGTGCGCGACAATAGCGCAATAGTCTATCTCTCTTCAGCCTCCTAGCTCTCTCAAGCCGCCTTATTAGGTAACCACCTGACAACACCCCCTTAATTATGTCAGATATTCTGCAGTGCTGTCTCAACATTGTTCAAAAAGTCAGGTAACTTTCCAGATTCAAAGTTTCTAAGCTAAGGAATAGATTGATTTTTCAGTTTTTCTATTTTTATTAGGCTAGAATTTAGAAAATTGCATTCGAGGGCAAGCTCTGTGGTGTGAGTCTGATGCTGAATTGTGCCTTGTGCTTACTCAGTGATCTTTGCCTCGAATAAACAGACAGCGCGCGCCTTGAAGTGGGGTGACAATTGTTTTGCTGCTACTTGGGTTTGCCGGTGATTTCTTCTGCGGGAACGACTATCATGGTTTCCATGGTGTATTCCGTTGCGAATCCCGTTTCCATTACAAAATTCATGGCTGTCCGCTCATCTGGAGCCTCAAATACTATCATAGTGTCATATTTGCCGAAAGCGAAGAAGATGTCTCGAATCTTTATTCCTTTAGGCGCTTTGAGCTCCTTAAGATATTTGACTGCGTTAGCACCTTTTCCTCTGGGTAACATCAAAGTCACGAATATCATGTTCTTCACCTCGATATCATTATTCCATAATGCTTAAAACGGTTTTCCCACGGCGCGCACCTATCTCTATTAAGCCTCTCTGTTAGCTTCATACGATATTAATCACACAAGACACAAACACCAAAAACACACAATCAATAGATAACCAACTACGCAACAGGCAAAACACGCAAACTGCGACACAAACAATCCAGGGACCCTTTGGAAAGTGATGGTATTTTCTGGGTTCGGTTTTGTTCGGATTTTGTTGTATATGTTCTTATGTTATGTGTTTTAACTAAAGTCCAGGGATGTTCGTTTCGGCTAGATTCAGCGAGCGATCGTTAAGCTTTCAACGCTTCAACAGCTTTTTCGGCCCATTTCGGATCCTTCCAAAACGCTCTACCCACAGCCACCAAGTCAACTTTGCCGTCTCGAACCAGCATGTCAGCATACTCGGCCTCAGTAATTCCTCCTACGCCGATAACAGGAGCTCTAACGGCTTTCTTTATCTCATAAGCTTGGGGAACAAAGTAGCCCTTGACGTTTCGAAGCTGCTTAGGCTCGCTTCCGCACAAACCGCCCGAAACGTCAACAACGTCAACGCCAAGCTGCTCAAGCTTCACGGCAAAAGCAACCGAGCTCTCTATTTGCGTCCCATTCGGGGCTAAGTCGTCTGCGCCCAACCTGTAAAGCAGAAGCCTGCCCTTGACCCTCTTCCGAACCTCCTCGACGACCATGAGAGGAAAACGCATCCTATTCTCTAAAGAGCCACCATATTCGTCTACACGCTTGTTAAGCAAAGGTGAAAAGAACTGGTTAAGCAGGAAACCGTGCGCCCCGTGAAGCTCGACGCCGTCAAAACCCGCCTTGATCACACGCTCAGCAGCCACGGCGAAGTCTTCAACTAAGGCCTCAATCTCGCTTCTGGTTAACTCACGAGTTTTCCCAGTCGCCGAAGGACCTGCAGGTTCCGCGCCGATTACTTCCCTGTTCGCAACGCCCCCTGCGTGTGTGATTTGCACGACAACAGGTGTGCCAGCTGCGTGAATCCGGCCAGAAAGTCTCTCCAACCCGCCGATCAGCTCGTCATCGTAGATTCCTAACTGCTTCGGGCTTAGCTTTCCACTTGAGGAAACGTAACAATGTTCAACAATCAACAAGCCCAAAGCCGTTGAACGCCTCACGTAGAAGCTAACCAGCCTGTCCGTGACAGCGCCTTTGACCGTGGCCCGACCTGTCTGCATGGGAGGCATAACTATGCGATTTCTAAAAGTCAGCCCCTTCACTTCAAGCGGATCAAGAAGCCCAGCCAACTTCTAACACCTAGCAAGCCACAGACCTGTTCGCATTTATAAGAACGTAGCACTCGCGCTGAAGTTTAAATACGACTTGAATGATGCAAGACGAATGGTGAAAACGCAAGATGGTTGGGATTACAGTGTCTCTGCCTGCAAAGTGGGAACAGTTTCTGAAGCATTTGGCCGATGATTACGGTATCGATCTCCGCCGTCATCAGTCAACTGTGTGGGGTAAAGTTTTATCCCACACACATGAGATCAGTATTTAGAAGAAAGTGAACAGCACCGTTGTTTCGTTCAAGGCACTTGGATCTCCTCGTCTTCGTGCAACACTGCAACTCTGATGCTTGATTTGGCTTCGACCTTCTCTTTGAACTCCTGAGGGTTTGTGTTCCAGCGGTGCATCGGTATTGCGGTGACAGGTTTGATTGCAACTGCAGCGTCTACAGCCTCAAGGTTATCCATTGTATAGGTGTCCCCGCTTGGCAGCAAAGCCACGTCCACATGACCAAGCCTAGACATCTCAGGAATCATGTCAGTGTCTCCTGCATGGTAAATTGTTTTGCCCTCGACGGTGATTAGATAGCCAACTCCGAATCCCTTCGGATGGAACGGTTGACTGGGCGACCTGAAACGCTTGACGTTGTATGCTTCAACTGCCTTTACTTTGATGCTGCCGAACACTGTTGTTTCTTCTCCTGCCTTGAGAGTTTTGACGTCTCCGTCGATTTTTGTAACACAATCAGCAGGAGCAATCACGACCGTGTTGCTTGCCCTAACCTGCTTGATCTTGTCTGGATCACAGTGGTCCGTGTGAGAATGCGTCACCAAGATTAGGTCTGCCTTTTCAGAAGCCTTCCCATACTTTTCTAAGTCAACGTAGATTGTTTTTCCATCTGCCTTGATCTGGAAGCCAGCGTGAGCTAGCCACTTAATGAGAACAGCCATAATCCTTCGCCTTGCTCTTCCATTCAGTTCATTGACCATATAAGATTTAATTATTCAAAAGCGTGAAATCTGGGAAACACAGGCGGCTACTTACTTTAAACTGCAACAACGCGCTTGATGAACAGAATATTAAATGCGAAATGAGGTGATAGTCCTGCTCCTGCCTTTATCGCATGCATTTCTCAGAGTTGGTTGGGGTAAAGTTTTATTCCCAAAACCCAAACGATCTTTGTCGCTTATGCGCTCTAAGCAAACATAAAATAGTGGTTCTAAATAAATCTCGAAGTGAGCAAAATATGAAGTGCCAAAGCTGCCACGAGGAAATCTTGCAGGCTAAACCCACGATATGTCCCTACTGCGGCAGTAAGACTCTGATTTCTGATGAAGAGGCTGTCAACTTGGAAATCGAGGAGATTGAAGAGCTTGAAAGGGCCGGGCGATATGAGGATGCTGCGCAGAGATATGAAGAACTAGAGATGATGGACAAAGCTGGAGAATGCAGAGGAAAGGCTAGAACCAACTATGTTGTGTCTGCCAATGTGAACATCGGGAAGATTGCAGCATTGAGCATGGAATGTCCTCACTGTGGCGCATCCCAGCCTCTTGCTTCAAAATCGAATGAAGTAACATGCAAATACTGCGGAAAGAACTACATAATCCCCGAGAATATTCTTGACCTATTTTAGCCAAATGAGCATTGCGCGCTATCACCATTTACTCTATCACATTTTCAGGTAACGATTAGCTTTTCTAGTTCTCTAAACGGAGAGAAGAATAGAAACTGATATTTCTCCTTGTTTGAAAATAGAAATTAAAAACACCGACTTGCGAAGCGGTCTCTTGAGAACCTCTTCTTTAGCTTCGGGCGAACAACTCCCGCGACAGCATAGTAACAAAAACACAAAATCAGCGATTGACAAACTGCACAGACACTCAAACATAGAGGGCCGTCACAATCATTCTAGGCGGTCTTGGGAAAAGCATGAATTGTCTTCGGTTTCAGTTCTGCTCGATGTTTTTCAAATTGTTGTTCAGCGTGCGGCACAGGTTACTAGCGTAGAAGAAACTCTCTCTGATGGACACCAGCTTGTTCGTAAACAAAGAAAATGAGGGGAATTTGTACGTTTGTAAGTGATCTTCCGTTCTTATTTCTTTACGGGCTTTTTCTTCTTCCCTTTAGCGGCTCTAGGCAATATTCTAGCCTCGAATTACAATTGTCATCATTTTCTATTTAAATTTTGCGATAAATGGTTATTCGTGCAACAGTGCACGCTAGATTTGCACCAGGGCGGGTGCGATGGGAGGTTCTTTGTTATAAGTCTGGTGCAAGTTGTTCTTTTGAAATGCGTAGTTTGGAGTAGAGTCTTATCCAACCAACCAAACGACGGATGGACGGTGGAGAGGTGATGTTGGTAAACAATGTAGGTGTGAGGGCCTATACCTACATTGTTTTGGAAGAGAGCAGGAAAAGGCTGTTCTCGTCCTTTCGTCTGTTGATGTACGCTCGTTGATGGATGTTTTGACAGTAACACGGGGAGTTTCTTGGGTCTGCTTATTCCTTGTCTGTCACCGCTTTGATTATTTTCTGTCTCGAGTTGTAGACTTCATCTAGTCCAAAGCGTTTTCCAATTGATCTTTGAGCAAAGGGTTCTAGCACCTCAAACAGCTTGTTCAAGGTTCGTTCTGTTTCTTTGGTGCTTTTGGAAGCTCTGATCAGAATGTGCCTCAGTATCTGTTCTATGTCTTGATAGTTCGCTTCGTAGAAAAGCCACGTCTTTCTGTCTAAACTAGAGCCTCACTTGATTCTACCTCGTCATCATTCTTCTGAACACGGGCACAGCTATTGCAGTCATAACCACTCCGAACACTATCAATATTGTCAGTTCGGTCGATATTGCGGGGATTCCTGCGCCCAGCACCATGACTTTCCTGAGAGCTTGAGACGCGTATGTGAGCGGAAGGACTCTGGATATGTCCTGCATGTACCATGGCATCTGCTGTATCGGGAAGAATACGCCGCTGAGAAACATCATTGGGAACATCAGCGTCATCATCAGCATCGTTGCTGTTTCCTGATCCTTTGCGAAGGACGTGATTACGATGCCAATGCCTACGAAGCTGAATACGCCAAGCAAGAGTAGCCCAAAGACCAGCAAAATGCTGCCCTGAATTGTGACGCCGAACAGACCCACTGCTAATGCCAGTATTATGACGCCCTGGATCAGGCCTCTTGCGGTTTGGCCCAAGGTTTTTCCAAGTATGATAGACAGCCTATTGATTGGTGCAACCATCATTCCGTCCAATGTACCGACTTCCTTCTCTTGGGATATTGCTACAGGAAGCCCTGTCATGACGCTCATCATAACGGTCATAGCCATTATCCCTGGGGCGATGAAGTCAAAGTAACTGGGGTTTCCGGAAACAACTCCTTCCTTCTGAACATTATAGGGTTTCACGACCGCAAGAGGGTTGGTTGCATTCAACGGCCGAACTCTATCTAGAGCTAACTGTGTGCCCATTTGGTCAAATACGCCGGACAAAACTGCCCGGATGGCTGCGGATATTTGGGGATTAGACTGGTCGGTTACAATGATCAGAGTCCCCTGCTCCCCGCTCAAGATACTCGCGGTGAAATTGCTAGGGATGACTATGCCTCCGTCAAGATTACCTCTCTGAACCATGTCCTTAATATCGTCCATGCTTGACGCGTTAGAAAGAACAAACATCCCAGTCTGGCTATTGATCTGCTGCAAACCCATGATAAAAGTCTGGCTTGCAATAGTTGAATTGCCATAGCCTGCGTCCTCATTCACCAGTGCGACAGGCAAGTTGCTTACGGAGTTGCCGGATGGATATATGAAGCCAACCATGACCATCATGAACAACGGCATCAATATGAGCAGAACTAGCCCCAACCGGTTCCTGAACAGCTCCACCAGATCTTTCCAGGCAATCCTGAAACTATGTGAAAGTAGAGCTTTTGCGCCCATATCGCCTCACCTTATCCTCCTTTGTTGTGCAAATGGCCCATGACGTTCAATAGGTATCTTCTGGTCTGCGCTGTCTCTCACTTGGTGACCAGTTATGTGCAAGAACACATCCTCAAGCGTAGGTTGAAGACTTTCCATAGAATTTATCTTTCCATTTTTCGCCCTTATCGCATCGATCACAGAGTCAAACGCCTCATCCCCATGAACAATAACCTTCAAATGGGCAGAGTTTTCTTGAGTAACAGAATCCGCACATTCGAGTGCCCGGACCGTTTCAATAAGCTCTGGGGTAAGATTTGCGATCTCCAGACTCAATATCGTGGTGTCCTTTCCTGATATCAGTTTTTTCAAATTCGTTGATGTGTCAAGCGCAACAATCTTAGCATGGTCCATAATGCCTATGCGGTCGCATAGCAAATCAGCTTCAACCATCATATGCGTCGTTATGATAATTGTGGTCTTATTCTCTCTATTGAGTTTTTTTATAAAGTCCCTGATCTCAACCGACGATTGAGGATCCAAACCTAGAGTCGGCTCATCCAGAAAAAGCACTTGGGGCATGTTGAGCAGCGCCCGTATCACGTTCATCCTTTGCCGCATGCCAGTGGAAAATGTACCCACTTGAGCGTTCTTCCATTTGGTAAGCTGAACCAGCTCCAGCAACTCGTCAATTCTCTTCGTTAACACAGCTTTGGGAATGTTGAAGAGACTTCCGAAAAACCACAGGTTCTCTCTGGCCGTCAAACGATTGTACATTATCATCTTCTCGGAAACGATGCCTATCAGTTTCCGCACCTCAGTGTCATTCTTCACTATGTCGTAACCACCAATCGTGGCAGTTCCCTTCGTAGGCCTGGCTAACGTGGAGAGCATCCGTAAGGTTGTGCTCTTGCCCGCTCCGTTGGGACCGAGCAGGCCGAATATCTCGCCTTTCTTAACCTCGAACGAGATGCTGTCAACCGCTACGAAATCGCCAAATGTTTTGGTAAGGTTCTTTACTGCGATTGTTGAATCAGTTTCCAACTGTAAGTCACCTTCATTCAAATATTATCCGTCGCAATATATCTAAGTAAAATATAAATATTCCTATACACAATAGTAACTTCGAAATGCACATGCACACAGAATGTGAAGAAGAGACAACTGCGCATTGGATGAAGGAGGCACAAAAAGGCTACATACGCGTGGCTGTGCTCATTCTCCTCAGCAAAAAGCCGCACCACGGCTACGAAATCATGAAAGAAATCAGAGACAAGACCAAAGGCTTCTGGAAACCAACAGCCGGCGGGGTTTACCCCATTCTTCGAGACCTAGAAGAATCAGAATACATCGAAGGAGAATGGTGCCGCCAAAAAAAACGAAAAATAAAGGTCTACAAGATCACCGAAACAGGCAGGATCATTCTCAAACGCGCAATTGTCAAACAAAGCGAAATCGCTAACAGCATGAACGCCCTGTTTCAGGAATTTGCGAAAGACGTTTTGAACGTGGAAACAAAAATGTTACCACTGCCAGTTGTACCCAACCTTTTCTCACCCTTCCTTGAGGAGAAAAATCAAGAACAGGAAAATGACATTGAAAACTTGGAACAAAAACGCACCTATCTAAAAAGTACAATCAGGATGTTACAGAAGGAGCTTCAGACCACAAATAAGAGATTAGTCAAGAAAAAGCCAGAAAAAACTAATGAAGAGATGCCACCATAGCCGTTGGTTTGGTTGGTTGGGGTAAAGTTTTATCCCAAACCCAAATACACGCGCTAATGCTTATATCGGTGACTGCAAAGGTTTGCGGGAGGAAATGTTCCTGGGAATAGTAGATTCTGTTAAGCGGGAATTCTCGTTCATAACTGGCAACTATAGAATTCTGGTCATCAGCTGGATAATAATGGATCTTGCTAGCGAAATGCCCTCGCCGAATTTTCAGTATTATGTTCAAGAGGTTTTGGGCGGTAGCGGACTGGCACTTGGGTTGATAGGACTGGTTGGGTTCCTCTGTATGGCTGCTGTGGCTTTTCCGGGTGGCTACTTGGCTGATAAGTATGGCAGACGTTGGCTCATAACTACTATGACCTTCGGGATGGCGTCTTCATTTCTTCTCTTTGCATTCGCCCCGACATGGCAATTTGTTCTCTTAGGAACAGCGGTAAACAGTCTCTGTCTCATTTATCAGCCAGCCCTTTTTTCGATGGTCCAGGATTCCCTTCCTCCTGAACGTAGAGGCATGGGATCATCGATCATTCAGCTCATTCACAGCACCTTCAACACTCCCGGCCCTGCAATCGCTGGCGTCCTCCTTTTGCACTTTGGACTAGAATGGAGCATGAGAATAATCTATTTGATTATGACGGCTCTGTTTCTTACGGCGGCAGTCTGGCGTCTGAGACTGAAGGAGACTATGCATAGCACTGAGCCGATTCGCTTCCGCTACTTCTTTTCATCTTACCCCAAAGCGGTGAAAGATAGCTTCGGAATGTGGAAAACGCTGCCACGTTCAATGCTCTGGCTTGCTGTTTCTCAGATTCTCACAATGCTTGGGCTATCAATGTTCTTCGTAATCAACGCAGTCTATGCAAGAGATGTGCTCTTGATTCCCAAATCCCAGTGGTGGCTTGTCTTCATACCTCTAACAATTACGATGATCGTTGCCTCCATCCCAGTTGGTAAGGCGATCGATAGGTTCGGAAGAAAAATCCCATTGATTCTTGGACTAGTTGTGTTCGACGCTGGTCTTGCAACATTCATTGTAGGCGATCTTCTTGTCGTATCAATAGCGATGATTCTCTTCGGCCTAGGGCAATTACTTGTAATGTCCTCCTCGATGGCTTTGGCAACAGACTTGGTAGAACGAGAATACAGAGGCAAAGTAAACGGGTTCATAAACTTCATGAGTTACATAGCAATGGGGTTTGGCATGCTTTTGGGCAACTATTTGTACATAGCTTTTGCACCGCAGCTGCCATTCTATACGGCTTTGGCGCTAACTATCCCTGCGTTCGTCATAATCATATTTCTAGTAAAAGAAGCACATTCCAAGTGATTCGCGCGCGTTGTCTCCCGCAATCAGAACTCTTTCTTCCGAAATCCGCTTTTCCCTAAACATAAATGGGTCAAACTGGCTTAAAGGACTAGTAGAAGACCGTTCTATCTAGCATGAGAACTATCCGTGCTGAATCGCTTTTGTTAGTATTCTTGGTTCTTTCCATTCTTCTCTGAGGATACTATACGAATAAGCATCTCTCATGTCTCCTCTGAGAAAAAGGTATTTACGCATCGTTCCTTCCTTCTTGAATCCTGCTTTTTCCAAAACCTTCTGAGAAGCAAGATTTCGCGTATCTGTGCAAGCTTGAATACGCATCACGTCTCTAGATAGAAACAAGTAGTCCACCATAATCCTTACAGCTTCGGTGCAGTAGCCCTTTCCTCTCTCACTTGGAACCAAAGAATAGCCTATTTCCAACAGTTTTCCCGCAGGATGCACTAAGATAAAATGACCTATGTAACCAATTTTGCTTCCGTCTTTCTTTTCAATAATAAACCCCGTTTGTTCCAGAGTGCTTTTGTCAAAATCCTTCTCTATCTCTGTTTTGGATGTCTGTCTTAGAGGATTGTATTCACCAAAGAACTCGGGCTTGTTAACCCATTCTGCAAATAGTGGCAAGTCCTCTTTCTCCATAACCCTCAAACTCACATTCTTGCCTTCAAGCACCCCTAGCACCACTGAGTCTGTCTTTTGTTTCAGTTTTTATGATTTGTGGAAGAATCTTTGATTAGCGTGCACTTCGTGCACACGAGCCAACCTCTCTCAAGCCTCCAGTTCTTTCCAACGTCTTAGTTCGTTTCAATGCTAGGGAGATACGATAATCTCTTAGGCCCGGCTTGCTTTCTTTGGGTCTTCCTGTAATCTGACTACGTCAGCTAGCTGTGGAGTCGATACTTCAAACAATATTGAATCCTTTTTTCCTGCTATCCTATGTATCGTTTTTGGAAGAAGTGTTATGTCTTCACCTTCTTTCAGTGTGACTATTCTGTCAGTCAATATGATGTCGACCAGACCCTTGAAACAATAAATTGTCTCTTTCTTATCTTTGTGATAGTGTTGAGATGTGCCCTTGTTTTCCCTTATGATTAGGATTTTTCCGCCATACTCTGCTTCTTCAGCTATCCAAAGTTCCTTTCCCCAGTCCTTCAGAATCTCTTTCAAACACAGCCCTCAAACAATAAAGTCTATGGTCATAGTGTCTTAAAAACTCGAAGGTGAAAAGCGCTCTTCGAGCGCGCTACTGCCTACCTCTTTCTAGCCTCTTAGTTCTTTGCAGCCTCTCCATAGTTGAACAACTTCTCGATACTATCACTGTTCATATGTTCATTTTTCAGGAAGAAATCCAAGGAAACACTCACACAAGAACTGCCCGACCATCTTCATACATAGGAATAGATCCTTTAGAAAAAAATCGAGAAAAGGATTATATGGAGCGCAAGGGTAAGCATGAAGCAACAAAACAGCAAAAAAGGTGAAATCATGCCTTCAGAGATTCTCGACCCGGAAAAATTCATAGAAACAAGTGGACGAGCCGAATATTGTTCTGTGAAGAGACTGAAGGACGTTGTTAAACTGAAGCTTCGAACTCCGAGAATGCTTTACACTTTGAAGGTTGCACCCTTGAAAGCCGAAGAAATGATCAAGAAGCTTCAATGCGAAGTCCGCGAAACCTAGTAATTCCTCTGAAATATAAGACGGATTGTTTCAAGCTTTCTTGAACTCGTTGAATAATTGCGAGATCAACTTGCCCTAGACGCGGCATGAAAACCTTCAGGCTTTTACTCACTAAACCTTGAAGACGTCCCCAGTCCTCGGCGCCACAGAATCCAAGCCCAGTTCATCTCTCGCCCATCCTGCAAAGTACTCGCAGTTTCTCTCAGCACCGTGAACCACGAAGACCCTTGGTTTGCCGCCAAGCCTTCTCGCCGCTTCCTTCAACTCGCCTGCGCCACAGTGCGATGAGAAGTCGAAGTGTTTCACTCTGGCCTTGACCTTTCGCATCTTGCCATCTATGTTGCATATGCCTTTTTCCAGCAGCTCCTTTCCAGGCGTGCCCGGAATCTGATAACTAACAAGGAATATGGCGTTGTTCGATTTCTTTGCGATCTTCGAAATGTAAAACATTGCAGGACCGCCCTTGAGCATGCCTGCTGGCGAGATTATTACCCCTGGGGTTCTTGCGGCTTTCCGTCGGTCTCTCCAGCCTTCCACCCACTCAGTCAAATGCATGGCATCCGTAAACGCTCGTGGATCTCTGAGAAACTGCGGATAGTTCATAATCACGCGACTCACTTCACGCGCCATCCCATCGAGCGTGACTGGATACTCAAAATGATGCGCTGCCAGGACACATGCAAGTTCTTGTGATCGACCTACCCCAAAGGCGGGTACGAGAGCCATTCCGCCCTTTCCTACTACGTCAGTGCATTCATCCACAAAGTTCTTCTCAAGTTGCTTGCGCTCAGTATGTTCTTCAGTGGCGTACGTACTTTCCATTATCACGACATCTAGGTCACCATAGTTCATTTTTGCTCCTTCCAGGAGCCTAGTGTCAGTGATGTTAAAGTCCCCGGTGAAAAGGATTCTTTTTCCTTCAGCCTCGATCAACGTCTGCGCGCTTCCAGGTATGTGGCCAGCGTTCTTGAACTGGAAGGCCATATCCCCAACTTTTTGTTCAGTGTTGAAGTCCAAATGCCGGCTACTAGTAATCATAGATTTGAGTTCAAGGTATTCAAAGGGCAAATAGTAACTGGACAGGTGTATGAAGTCTGAGATGAGCAAATGGCCAAGCTCGGTTGTCAACTTATTCGCGTAGAGTGGCTTCTTGCCTTCAATATAGAAAATGGGAATTGCCCCAGAATGATCCAAATGACTATGAGACAAGATTATGGCATCTACATCCTTTGGCGATATGTGCATAGGAAACCCTGGTTCACGATCCAGCATCGCGCCGTAATCCAGCAAAACCTGCGTTTTTTCTGTTTTGACTGTGATGGCTATTCTGCCGACTTCACGGGTTCCTCCGAGAAACCCTATTTGTAACTGCCCCATTTCTTTTCATCTGTTAGTTCTGTATTCATGCCTTATAGCGTTTTAAAAACGTATTGACTTTTCAGTGTGAGAAACTCTAACAAAGCCGTTCTTTATAGCCTTTAGGATCGCGTCAACGTCCAACGAAGCTTGAATCTCCGTGTAAACACTCCACAATTCATCTGGTTCATGAGCATCGCTGCCTGCGACTCCCGGCAGACTCATCTCCTTCGCTAGGTTCTCAGCGGCCTTATTCGCTTCGGGCGACGTTATGGCATTCAAAGTTTCTATAGCATCGATATGATATGCTTTCGCCAAAGCGCCCAGACCATATCCACGATAGGGGTGCGGTGCCACGACCAAGACATCTCTTTTTCGCGCAAAATCTATGATGCTTTGGACAGCCCAAGGTTTAGGCGGCAGTTCCTCAGCGCCCAAAACTATTATCTCGCCTTCCAAAGCGGTTATTTCTACGCCCGGAATAATCGTGATGTCTGAGTATGCTTTTGCAAGTTCTTTGGCTTTGACGAAGCCTTCAAGCGTGTTGTGGTCGGTTATGGCGGCGGCTTTTATGGTCGGGTGAGCGTTGAGGCGATCTACCACGGTCTTTGGGTTGGTGGATGCATCAGGCGAATATTTCGTGTGTATGTGGAGATCTGCTCTTACCATGGTTCACTCGCTCAACATTTTCTTAAGAGCCTTCATCAATCTGGCTAGCATGGTTTTGGTGAGCTTTCCATCGGAACCCAGATGCTTAAACGGAATGCCCTTCTTTCGACAGGCCAGCTTGGCTTTGCCTTCCACCTTGTTTTGCCACCCTTCTGAGCCGAGTAGTAAGACCCCCTTATAGCTTGAACGATTGATGTAGTCCAACGTTTGGTTTGCCACGTATTCCACTGTCTCGTTGTCAAGAGGCAGAACCGTTTCATGTTGGGAAAGCGGATAAACCTCATCAAGTTCAACAGGGATTACGCCAAATGGTGCGGCGTAGAAGCACACATGGATACTTTTTGATTCAGACCCGAATCGTCGTCGCAGAGTTTTTGCGATGGACCCGTATTCCTTTGAATTGTGGAAAGGTTTTATCCGGGTTTGTGGCACTAGCAGCAATATCCTTGTTCCTCCCGGTGGAGTATGTCTTTTCTTGAGGTTCCTCTGGTAGTGGAGAACCTCCGGTCGCATGAGGCTCGTGGAGTCATAGAAGAATAGACCGCTATTCTTGGTGATAGGATCATGTTTCTCAATGTAGTCTTGGTATTTGGCTAGCTTCTTCATCGCTTGGAAAAGGGCTGGGTGAGAATGTGCCCGAGTCTCAAGGTGTTCCCATAGTCTGCCGTCTCTTATTGCTTGTTTCACATACCTCATTTCAGCGCCGCAAACGTGGAGGTTATGCTCTGCAAGGAAAGTTTCTATTTCTCTTTGCGGCAGTTCTAGAATACGCTTGGGTGCTGTCCTAGTGCATTTTGGGCAGGCGCACGGAAAGTAGTCCATTTCATTCAAGCGGTATGTGCCATTTTCAGTCATGTATCGTCCTTCTCTTGCATACAGCGCGTAAGCTGCTGAATCGAAGAGGTCGCAGCCCAAGGACACTGCCAAAGCAAACATGAAAGGATGGCCCGCACCAAAAAGGTGCAATGGTCTGTCAACAGGCAAGTTCGTCTTCGCCGCCATAATCATGTCGACGAGAACATCGAAGCGATATCGTTCCATGACTTCTGTCGGGCTGCCAAGAGCATGAATCTGAAAAGGCAGTTTTCCAGTTTCTTTCGCGGACTTGACCACTAGATCCAGATATCGCCCTCCTTGAACAGGCCCTACCCAGAGAATGTCGTCTCGGCTTTTGTGTTTGAAAAGACCTTCAGCTCGTCTCAATGTCTCCTTCACAGTTTCGGCCGCGTGTTTCTCGGTGATTTCCCAACCTGTCGGTATGTCCAGTATAGTGGCGATGTCAGTGTCTATTTGTTCTTGATAACGGACTATTTCTTCAGGGTTTGTCTGTATGTCACCGTAAACCAAGGTTTGATATGCGCCTGAGTCAGTCATTATCGTGCCGTTAAAGCCTAGAAATCTATGCAACCCTTCTTGCGTGGGTTGTTTCTGGAAACGTTGTTTCAGAATGTAGGCATTGGTTATCAGTGCTTCAAAACCAAATTCGTCCATTATTCTTCTTGGGGAAATAGACTGGAAGACAGGGTTTACAACCGGAAACAGAAGAGGTGTCTCCACTGTGCCACTCTTGGTTTTAAGCTTCCCAATCCTTGCAAGCAAGTCCTTTTCTTTTATCTCGAAAGCCAATGGGCAAACCTTGAACCAAAAGCAATCAGCCAGATATATAAGAAATGTCCAAGAGAACGTGACACTGACTTCCAAAGAAAAATGCTTGAGGAGTCTTGATAAGGCTGCGATCTGCCCAAACGAGCCCTATTCCAGATCAAACCGCAAGCTTTTACTCATAGGAGAAGGAGATGGAAAAGACGTGATTAACTATGAATCTGTCCAAGCTTGTCAAAGACGAATTGTCTGGCAGTGTTGCTAAATCCTTCGTGGCTCAAGTTTCGCGCTTTCACAGAATTCAAGGGTCCACAATGTTCCACGAAGCCGCCGAATACGTCAAGAATGAACTATCAGGATTAGATTTTCAAGACGCAGTAATCGAGCAGTTCCCAGCAGACGGCAAAACCAAATACTGGACACACACGAGTCCGATTGGCTGGGAAATCCAAAGCGCTGAGCTTCGACTTGTAGAACCAGATGAAAAGCTGCTCTGCACCTATGAAGATTGTCCGCAAAGCCTGCACACTTTCAGCAAAGCAACGCCAGTAAAAGGCGTCACAGCTGAACTGGTTGACGTGGGAAAGGGGACCAAGCAGAAAGATTACGAGGGCAAAAATGTTAACGGCAAATTTGTCCTGGCCACGGGTCGAGCGAGACTCGTCCACCAACAAGCTGTTTACAAACACGGTGCAGCAGGAGTCATCACAGACACAATCACATATGAGATGCCAAACGTTCGAGAAAGCCTAGATATCCCCGATGCCCATGCCTACCAAGCCATCTGGCCCACTGCGGATGACCTTCCCAAAGTTGCTTTTGGTTTTTCGCTAAGCAAGCGCCAGGGCAATGCATTGAGAGCCTTACTTCAAGCTGGTAAAACGGTCAAACTCAAGGCCAAGGTGGACGCAAGACTGTTTCCTTTCCATGAAGATGTCTTGACTGCAACCATACAAGGTACAGAGGAACCGAACAAGGAGATTTTTCTAATTGCTCATCTGTGTCATCCGAAACCAAGCGCAAACGACAATGCCTCTGGAAGCGGTCTGCTTCTGGAAGTGGCAAGAACCATCAAAACGTTGATCAGAAAAGGCAAGATTCCTCCTCCAGCAAGAACCATACGATTAATCTGGGTTCCAGAAACCCTTGGAACAGTGGCTTACCTCTCACGCCACCCAGAACTAAGCTCACGACTTGTGGCAGGCATAAACCTCGACATGGTAGGACAAAACCAAGAACTGTGCAAATCCACACTAAACCTCGACCGCACCCCCGATAGCCTACCTTCCTACCTAAACGACTACGTCTACAGCCTCATGGAAGAGACAACAAAAGAGTTTGACAATCGAACACCTCTAGGCCTAGCCAGCACGTTCAGATACCGTTCACAAACGTTCAGCGGCGGAAGCGACCATGCTGAGTTCACCGAAGCCACAACCCGTGTCCCATGCGTCATGCTAATCCAATGGCCTGACCTATTCTACCACACGAGCATGGACACCATTGACAAAGTAAGCGAAGACAGCCTCAAACGAGTTGGTTGGATAGTCACAGTTGCAGCTTTGACTCTTGCCAACGCCACTCACGAAGACATCTTCACACTTGCGCACCAAACAGCCTCAAAGGGCATGACCAGAATAATGGAAACAAGCGTTGAAGCAGTCAAAGAACTAATCGAAAAGAAAACCCAAACGACCAAAGATGAAAAGAACAAGTTGGCCAACGAACTCGCGAAAACAGCCGCCTATTACACAAGCAAAATAGAGCACGTCGTTTGGCGTGAACAACAATCAGTCAAATCTGTCAAGAGGCTTGGAGAACATCCAGAGCTAACCACTATAATCCACAAACACTGCGAAGATATACGGAACTTGGGAAAAAGCGAAACCAGAAAACTGGAAGAAACTCTGAACTTCATCGCCAAAACGTCTGCCATAAAGCTTGAAAAACTTGAGGAGACGCAAGCTGATCAAGAGGCAAAAAGGTTAGCTCCCAAAAAAATGTTCAAAGGAACACTTAATGACGATGTGCTGAAGAAAGCAATAGGCGAAGAAGAATATGAATGGTACGAGCTGATCGACGACAAGGATGAAGACTTCAGCAAGAAAATGGCTGAAATACTGAACTTCATGGATGGAAAACGAAATGCACACGACATAATCAAGGCTGTTTCAGCCGAATACAGCCCAACTGACCCCGAGAACGCAATGAAATTCCTGAAAGACCTGAAAAAGGCAAAACTCGTAACCTTTTGATTGATGTTCTTCAACTACTCCCTACTAGAACACTTATATCGAAAGCCAAAAACTAGATTATCCTTCACGAAACGGAAGCCAAATACATGGTCTGCACAATCGAAATCACTGAAAAACCCAAGCTGAAAGACCCAGTCCTTATCGAAGGACTGCCAGGCATAGGATTCGTAGCCAACATCGTAACCCTGCACATGATCCATGAACTGAAGGCCACACGTTTTGCCGAAATCCACTCTTCAACCTTCCAAGACCTGACAATAACAACCGAAACAGGAGGAACACGCTCACCAACAAACGAGCTTTACTACCATAAGAGCAATAATGGAGGACTTGACCTCATCTTTTGGTACGGAAACACCCAATCCCTAACTACGCCTGGGCAATACGAACTCTGCGGAAGAGTTTTAGACATGGCACAAGAATTGGGCTGCCGTCAAGTCGTAACTTTGGGCGGGTTCAAAACCGACGAAGCAAAATCTAATCCGCAAATGTACGCCGCTGCCTCAGACGGCGAAACATTGCAGACCGCTTTGAACCTAGGTACGAAAATAATGGTTGGTCAGATATTTGGCGTTGCTGGTCTCACTGTTGGGCTTGCCAGACTAAGGAATCTGAAGGCTTTCTCTCTTCTCGTCGAAACACTTGGCACCTATCCAGATGCAAACGCTGCACGCTCCGTCCTCGTAATCCTAGGCAAGTTTCTGAACCTGAATGTTGACTTGTCAAGGCTCGAAGTGGCAGCTGAAGAAACCAAGAGGATTCTTGAGTCCTTCGGTTTGCTCAAGAACGTTGTAGAAATAAAGAAGAAAGAGGAACAGCAGTTTCGCTGGTTTATCTAGCTAGTCTTACCTTTCGCTTCGCCGATGAACTGGTCGTAAACTTTTTGCACACGCTCTGCAGCAGGCCCTGAACCTTCCACTACACCTTTCTCGGTCAACTTGACTTTGTCCATAACCCAAATGAAACCCTTATCCTCGTAAAGCTTCACCATCGTCGGAAAAACCTTCTCAAGGCGATCCGCCAATGTCTTCAAATTAAAAGGTTTCTCCACACTAAAAATCTGAGCCACAACATTTCCGTTGAGAAAAACCCTATGCAACACTTTTCCTTCGTCATCCTTCGCCTCAGCCAAACACAGGCTCAAATTGTCAGGGTTAATACCGATCACAGTCCCGCTGAACGTCTTACCGGCTGTCGTTGTAACAATCACGTGCCTATCTGCCAACGCCGAGACTTCACTAAAATATCTTCTCTGCCCTACTGACAACATCAGACCTCCATTCACCCTAACAAAATTGCAGAACAACTATTTAAAATCCATGTAGCGCGCACAAAACCATTCAACATTTTTCTGAAATATATCAATGCTACGACTTCAGCTCTCTCTTCTCTGTACTTTGCTTCAATAGCATAATAGAATTAGCAGGCAAATCCCGATCAACCACAACATTCGGCCCGACCCAACTGCTACTCCCCACTTTCACGCCAGGCATCAGCAACGCGTTTATCCCTGTTTTGACGTTGTCACCCAGAACTGCTCCCAGCTTTTTCCTTTCACTGTCCACAAGCTTGTCCTTCACCATCATCTTTATTGGCCCAGCGTCAAATCGATAGTTAGCAGTCACAGTGCCTGCACCAAGGTTACACTTCTCCCCAAGAATACTGTCACCGATATATGATAAGTGGCCAACATGCGTCCCACGCATCAATATGCTGTTCTTCACCTCACAAGCATTACCTACACGAACCTTTTTCCCGATACTAGTGTGTGGTCGAATGTAGCAGTTCGGCCCGACATCGGCTTCCTCATCTATCAACGCAGGACCTTCAACATATGCTCCAGAGCGAATCCTAGCAGATTTTGCAACGGTCACGGGTCCGATCAAATGAGCCCCATCTTCAATGAACCCAATCACTTTATGATTCATCCTCTCAAGTGCCCAACGATTCGCCTCAAGCAAATCCCAAGGTCTGCCAATATCAAACCAATCATCAGGCGACAGTGTAACAGCAAGAACTGCTTTGCCCTCTTTAGCCAGCAAGGAGATTGCGTCCGTAATCTCCAATTCTCCTCTGGACGAAGCCGAAATCCTCCCTATTCTTTCAAAAATCTCCACTGAAAAAACATAGATCCCTGCGTTTGCCAAATTTGTCGGTGCTTCTTGTCGACTAGGTTTCTCAACAATGCGCTTAACGCGATTGCCGTTTTCAAGTTCCACAATTCCATAGTCTTCCGGTTTCCCAACAGGAACGACAGCCATAGTGGCGGCTGGTCGCTCTTTCTGATGTAGCGCAATTACACTCTTCAATGCTTCAGTGGTGAACAGCAGATCTCCATATAGAAGCACAAAATCATCGCTGACATGCGGCTCAACGACGCTCACCGCATTGCCTGTTCCAACTATCGCTTTCTGTTCCACATAATCAATTCGCAGCCCGAAACTCTTGCCATCACCAAACCGCAGTCGAATAGCCTCAGCCATATAATGAACAACTATCAACACTTCATCTATGCCAGAAGCCTTCAGCGAACTCAAGCAGTACTCAAGAATCGGCTTTCCGCCAACCTCTACAAGATGTTTGGGCCTCGTTGAAGTAATAGGTTGAAGCCTTACTCCCTCCCCAGCTGCTAGAACGACAGCTTTCATTTCAGCTTTCCCCTGATAGGTTCCTAACCAGTCTTAAGCTTTCCTGCATTATCTGTTTTGCAGCTATTAACGATTCGCCTTCAACAGTTATCCTGATTAACGGTTCAGTGCCTGAAGACCTGATCAAGACCCAACCGTTATCAAGGTCAAGGCGAACTCCATCGATGGCTGAAAGTTGTCTATACTTGGGAAAAATGGATTTTATGCCTTCACCTACCTTCTCCACAATTTGGTATTTGGTCTTATCATTGCAAGCAACGTTTTTCCTCAAAGTTAGATACTGGGGCACTTCAGAAAGGAACTCGGACAGGGATTTGTTCTTCTCTTCCAAAGCCTTCAAGGACAACACGGCAGAAAGTATTCCATCTGGACAACAATGGAAATGAGGATGTATCCATGCCCCACAAGGCTCGCCTCCGAAAACTGCGTCATATTTCTTGATTGCTTCTGAAACATAAACATCCCCAACCTTCGTTCTACGCACTTTTCCGCCTTCAGCCTCAACCATCTTCTCAACGCACATTGATGCCTCAACTGTTGTGACGATAGTACCGCCGTTGCTTCCTCTCACAACATGCCCGGCATAAGCAGCTAAGACACGATCAAAATCCGCAAAAACACCATCCTCATCAATGAAAGCCACCCTATCTCCATCGCCATCATAAGCTACACCCACATCAGCGCCCAACTCCTTAACGATCAGTGCCAAGGATTTCAAGGAATCAACATTAGGCTCAGGACTTCGTGCTGGAAAGAACCCGTCTGGCTGCGCATTTACAACAATCAATCTGCATCCTAACTCTTTCAAAATCATGGGTGCCAAACGATAAGTTGCACCACATCCAGGATCCACTACAACCCGCCAGTTCCTATGCAGTTTCACCTTTTTCCGCACCATAACAGCATACAGTTGGTCTTGCTCGCTGAACGTGGCCTTTCCGACGCTTCGCCAATCCACGCGCCTAAACTGCTTGGTTTGTATTATCTTCTCAACGTTACCTTGGTTTTTCTCGCCATAGGCTATACCGTTGCAGTCGAATATTTTGACGCCGTTGTATTGGGGCGGATTATGCGAAGCCGTAATCATCAACCCAACGTCAGTGCCCAACGTTTTCGTCAGATATGCCAAAACCGGCGTAGGAATAACCCCCAAAACCGTCACATCCGCCCCTCCGGCAAGAAGCCCCGAAACCAACCCTTCTTCCAGCATTGGCCCAGAAACCCTTGTATCCCGTGCAACAAGAACCTTCTTCACGTTCGCAAATGCTGTAACTGCCAGACCGATCTCAGCAGTTAATACCGGCGTTAGGCTCTTGTTGACCAAGCCACGAACCCCAGAACTCCCAAAGAGCTTCGACTTCAAATCCTCCAAACACCCTAACCATTTTCATGACAAGCTTAGTTTTTGACTCGTTTAAATAACTTTCAGATTCCTGTTGGGTTAATGGTGGATTTCAACCTCAATTAGATTTCGGTTAACGAGACTCTCATGGAAAAAGCCGATAATCAATGCTTCTTTGGCTTCAGTTTTTCACAAAACCTCAACAGTTGTTTTCGTGTCGGATGGGTTCCATCTGGACTTGAAACATAGTATGCAGCAACAGCGTTCGCTAACGTCAACCTGCAATCATCTGAGAGCCCACAGGCGTCTCCCAGAATGTTCCCGGCGTTCCATGCGTCTCCTGCTCCAGTTGCCCGAAAAACAGGAACCTCAAAAGCGGGCACAATGGTTTCACCTTCTTTTTTGAATGTCGCGGAAAAGCTCGTTGTGTGCAAATCTACTCTCGCTAATAGATGAGAAGCAAGGATTCTCGCGGATTCTCCAGCCATCTCTTCAAATGACAAGTTTTCTCGAGGAATTTTCGCTGTTTTTCTACTCAACCGCGACGCATAACAAACGGCTTCATTCTCATTAACGCTCAGAACGTCCAAATCAGGGTTTTGCAGAACAGCCTTTACTAGTTGTTGAATTTTCCCTTCGTTAGGCAATGGGTCAGCAGTGTCGCAGTAGGTTTTGCCCTTTCCACCATTCTTTGCTTGATGAAAAACTGTTCTTGCAAGCTCAGTTCCGAAGTTTCTGGTTCCAGCCCAGTTGAAAACACAGACATAATCCGCGCTTCTTATGATTTCGAAATCATCGCAACCCAAATGGTGTGGACCAAAATCCGACAATGAACCAATGTCTCTTAACATAACGTTTGCTCTTTGCCCTTCATTCTCAAACTCCAAAGCCGTGGTTATCGAAGCTTTATCAAAGACCTTGACATGTGAGAAGTCAACATCGAGATGGCCTAAATGGAACCTCAACAACTGCAGGCCAAGCTTGGTCGCACACACTATCGGGGTCACTCTGGCGCCCAATGCAGCTAAGGCAGAAGCAGTGTTAACGGCGTTCCCACCTCTAGATTCTATCTGAGCAATACCGTCAATGCTACCACCCTTCTTCCTCACTATGCTCTCAAGACTCTTTGAGAAGGATGCCAAGTCTTGGCTAAGATCTATGAAGCGATCTAGAAAAAAGTCAGGCATTACAACAACATCGAATCTTTCAAATCTACTCCTCAGAAATGCACACAAATCCTCGCAGCAATCAGCTGACAACAGTTCTTCACCGAAGAACAGATATTCGCTAATCCCAAATAACCTTTTCAGAACACTCAGGCCAAACTTGGGGAAAACAGATCAATTAGCGAGTACTTGTCTTCTTCAGATTGAATTAAGGATCAATGATTGCAGCGTTTTCCGTCAACTATCCAAACAAAGAGTTAACAAATAACCAAATAATGTCGCCGAAAAGCAGCGCCACGACTAAACCAACCGTGATCAAAACAAGCATCGGCAAGCCGGGACTCGCCCAGACGCCATCTTCAATTGTGCCTGCATTGATCGCTTTATCCAGTCTATCTACTATTGCCGTCCTGCCTTCATCCTTGGGTAGCACAATCAGCTTTCTTTTGACTCCTTTTTCAGTTTCTTCTATGTCCTCCAATGGGTAAACATGCCATTTTCCCTTCAATTTGCTGATTGAGGTTTTATAGCCGGTGACCACAACCAAGAGTTTCTTACCAAATGATTCAACCCTTTGATCTCCTTCGAAGAGCCTCCTACTTGTTCTTGAACGCCAGAGAATATTGCGCAAAACTATCCAAAGCACAGGAATCACTGCCAATAAGACAGAATTACTAAAAATTGCCAGTGGAAAGAATGCCTTTGAAATCGGAGAGACCTCGCCCGATAAAGGTGTAAGGAGGCCCTCCGGGTAGAAAGGCAAAGCAAGTGCCAAGCACATCAAAGCCTTTGCATCGGCTCCACCGAAGCCACCTGCATAGAACAGAACCAAAGCGAAAAAGGCGGTCAATCCAAAGCATAAACCGTAAGAAGTGAGTTCTGAGGTTTTGAAAAGGAAAAGCTCCATGAAAGTCAATGCAAAGGCAGGCGGCGCAAAAAGCATCCAAACACTGTTACTCACTTCACGATTCTTGTAGTCACTGATTGAAGCATAAAGCATGAACGGCAAAGTCAATGCGATCCGTGCAACATCAAACGCCCACTGCATTACTGACCCCCACTTGCTTTGAAGAGTCATTGTTCCATTTGGCTTGTATTTAATGGTTAGGATTTTTCAACGCGATAAAGACACGCGCCTCTATCTTTTGAGTGCAAAGGGCAAGAACAATGTCTGGCTAAGGCTGCGCTCTGCTGTTGAACTCTAATGGAGGCCCAACTTTTGGCACCACTTTGAAGTAGTACGTGGTTCCAGTCGACCATGAGTAGTCAATCGTTACGATGACCCGTCCTCCGTAGGCAGCAACTGCCCCGTTTGGCGGGTCATAAGTTAGGCTCGTCTGCAGATCAAGATTTGACGAGGATGTCCCAATGTAAACCGCGTCAATTGTGGCATCGGATGTTCCTGTATTCCTCACATAAAGTCTTATCGTTGAATTCGGAAGCCACGACTGAGTATCCTCAGTAAGAAAGACACCTGCTTGCGCTATTTGCGCATTCATGTAAGTCATTACCCAAGCATACGTAACTACTATTGCAGCAACAGCTATGACTACTAGCAACAAGGTGGCAAGTATGGGCGATATGGCGCGCTTTGATCTGAGCACATTCTTCATATGTGTGGTCACCTTTTCATATATGAACTCTTCAGATTACATATTTAACCATTGCTCATCGAACTTCCATGAAACACGAATACGCATCCAAAATACTGATCGACACATCACACAAAAATTGAGTCATAATGTGCCTTAACAAATCCGTCCAACAGACAGTGCAGACCTAGCACGAAAACTAGATGCTCAATCTATTTTCCTGATTCATAATTGTTTTAACGCCAGAGGGCACAGTACTGGTCTGCAGGGTGGAATAAACGTGAACAAACAAATCCTTCAAGCTTGTAAAGAACTGATCGACGACGCAAAAATGGGCTGCGCAGATCTAGTTTTCAAAGAAGTCGCTCTTGAGATTCTGTCGAGAGCAAGACACGCTCTAACACAAAGACAATTCAAGCAATTGTCCGATTACGCTGCTGAAAGAATGAGTGAAAAGGTCCCATTCGAGTTGCAGCAAGAACTCGCCATAAACAGGTAAAACAGCACACAACACATCTTCTAGCTCAGATTAAAGCGAATACAAGGGGTCAACTAGCGCCCGAAAGTTGCAGGATACGATGCAATTCCACCCTGCACGAATATTCTGATAGGTTCAGAGCCAAGGTTTTGTGCAATAGAGCTTCTTAAACGTAGTCAAGCCTCACTCAAGTTTGTACCCTATCTTTCGGAGAAACCTCTTTCTCTCCGTGACGTCTTCTTCAGTTTCGATTCCCTTACTTTTCAACCCATCAATTACAGCTACTATTCCTCTTCCTTGCTCAGTCTCTGCGACCACTAGCTCAAGTGGATTTGCAGTGGCAACGTAAATCGTGCATACTTCAGGCACGTTCTTGAGCTTATCCATGACATTTATTGGGTACGCGTTTCTGAGGAATATGATGAAACTATGCCCACATGCTATTTCAAAAGCTTTCTCAGCCGCCAGTTTTCTGAGTTCTTCATCGTTTCCTTCGTGCCTTACCAAGCATGGGCCGGAACTCTCACAGAAACCTATTCCGAACTTGATGTTTGGAACAGCGTTGACCAATGCTTCATACAAGTCTTCCGCTGTCTTTATGAAGTGTGCCATGCCTAGCACTGTGTTGCAGTTCTCCGGAGTTTCAATCTTGATCTTTTTGAATTCGAGCATACAAGGACCTGATTCAGATTTAGGGTAAACCCGCTCTTAAGATTTAGGAGCTTCAAGCCTTCAGACAGGCTTGTTTTTGAAGAATAGCCAGTTCTTGTCTTGTTTGAACCTCAAGAGAGTGTAGTCGCCACTTAGTCTTTCGCCTTGCAGACTGAGCAGTATCTTGTTGTCACTTCTGTGTCTGATGACGTATGTGCCCTTGTCCCACACTTCGACCTTGCCTGCGCCGTATTTGCCTTCAGGTATAACGCCCTCAAAGTCTATGTAATCCAGCTGATGATCTTCCACCTGAACCGCGAGCCTCTTGATGCCTGGTTCTTTCGGAGGGTCCTTAGGAATAGCCCAGCTTTTGAGGACGCCGTCCATCTCAAGTCTAAAGTCATAGTGCAAGTGTGTCGCATCGTGTTTTTGTATAACGAACCTCGCTGTTGATGATGTTGGCATGGTCTCACATGAATAATGAGAAAGTAGGGTAAAAGGCTTGAGGCTTGTCAAGAGATAACATGAGAATTTTCGTGATGAGGCTCTGCAAAGTCTCAGGTTGATGTTTTCCGCGCGCATGTCTGTTCCTGGATTCGTTTGTGAGGTGACTTGTGTTCTTGTCTTTGCCTTGCTATAGATGATGATTATGTGCGTTGAGATGTGAGGAGCACTCTCAAGAGTTTGCTGAAAAAAAGAATTCTTTTTTGTTATGATGATTCCTTGCTCAGAACGTGAGAAACAGCGCCCAGAAGCACGAATCGACACAATCTCAGCCAAAACAGGAAATTCAGGAACACACTAGCGCGCTAAAACTTCACGGAACTGTGATGGCAAGTTTTATAAGCTACATTACAACGTAAAATTCGTCGTGCAAGAAGCGATTTTTGCACAGAGCACATAAAGGAGTTGAAATCGTATATGGCAGAAAAAGAGATGCATAAGGCAGTATGTGCTGACTGTGGAAAGGAATGTGAAGTCCCATTCAAGCCTGACCCGAGTAGGCCAGTTTACTGCCGAGAATGTTGGTCAAAGAAAAGAAACACAAGAAGACGATTCTAAATCAAGCTAATCGCCTAGTTTATGAAATCATTTTTTTTCCTTCTTTCTCTTAATCAACTATAGGTTAACTACACTGACCATGTTTTCACATATGCCCATGTCTGTCTTTCCGAACAGCAATTCTTGGATGCAGTCAACTTGACGAGAAAAACACAAAATGAAAACTCGTATCGCGAGTTCTCGTATGCGTTCTCATTCAAGGAACATTTTGAGTCTTCCAGTAGGCAATGAAATATACGTAATCAAGTCTAATATATGATTAGAGTGCAAGAGAACGGCTTCTCAAAATCAGGTCATGAATCGAGTCTTAAAAAGAAAAGAGGCCGTTGCCATCTGCTTGACACCTCGGCAAGGTATCCACCTTAACTCATACATTTCAGGGCCTCGTCTCCTTTCATTCCTAGTTCAACGCCGAGAGCCCTCGCTTTGCCAGTCGCGGCTTTGACCTGCGCGCTGAGCACATCCTCAAAGCTCTTGACACCGCTGACGACTGCAGCAGCCACATTCAGCTTTTCAGCAGCCTCAACATTCAAGAACCCACACATCACAAAACCCTTATCCGCGATTATCAAAAGCAGCGGAGCAGGACAATCAGGCAGATCCACACACATTCCTGAAAAACATCGACCCCCAACTCTTAGATTCGTCACGTTGATCATTCCAAACACCTTTAAACTTGACAATATTCTTAACATATCTTCGTTAGTTCAAATAAGAATTGCTGGAGACCTAAAGCAATTGCTAACAAGGTTAAAACAGCGAGTTCAAACATTGCTCTCACTAGAGGCTGGGGCGGCGCATAAACTGGGTTTAACACCCAATCGTGTGAGCGCAATAGGGTTGGCCCTAGTTTTTCTTTCTGCCTTGGCATATTCACGATGGCAAACTGACAGATTGTATCTTATACTTGCAGTTGTACTATTGCTGCTGTCTGGCTTCTGTGATGCTCTAGACGGCGTAATTGCAAGACTCTACCAACAAGCAACTCCATTTGGCGGCTTTCTGGATTCTCTTCTAGACCGTTATGCTGATGCAGCTATCTACGTTGCGATGATTATTAGTGGACTATGCGATCTACTATGGGGACTAATAGCCTTGACAGGTTCATTGCTTGTCAGTTACAGTCGCGCCAGAGCTGAAGCTCTGGGCATAAAGATGGAGGCAATCGGCATAGCTGAAAGAGCTGAACGTGTTATCATAATTGCTGTGGCAAGCGCAATTGCAGCGTTTTGGCAGCCTGCAACAACCATCATGAAACCCGCCATCATCTTGCTTGCTGTACTCACGAATCTAACTGTCTTACAGAGAGCTGTACACACATACGGTAGGCTAAAGAAAGAATAGGCTGAAAACTAGAATTTTCTTCTCGGCCGCATCCGTCGCTCTTTCTCAGCTCTAACCTTCACGATGCCACGGTGCACAGCGCATGAAACACAATAATACTTCGTATCGGATGAAGCAGCAATGTAAGTGCCTCTTTGACGAAGCTCTTTGGCCAAGGCATAGTCAACGAGAGAAATGTTTCGAGTAGACTTCTTTGCTTTGTCCCGCGGCACTATCTGACCACAGCCTGCACACTGGATCACCGTACTGCTTCCTTTGCCACCTTTCGACCTTCCACGGCTTTTCCTTTTGAAAGGCAATGTTTATTTTTCCTCCTTAACCTTGAACAGCATTGTATTACATGGTCTGTTTTATATATCTGCTCTCAAGCCAAGGTCAAATCGACACCGACATTTTCTTCAATTATCAACATAATATTTCCAGCGCGTGAAATCCCAATTTCTTCCGTGAGATTGCCAAGCGCTCTTTCAGCAATCACAAGTCTCGCCAGACAAGAATCACGGCGACAACAAAGAATATGACAAGTTTTAAATCAGTGAGGCCTATTTGAACTCAGTGAAGCTTAGCACAACATATCGTCAAACGTAGCGAGGTTGAAACATTGGCTGAAATAGGATTAAGATCAAAGATGCTCGTCAGAGACATCATGAGTAGCCCAGTGATAGCCATGGGGGAAGATGCGCCCGCAAATCGTGTTGCAGAACTCATGGACAAGCATGGCTTGGGCTGCATCATAGTGACGAACAAAGAAGGAAAGCCCCTTGGGATAATAACGGAGAGAGACCTCGTGGTAAGAGTGCTGGCAAAGAATGTCAAGCCAGACACATTAAAGGCAAATGAGGTCATGACCTCACCACTTATCACTATAGAGCCAGACGCAACCATCAGCGACGCTGCCAGAAAAATGAGCAAACTCGACATCAGAAGACTAGGAGTGATCTACAAGAAGCAGATCACAGGGTTACTCTCAAGCAAAGACATCTTGGGAGTCATGCCTGAGCTCATAGAGGTTATTCAGGAACGTGCACGCATAGAAAACGAGAATGCCGAAAAAGAAGAAACCACCGCTCCACCAGCAGGATACTGCGACCACTGTGGAACATGGTCAGATGACTTGAAACAACATAACGGCGAGTTTCTATGTGAAGATTGCAGAGTCGAGCTGGCACAAGAGGAAGAGGGTGAGGAATAAGGGCTTGCTCGTTAAAGAAATCATGAATGAAAAACACCCATTTATCTACGAAGACGAGCTTGCCACAAAAGCCCGTGCAATCATACGCGATCTCTCATTAAGGATTCTTCCAGTGACGGAACTGGATAAGAAACTGCTGGGAAAGGTAT
>Ga0315288_10000317_pt1 | contig 60575 bp, 41 predicted proteins | sample YL17G11_20_MG_FD_203454 | JGI IMG/M metagenome (GOLD analysis project Ga0315288, IMG submission 203454) | Sediment microbial communities from Yellowstone Lake, YNP, Wyoming, USA - YL17G11_20 | ecosystem: Environmental > Aquatic > Freshwater > Lake > Sediment | place: USA: Wyoming | collected...
GGGGCATAGCCAGGGGACCATTCACTGCACCGGCGCCTATACCGACGAACTCCCCGCGCCCGGCTTTAATCCCGAGCATCCCCGGGCCAAAGACCTGTGGACCTGCGGCATGGCGCAGCTTTTCTCCACCGTCTCCCCGGCCATGCAGCAGGAATTCGAGTTGGACTATACGGAGAAACTATACGCGCGCTATGGCCTGGTCTATTACGGCTGCTGCGAACCGCTGGATGGAAAAATTGACATCATCAAGAAGAAGGTCCCCCACGTGCGCAAAATCTCCATGAGCCCCTGGGTCAATCTGGAACGCGGCGCCTCCCAAATCGGGCGGGACTTCGTCTTCTCCCGCAAACCCAGCCCGGCCTTCCTGTGCGTAGATGACTGGAACCCTAAAAACGTCGAACAAGACCTCCGCGAAACTATGCAAACCTGCGCCCGCCACGGCTGCCCGCTCGAATTCATCCTCAAAGACATCAGCACCGTCCGCTACCAGCCCCAACGCCTCTGGGAATGGGCCGACATCGCTATGAGAGTGGTGCAGGAAGCCAATCAATAGTCAAACCATATTTAAGGCAAAAGGCAAAACCAATCAAGGTCCAGGATCAAGAATCAAGAGCCGGATTTCCAGTGGCGGAGCACTCCTGTGCCCGCCGTTGAGTTGTTGTAGGGCGGGGCTTCCACGCCCCGCCGGGCTAACTTAGGCAATGCAAGTTATCTTGCGACGGGGGATGTTCCTCGAGTTGCTCGGCATCCCTGCGCTACAAAAAAACAGAGAGGGGCAAGTCAGCGGGAAGTTCTTTAGTGGTGGAGGGACGAAACACCAGGGACAGTCCGCCAGAGGCGGATACACTACCAGACTGCGGTAGCAGTCCCTGCCCAACGCTTTAGTTAATTTGATTTGCCACGCCAAATTCTTCCCGCGTTATCGCCATAATAATCGCGTAAACCGGCTTATTCGGCGCCATCGTCCTGTCCTCCTTGGTGAGTTTGTCTTCAGGAATGAGGATGTGCATTTCTTCTTTGAATCCGGTTTTCTCATACAGGCGCGCGGCGGCTGCGTTCCAGTCATGATAGTCAATTACACAGCGCGCCGCGCCGCAGTCTTCGAACATTACCTGCAAGACGCATTGCACCAATTCCGCGCCATAGCCTTTGCCACGGAATTGCTCGGCGATGAAGAAGTAGCCGCCCGCGTCGCCCTCCCGCGGCGCGCCAAAGCCGGTGAAGCCGATCCAATCGCCGGCAAGAGTCTCCACGGCGATTTGTTTAGAAATTCCCTCGGGCGGCCCGTCAGGCTTGTCCAACTCCTGCGCATAGCAGTTCTTCGCGCCCTCCTCACCGCCAAAGTTACCTGCCGCCATGCGCGCGATATCGTCCTCGCGCAACTGGCGCAGTCGTATGCGCCCATGCTCGCGAATTGTCATACCTGGGGTCATCAGTTGTCCTCCAAAAGTCCATTCTTAAATATTCGTTGGGTAGGAATTTAATCCTGTCAATAAATGGCATGCACTTCAAGCATTTCAACTTTTAACCGTGGTCCTGCCCTATACGCGCGCGCTTCTTTTGGCGTGGCAAGCCCGCTAAAGCGGGAGGGCTGTGTTCAGTCTGAACCTCCCGCGAGTAGAAACAAACTCGCGGGAGGGATTTGATCGCGAGTTGAAATCCCTCGAACTCCTCCCCTCGGCTCTGCTCGGGATAAACGGGACAGGCAAACTCGCGGGAGGGATTTGATCGCGAGTCGAGGATTTGTGAACTGCTGCAACCTCCCGTGGATTAAGAATACACGGGAGGTTGGAAAGTGCGGGGAGTACGGTTACTTTTCCTCTTCCTTATGCGGCTGATAGACGATGTAATAGACCAGGGCCACCAGCAGCCCTCCGCCGACGATATTGCCGAGAGTAACGGGCAGCAGATTATGGAAGAGCCCCGTGAAATTCAGCGAGGCTAAAGCGGATTCTTTAAGGCCGATTGCAGTCGCGCCGGCCACGGCGGCGGGATCAGTCGCCTTCAGGGCTAAGCCGAGGGGAATAAAATACATGTTGGCGACGCTGTGTTCGAAGCCGGCTGCGACAAAGGCGGAAATGGGGAAGATGATCCCCAGAATCTTATCGGTAACACTGCGCCCTGCCATGGCCAGCCAGACCGCCAGGCAGACGAGCATATTGCAGAGGATGCCCTTGAAGAAGGCTTCCACAAAAGGCAGCGCGGTTTTGCCGGCGGCAATTTTGACCGCCGCCGCGCCGACGGCGCCGCCGTTCATCTGCGCGTGCTGGGCGAAAAAGACAATCGCAACCAGGCCAACGGAGCCGATAAAATTGCTAATCCAGATAATCAGCCAATTTTTCAGCAATTCCACGGTGGAAATCTTCTTTGTCGCGCAGGCAATCACCAGCAAATTATTGCCGGTAAAGAGTTCCGCCCCCGCCACCACCACTAGAATGAGTCCCAGCGAGAAGGCCAGTCCGCCCAGGAGGCGGCTGTAGGCAAAATTAAGGCTCGGATCCGCCTGCACCAGGGTGAAATAGAGCGCGCCCAAGCCGATGAATACCCCCGCAAGAATTCCCAGTCCGACCATGGTTACCAGCGGCAGACGGGCCTTGGTAACCCCGACTCCTTCCACGCGCTTGGTGATTTGTTTTGGTGAATAGGCATCCGATCCAAATATTTCCGGCATATGATACTCTCTCCTTTTTTGATTTAGTTTCTTATCATTATCAGCGCCATTTTAAATTGCGTGATCGCCTGCAAAGCATGCGGCTGGTTTGCCGGCATGATGATCATCTCGCCCTGTTTTAGGTGGAAAGGTTTGCCGGCAATGGTTATCTCGGCCGCGCCGTCGAGCAACAACACGAGGGCATCGAAGGGCGCGGTATGTTCGCTCAGTCCCTGCCCCTTGTCGAAGGCGAACAAGGTTACCGTGCCGGTCGGTTTAGCAATGATCTCGCGGCTGACCACCGAGCCGTCCTGGTAGGCGACCATGTCGGCCATGTTATGAACTTGCGCGGTCAGATCAGACTCCATGAAATGCCTTTCTTAAGCTGGCATAATATATCTTATTTGCCTGCCAATAGGGAAGGGGAAAACCTCCCGCAGGTCTTGAACCAGCGGGAGGTCTCTACGCAAATGCGACCGGTTCCGGCTCCGGGAAGGGCTCTTCCTTGCGCTGCTCGGCGAGCACCAGGGGGAGCAGTTCGTCAATGTGGTTGACGAAGGTGATTTTCATCTGCCGGCGGACGAAATCGGGAAGCTCCTCCAGGTCGTGATCATTCTCGCCGGGCAGGATTACCTCGGTGCAACCCGCGCGATGCGCGGCCAATACTTTTTCCTTTACGCCGCCGATGGGGAGCACGCGGCCTCGCAGGGTTATTTCGCCGGTCATGGCGATATGCTTGTGCAGCGGCCGCCGGGTGATGGCGGAGACCAGGGCGGAGGCCATGGCGACGCCCGCGGAAGGCCCGTCCTTCGGGGTTGCGCCGGCCGGGACATGAATGTGAATATCATACTTCTCCTTGAATTCCGGAGAGACGCCGAATTTCTGGCTGCGGGTGGTGGCATAGGTGAGCGCGGCGCGGGCGGATTCCTGCATCACATCGCCCAGGCGGCCCGTCAGGATGAGGTTGCCTTTGCCGCCGGGGATGAGGGTGGCTTCGACGAATAATATTTCCCCTCCCGCTTCGGTAACGGCCAAGCCGGTGGCGACGCCGATCTCATCTTCGCCCTCGGTAACTTCTCCGCGGAAGCGCCGGGGTCCAAGATAGGTCGGAGTAGAATCATAATCAACATGGATGGTCTCGGCGAGCTGGGCGCCGTCTTCGGCTAATTTGCGGGCGATCTTTCGCAAGACATGGGCGATCTCTCGTTCCAGGTTGCGCACCCCGGCCTCGCGGGTGTAATCATTGATAATGCGCGCCAAGGCCTCCGGGGAAATATCAATATAATTCTCCGGCAGGCCGTTTTCCGCAATCTGCTTGGGAATCAAAAAGCGTCGGGCTATCTCGGTCTTCTGCGGCTCCGTATATCCCGGCAGGTGGATGATTTCCATACGGTCTCGCAGGGCCGGCAGGATCGGCTCCATCAGGTTGGCCGTGGTTATGAACATGACGGAAGAGAGATCGAAGGGCAGCGCCAGATAATGATCCTCGAAGCTGCTATTCTGTTCCGGGTCGAGCACTTCCAGGAGCGCGGCCGAGGGATCGCCGCGAAAATCCGCGCCCACTTTATCAACTTCGTCGAGCATGAAGACGGGATTATTCGAGCCGGCCTTGCGGATTCCCTGAATAATATTTCCCGGCAGGGAGCCGACATAGGTGCGGCGGTGGCCGCGAATCTCCGCTTCGTCTCTCACCCCGCCCAGAGAGAGGCGGAGGAATTTCCTCCCCAGGGCGCGGGCGATGGACTGGCCCATGGAGGTCTTGCCCACTCCCGGCGGGCCCACGAAGCAAAGAATCGGTCCCTTCATATCTTGCTTGAGTTTGCGCACCGCCAGGTATTCGAGAATGCGCTCTTTCACCTTCTCCAGGTCGTAGTGATCGGCCTCCAAAATGGCGGCCGCCTCTTTCAAATCGAGCAGGTCCTCTGTGCCTTTCGTCCAGGGCAACTCCAGCAGCCAATCCAGATAAGTGCGCGCCACCGCCCTTTCCGGCGAGGCCGGATGCAGCCGCAGCAAACGCTCCAATTGCTGTTCCGCCTCTTTTTTGGCCTCCGGCGAAAGATCCGCCTTTTCGATCTTCCCATGCAATTCGTTGGCCTCTTGAGTGGCCTCGTCTTCTTCTCCCAATTCCCTTTGAATGGCGCGCAACTGGGCGCGCAGGTAGGCCTCCCGCTGGCCTTTGTCCATCTCCTGCTTCATCTCCGCCTGAAGCTTGGAGCCGATCTCCAGGATATCCAGTTCGTCATTTACATAGCGGGTCAGTTTTATCAGCCGGGCGCGAATGTCCAGGGTCTCCAGGAGCGCCTGGCGCTGTTCGCTCTTCAGATTCATATGATAGGCAATGAAATCGCAAAGCTGGCCGGCCTCCTCCAGATTGGCGGCCACCACGAACATCTCTTCAGACAGAAACGGGGCCAGGCCGACGGCCTTTTGAAAGAGCGAGAGCAAATTGCGGGTCAAGCCCTGCGTCTCCGGGGAGTCGTCGGCAACCTCCTCCAAGCGCTTTATCTGGGCGCGCAAGTAAGGCTCCACTTGGGTGTAAGGCCCCACATTAACGCGCACCAGCCCTTGCGCCAGCGCGCGGATACTGCCATCCGGCATCTTGAGCATCTGCACAATGCTTACCGCGGTGCCGACTTGCAGCAGATCATCCGGCCCCGGCTCCTCGCTGGCGCTTTTCACTCCCACCACCGCCAGCATGCGGCCCTTGGCGGAAGCCTCTTCCATCAAACGGAGCGAGCGCTTTCTTCTGATATCAAGCGGCACGGCGCCGTGCGGGAACACCACCACATCCACCACCGGCAGCACCGGCAGCTCTTCCGGCAGCTCAAAAGGCCCGGGTCGCCCAAAGCGCCCCGCATCAAGCTCCTCCGATTCATCTTTTCCGAAATTTTTATCCCCTGTCATCGGTGCACCTCAGTTGGCAGTTTTCAGTTCCCAGTGGCTAAGCCTGCAAAGCAGGCCGCCATGGCGGCTCCGAAGGAGCCTAGCCATTCTCAGTTCTCAGGCTGAATGCCGCGAAGTTATTTACCTTACTTTTTAAACATCTCCCAACTCTGGACGCGAGACACTGGACCCGGGTTTTTCCTTTTCGCCTTCATCCTTCCACCTTCATCCTTCATCCTTGCAGTTCCGCGACTCACGACTCACGACTCTTCTATCTTTATCTGCAGCTTTTCGGCTTTCGGCAGTCGAATTTCGAGCAGGCCGTTTTCATAACTTACCGTTACCCGATCCGGATCAATAGCTGCGGGCAGACTAATAACCCGCTCGAAATGACCTACAGCAATCTCAAGATGATGACATCTCTCCGCCAGGGCCGGGGTGATATCTTCCCGTTCTCCCTGAAGATATAAAGTGCGGGAGTCGGCGCAGACATCAAGCGCTTCTTTCTTTACTCCCGCAAGATCCACCATGACGGTAACATTATCCGCGCAGTCATAGATATTGCAACGGGGGTGCCAGACTCGCTCCCAGGAGCAGGTCCAGCCGCGCTTGGCGCTCATCTCTTCCAGAAAGCGCTCCATCTCCTGATGCAGACCTTCAAACGGCGACAGCGCGCGCGCCGGCAAATCCAGGAGTCCTGTCGGACCTTTCAGGCCCCCAAAACAGATGGTCTTGATATTTTCCGACATCGCTTTGTCCTCCTTAGCGCGCATTATACGGTCAGCTACTCACCTTGTCCTGCCGCGGCGACCAACAGGCGCGGCACTATATTACCGTCTTGCATATCAATCACGATAGTGTCTCCATCGCGAAATTGTCCTTCCAGGATACCTTTGGAGACAGGATTTTCCACCAGGCGCTGAATGGTCCTGCGCAAAGGCCTGGCGCCATAGGTCGGATCGAAGCCTTCCTGGGCCAGCAGATCCCGCGCGGCGTCGGTAAGCCGCAGGTTCATGTGTTTGTCGGCGAGCGACTGGGCCACCCGGTCAATCATCAAATCCACGATCTGATGCACCTCCAGCCGGTCGAGGGCGTGAAAGACGATGATCTCATCTATGCGATTCAACAGCTCGGGCCGCATGGCGGCGCGCAAATCATCCATCATGCGCTGCTTCATCTTGTTGTAGTCAATCTTATCTTGCCGCACAAAACCGATGGCCGCTTCGGAATGCATGCTGCCGATATTCGAGGTCAGGATGATGACCGTATGCTTAAAATCCACCACCCTTCCCGCGGCATCGGTCAGGCGCCCGTCCTCAAGGATTTGCAGCAGGATATTAAAGACCTCGGGATGGGCCTTTTCGATCTCATCGAACAGCACTACTCGATAGGGGCGGCGGCGCACCGCTTCGGTCAATTGCCCGCCTTCTTCATAGCCCACATAGCCCGGGGGCGCGCCGATCAATCGGGAAACCGCAAAGCGCTCCATGTATTCCGACATATCAATTCGGACCATGGCCTCTTCGTTGTCGAAGAGATATTCCGCCAGCGCCCGCGCCAGTTCGGTCTTGCCGACTCCCGTAGGCCCCAGAAAGATAAAAGAGCCGATGGGCCGCTTGGGGTCGCCCAGACCGGCGCGGCTGCGGCGGATGGCTTCGGAGACCGCCGTTACGGCCTCATCCTGGCCGATAACGCGCCGGTGCAGCTCCTCTTCCATGCGCAGCAGCTTGGCGGTCTCGGCCTCGAACATTCTCGATACGGGAACGCCCGTCCATTGCGAGATAATGGCGGCAACGTCATCCGCAGTTACCGTCGAGTCCCGCTCCCCTTGCTGAGAGTCCCACTTGGTTTGCTGCTCCTGCAATTGGGCGCGCAGCTTTTCGATCTCCTGCTTGAGGCTGGCGGCCTGTTCATAATCCTGCCGCAGCGCGGCGGCCTCCCGCTCGGATTCCAGGCGGCTTATCTGATTTTCGAGCTTGACGATCTCGGGCGGAGAATACACCGCCTCGATATGCTTTTTCGAGGCCGCCTCATCAATCAAATCAATCGCCTTGTCGGGCAGAAACCGTCCGCTGAGATAGCGGGCGGAAAGCTTGGCCGCGGCCTCCAGGGCGCGGTCATCAATGTTGACCTGATGATGCTCGGCATAGCGGGGCCGCAGGCCCTTCAAAATTTCCACAGTCTCTTCCACGGAAGGCTCTTCCACATAGACCGGCGCAAAGCGCCGCTCCAGGGCCGCGTCTTTCTCGATATATTTGCGATATTCATTCAAGGTGGTGGCGCCGATGCACTGCAATTCACCCCGCGCCAGCGCCGGCTTCAGCATATTGGAGGCGTCCATCGCGCCCTCCGCCGCGCCCGCGCCTACCACGGTATGCAGTTCGTCAATAAAGAGAATGATTTCCCCTTTGGCTTTGCGAATCTCGTCCATGACGGCCTTCAAGCGCTCTTCGAATTCGCCCCGAAACTTGGAGCCGGCCACCAGCGCGCCCAGGTCCAGCGCGATGACGCGTTTGCCTTTCAAGGTTGCCGGCACTTCATTATTGAAAATCTTCTGCGCCAGCCCTTCCGCCACGGCGGTCTTGCCCACTCCCGGCTCGCCGATAAGCGCCGGATTATTTTTCGTTCTGCGAGAAAGCACCTGGATGACGCGCTGAATTTCCGACTCCCGCCCGATCACCGGATCGAGTTTGCCCTGCCGGGCGAGGTCGGTGAGATCGCGGCTGTAGCGCTGCAGCGCCTGATAGCGGTTTTCAGCGCCCTGGTCTCGGACCGATTGCCCGCCCCGGAGCTGCATCAGCGCGCCGTCAACGCCCTCTTGCGTCAAGCCGGACTCATGCAGCAAGCGGCCGGCCGGCGAAGCGCTCTCCGCCAACAGCGCCAGCAAGAGATGCTCGACGGCAATCAGTTCGTCATGCAGTCGTTGCGCCTGCTGCCAGGCGCCCTCCTCCAGCAAGTGCTGCAAAGCCGGGGTAAGATAAATCTGCGGCGCGCCGCCCTGCGCGGTAACTTTGGGGGCGCGCGCCAGCAAACCTTCCGCGGCGCGCTGTAAACGCCGGTGGTCAATCCCCATCAGGTCGAGGATTTGGCTGGTTACGCCGCCGGGCTGTTCCAATAAGGCCAGCAGCAGATGTTCCAAGTCCAGTTGGGTATGTTGATACCGGGTCAAGACCGCTTGGGTCAGCTCCAGCGCCTCTCTTGCTTTATCGGTAAATTTGTTCCTATCCATCTTAAATTCCTCTTGGCAGGGGGCGCGCCGAAATCAGCTTCGCCTCCAGTTCGGCCATACGCGCCTCCAGTTCATCATGCAGCTTTTCCATCTGTTCGAGCTTTTCCAGCAGGCTGAGCACCAGTTCCACGCCCGCCAGATTTACCCCCATATCCTGGGTCAGGCGCTGAATCTGAAGCAAGCGCTGGATATCCCGCTCCGAGTAGAGTCGCATATGCCCGTGACGCGCCGGCTGAATCAGCCCCACGCGTTCATATAGGCGCAGGGTTTGGGGATGCATCCCGACCATGCGCGCGGCGATGCCGATTAAAAAGACCGGTTCACTAATCTGTAATCTGCGCATCTTAACACCTCTGAAATTATGAAGGATGAATTATGAAGGATGAATAAAACTTCAAATACCCGATGTTATCTGTATATTTTGCAGATATAACCTCGTCCGCCTTCATCCTTTATTCTTGCTGTCCTTTCCTTCCGGTTTTGCCTTTCCATTTCATCCTTCATCCTTCCGCCTTCATCCTTTAGGTTGCAAACGGTCGGCCTTTGCGCGGATTATCCTGGCGCAAATGTGCCAGCCGCTCCATCAACTCCTGCTCTTCTACATTCAATCCTTTGGGCGCAACAATTCTTAGTTTCATATATTGATCGCCGCGCCCTTTGCTTTTCAAATGGGGAAAGCCCTGGCCGGCCAGCCGCAAGGCTTGGCCGGAGGAAGTGCCCGGCGGCACGGAGACTTTTACTCTCCCGCGGAGAGTGGGGATTTCTATTTCGGCGCCCAGGGCCGCCTCGGTGAAAGTTATGGGCACCTCGCACCAGATATCATCCTCTTTGCGGGAAAAGAAATGATCCGGTTTCAGGTGGGCAACGAGAAAGACGTCGCCGCCGCCGGGGCCTTGGCCCGCGGCGCGTATGCGCTGGCCCTCGGCCACGCCGGCCGGAATTTTTACCTCCAGCCGCCGGCTCCGCGACACGTTTCCCGCGCCGCGGCAGGTGTCGCAGTGCCGGGTAATTATGCGGCCGCCGCCCCCGCATTCCTCACACACGCCGGAAAGGTTGAAGACGCCTTTTTTGCCGGTGGAGCGGCCGCTGCCATCGCAGCTTGAACAGGTCTGTATTGCTCCCGGCGCGGCGCCGGAACCGCCGCAGGCCGAGCAGGTCTCCGGCACGGTAATATTTACCGCGCGGGTAACTCCGCTATAGGCTTCCTGCAGCGTGAGTTCCATAGGATAAGAGACGTCTTGTTCGGCTCGGGCCGCGCGTGCGCCGGAGGTTCTGCGCGCGCTGCCGCCAAAAAGGTTTTCAAAGATATCGCCCATGTCCCCCACATCAAAGCCCCGGCCGACAGTATAGGTAAATCCGCCAGGGTCGCGCGCCTGCTGCCAGGATTGACCGGCCTGGCCGAACTGGTCATACTGCGACTTCTTCTGGGGGTCGCTGAGCACTTCGTAAGCCTCGCTTATCTCCTTGAATTTTGCCTCCGCGCCCTTATCATGGGGATTCACATCCGGATGATGCTTGCGCGCCAGCCGCCGATAAGCTTGCTTAATCTCTTTCTCGGTGGCATTGCGCTTCACCCCGAGAATCGCATAGAAATCCTTCCCGTTCATTACGCACCACTCTTTTAGAAGGCAAAAGGCAAAAGTTAAAAGGCAAAAAGTAAGACAATCCTGAGTCCAGCCCGCCAACCATGGGCGGGTAACAGTCCGGCACCCAAGGCCGAGAGTGAAGAACAAGGATCACGAAGTTTTCCGGTTTTTACTTTTGCCCCGCCACGGCGGGCAAGCTTTTTACTTGTGTTTTCCGGTTTTTACTTTTGCCTTTTTACTTTTTACTTCTTCAGCCTATTTCGATCTTCACCTGTTTTGGCCGGGCTGCTTCCGCCTTGGGCAGGGTTACTTCCAGCAATCCATCCGTATAGCGGGCGCGGACGCCGGCCTGATTTATCGGCACTCCCAAAGTGAAGGCGCGCTGAAAGGCGCCGTAATTGCGCTCCTGACGCAGGAATTCCCGCCCGGTTGCAGGCCGGCGTTCGCCTTTGATGGTCAACGTGTCGCCGCTCAATTCAATAGCTATTTCCTCCTGCTTCATGCCGGGAAGTTCGGCTTCGACGATGAGCGCATCGGCGGTCTCATGGATATCCACTACCGGCGCCCAGGCCTGAGCCATCACCGGCTCCCGGCGGGCGGAGTGAGATAGGCTCTCTTCGAAGAGCCGGTCTATGCGCTCTTGCAATGACCGCATATCTGAAAAAGGATCCCAGCGCAGGATATTCATCGCTACCCTCCTTATTCAGTCTTCTCGAACTCCGCATCTATCACACCTCCATCGCCTTCCTCCGAAGGAGGGGGAGGTGTCTCTTCCGCGCCGCTCTTGGGGCCCGCGGAGGCTTGCTGATAAAGCATCTCGGAGAGCTTAAAGGCCGCCTGCTCCAGCTCCTGGCTGGTTTGGCGGATGCGATTGACGTCTTCGGACTTCAAAGCCTCCTTAGTCGTTTCCAGCGCGCGTTCAATCTGGCTCTTCATTTCGGCCGGAACTTTATCGGCCAATTCCTTCAGGCTTCTTTCGGTAGAATAGACCAGCGAGTCGGCGCGATTGCGCGCCTCCGCTTCATCGCGGCGGCGGCGGTCTTCTTCCGCATGCGCCTCGGCATCATGCACCATCTTCTGCACCTCGGACTTGTCCAATTGCGAAGAGCCGGTAATGGTGATGCGCTGCTCTCGGCCGGTGCCCAGGTCCTTGGCGGCAACATTCAGAATCCCGTTGGCGTCAATATCGAAGCTGACTTCGATTTGCGGCACTCCCCGCGGGGCCGGCGGAATGCCGGTCAAATGGAAGCGGCCCAGGGAGCGGTTGTCCCGCGCCATCTCGCGCTCGCCCTGCATGACATGCACTTCCACTTCCGGTTGGCCGTCAGCCGCGGTAGTATAGACTTTGCTGCGGCGCGTCGGGATGGTCGTGTTGCGCTCCACCAATTTGTCCAGCACCCCGCCCAGGGTCTCGATGCCCATGGTCAAGGGGGTAACATCCAGCAGCACAATATCGCCGACCTCTCCCGAAAGTACGCCCGCCTGGATGGCCGCGCCTATGGCCACCACTTCATCCGGATTCACGCCCTTGTGCGGCTCTTTGCCGGTAAGCCGGCGCACCAGCTCCTGCACCGCGGGCATGCGCGTCGCGCCGCCGACCAGCACAATCTCGTCCAGCTTGGAGGCTTCTATGCCGGCATCACCTAAGGCTTGCTTGAAGGGGCCGGCCATGCGTTCCAGCAGGTCGGCGGTCAGTTCCTCGAATTTTGCCCGGGTAAGGTTGATATCGAGATGTTTCGGACCGCTCTGGTCGGCCGTGATGAAGGGCAGATTGAGGTAGGTCTGCACCGTGCTGGAAAGCTCCACCTTGGCTTTTTCCGAGGCTTCCCGCAGCCGCTGCAGAGCCTGGCGGTCTTTGCGCAGGTCAATCCCCTGGGTCTTCTGAAATTCATCGGCCAGATAGTTGACGATGCGCTCATCCCAATCATCGCCGCCCAGATGGGTGTCGCCATTGGTGGATTTCACTTCAAAGACGCCTTCGCCCACCTCCAAAACAGAGACATCGAAGGTGCCGCCGCCTAGGTCCCAAACCAGAATGGTCTCTTCCTTCGATTTTTGCAGGCCATAGGCCAAAGAGGCGGCCGTCGGCTCATTGATAATCCGCAGCACCTTGAGACCGGCAACCTCGCCGGCGGTTTTGGTGGCGGTGCGCTGCGCGTCATTGAAATAGGCCGGGACCGTAATTACGGCCTCTTTCACCGGCTCGCCGATATGGGCCTCGGCATCGTTCTTCAACTTCTGAAGAATCATGGCGGAGATCTCCTCCGGCGTGAACTCCTTGTCCTGGATAGGGATCTTTACTACCGCCATATCGCCGCGGCCCGCCGCCACATCATAAGATACGATCTTCCGTTCCGACTCCACCTCCTGGAAACGCCGGCCCATGAAACGCTTTATCGAATAGACCGTGTTTTCGGAGTTGATGATCGCCTGGCGCTTCGCCATCTGCCCCACCAGGCGCTCTCCGCTTTTGGTAAAAGCCACCACTGAAGGTGTCAGGCGGCTCCCTTCCGCATTGGTAATTACTACCGGATCTCCACCTTCCATAACCGCCACCACGGAGTTCGTGGTTCCCAAATCAATCCCAATAACTTTCGGCATCTGCTCCTCCTCTAGGACGCTCTTATCTGTAATTTTCACTCTCTAACTGATTCTCTTCAAGCCAGACCATAATATACCTTGATAATATGGTTGTCAAGCTTTGCTGATTATTATTTTGGTATGGAAATCGCACAAGTATAGAAAAATCGCTGGATTGAATCTGGTGAGGAGGAAAGGCAAACAAATATTTTAATACAGCGGCTAAGGACAAAAGCCTGGCTGTAAAAAAGAAAAAGAGCGCGCCGAAACGGCGCGCTCTCTGCATTTATCATCTGTAGTCGAGAATCCTTCGATTACTTCCGGCAGCGTCTTTTCATGCCGGCCCAGGAAGCCAATGAAACCAGGCCCGAGCCTAACAGCGCCAGCGAAGCCGGTTCCGGGACGACGTTATCGCCATTGCCCGCGGCCCAGAAGGTATTGCCATTAGGATCGGAAACATGCACGGCAAAATGCGTTAGATCCCAATTGATTGCCTCCGCGCCCAGGTTGGCGGAGAAAGTGGCGGAATTGCCGCTCATAACATAGGTTGCTGGAGAGCCCGTCTGCCAACCGAAAGCCGCGCTGTCGCTGGTACCGAGTTTGCCCCACTCCCAGCCGCCGTTGAGACCTGTCCAGCCCGCGGTATTGCCGGCGTCATAGGTCGTTTCTGACTGCGAGAAGGGCGTGCCGATAATATCGTCGGCATAGACGACAAAGGCCTTTATGCCCCAGCCGGGTTCCAGCGAACCGGGATCCACGTTGACCAGAAAGTCGAAAATATTGTCATTGGGGGAGGCTTGTTCGGTAGTCGCTACCGTGACATAAGGCCAAGATCCCGCGGCGCTCCAATCAGGCCACGGATTTGCACATGCCGGCCCCAAGGCAATTCCCAAGAGCGCCAGTGCAATAATTACGAACCATACCTTTTTCATTTAATACTCCCTTTAGACGCGCTTCGAACGCGCCATAAGGTTAAATTAGACAGTCCCTAATAGGGATGGATATGCAAGAAATGTGCCTTTTAGCCATTTCGCGTGTAATTTTTTTCAACATTTTTTCTACACTTATATATAGATTCGACGAAGCCCCTGAATCCCCTGCCGGCAATTGCCTGTAAAGTGCAGGAATCGCGAAATATTTTCACTTATCGGTTCCAGTATTTTCAAATTAATTCCGCTAATTTCCAGCAATCGCAACAGGCACGGCCTTTCACATTGTTTCAGATTACAAAGCGCTTTCCCTTTAGCAGCCTTGTGATAAAGTAATTTTGCCGTGATTTGGCTGGCGCAGTTAGGCTCAGATTTTTTCGTTAGCTGGCAGGGAAGGGACTTTATCCCTTCCCTGTTAGGGCATTCAAGGTTAAAATAGCAGTATTATGATTTTGCGCCGGACGCCTGAAAAGTATGCCTGTCGGCTGCTTGCGATAATCATTCTACTGCTTACCGCCGGGACCTTTGACGCAGCCGCGGACAATATCAAGCCGGGACGGCCAAATTGGTCGAATATTGTTACATGCGCAAAAGCTTCGCTGGTGGCCGTGCTTGCAGTGGATGGGCAAGGCCGGGAAAAATCCCGGGGCAGCGGCGTTATCGTCCGCAAAGACGGCCTCATCCTGACCGCCTGGCATGCGGTGTGCCAGGCCCGCAAGGTAAAGGTAGAGCTGGCCGATGGCGCCACCTGCTGGGCGGACGGGCTGCTCGGTTGGGACGGCGGCAAAGATTTCGCCCTGCTCAAGATTCCCGCAAGCGACCTGCCGGTCCTGCCCCTGGGTGATTCGGACAAGCTGCAGGCCGGCGACCCCGTGCTGGCCCTGCGCGCGCCCTGGCATGATGAACCCACCGCAGCGGAAGGCGCCATCAGCCTGATTGACGATTCGCTGTGGGGAGTCCGACTCATGCAAATTACCAATCCGCTCACCTTCGGCTACAGCGGCGGCCCCGTCCTTAACACAAAGGGAGAAATTATCGGCCTCGTTTCATTTGTAATGCTCATCGGAGCGGAGAGGAATTTTGCCCTGCCCAGCAAGGCGTTTGCGCACACGCTGGAATTCGCCAGCATTATTACTCCTCTTAAGGAGGCCGTGGCGCGCGAGCGGGACGGCAGCGCCGCCTCGTTGTATCTTGCGGGCATGTTTGATATGCCCCGGAATCCCGACAATCCCAAAGAGCAGGCCAAACTAAAGCGGGCGCTGGAATCATTCCGGAAAGCCGCGCATAAGCAGCCCGACTTTGCCGCCGCCTATTCCCATATCGGTATGTGTCTGGTTGCACTGGGCCGCGGTAAGGAAGCCGTTGAGGCTTATAAAACGGCGCTGCGGCTCAAACCCGATTATGCGGAAGCCGCGGCCAACCTGGGCGCGGCCTATGGCCGCATGGGCCGGTATAAAGAGGCCGCCGCAGCCTATGAAAAAGCCCTGCAATGGATGCCGGACAGCGCGGCGGCGCATTATAATCTGGGAGTAATCTACCTCGCGCTCAAGGAGCGGGGCAAAGCGCGCAAGGAATATGAGACGCTCAAAGGAATGAATAAGGAGAGCGCGGAAAAATTGGAGCGGGCACTGAAGAGGAAATGAGAGACCGCATCAAAAACCCGGGAATTTAGATTTTGAGGTAGCGTGGCATGGGCATCTTGCCCATGATTCTGGAATTATTCTCACGGGCGAGACGCCCGTGCCACTCTTTAGACAGGTTTTGCGCAGTCGTAGAGACAAATGCAGATTGCGCAATGGATTAATTCATAATGGATTACCCTTCCGCCATCAACTATCTCGAATCTCTCATAGATTACGAACGCACTCCTGCGGAGGCGCGGCAGGCGCGCTTTTTCAATCTGGCGCGCATGGAGCATCTGCTCGCCCGGCTGGGCAATCCGGAACGGGATTTGCCGTGCCTGCATATTGCCGGCACCAAGGGCAAAGGCTCGACCTGCGCCATGGCCGCCTCCATGCTGCGCGCCGCGGGCTATCGCGTGGGCCTTTATACCTCTCCCCACTTAATCTCTTTTCGCGAGCGCATTCGTATTGACGATGCGCTCATTCCCGAAGCGCGCGTGGCCGCGCTTACCTCGCAATTGCAGCCCCCTCTGGAAGCTTTGAAAAAAACGGAAAGCAGCCCGCCGTCGTTTTTCGAAGCCTATACCGCCATGGCCTTGCTCCATTTCCGGGAGGAAAAAGTTGACTTTGCCGTGCTGGAGCCCGGCTTGGGCGGCCGGCTGGATGCCACGAATATCATTCTGCCCAAGGTTTGCGGCCTCACCAGGATTGCGATGGATCATTGGGTCGAGCTGGGCGATACCTTGCCCAAGATCGCCGGCGAAAAAGCCGGCATCATCAAGCCGAATGTGCCGGTGGTCTCCGCGCCGCAGACCGGCGAAGTGATGGAGGTGTTTGAAAAGGTTTGCCGCGAGCGAAACGCGCCCCTCCTGCGCGTGGGCGAATGGGGTGAAAAGTGCGCTATTGCCATCCAGTCCTGGCCGCCGACGCTGGCCGGCCAGCGCATGACAATTCAAGGCCGCCGCGGCCGCTATGAGGATATCTTATGTCCGCTGCTGGGCGAATATCAGGCGAAAAACGCGGGCGTTGCCGCCGGCATGATAGAGCTGCTGGCCGACCAGGGCTATAGCATTGCTGCGAAGGCGATCCGCACCGGGCTTGAAAGTGTGCGCTGGCCGGGCAGGATGCACATCGCCGGCAAAGAGCCGACGATTATTATTGACGGCGCCCACGACGCGGCCTCCGCGGAAGAATTGGCGCGCGCCACGCGCGCCCTGTTCCCTCAAGCAAAAATCACGTTAATACTGGGTATTTTCCCGGAGAAAGATGTGGAAGGCATCGCCACCGCGCTGTGTCCCCTCGCGCATGATGTAATCGTAACGGCCGCAAAATCGCCCCGCGCCGCCCCGCCGGAGGCGCTCCTGCAAAGGCTGACGCCCTATTGTTCGACCGCCCGCCTCGCGCCCGACACCGCCGCCGCGCTCGAATTGGCCAAAGCTATCACGGCCAAAACCGATGTGATCTTGGCCGCCGGTTCGCTCTATATAGTGGGAGAGGCCCTGCACGCGCTTGGGCTTGGAGCCTCTTGAAGAGGTTATGAAATAGCGGCTGGTTACATCAGCGAGACCGGGTCCACATCCACCACCACATGAATCTTGCCCCGCGAGCCCAACTGCTCCTTCCGGGCATTCAGCACGCGCTGGATAACCCCCGGCTCTTGAGCGCGCAACAGGAAATGATAACGATAGCGATCCTTTAATTTCGCCAGCGGCGCGGGCGCAGGCCCGAGGATCTCCGCCTCGTCATCATGAATCTCTTCTCCGATTATTTCCGCAATAGACTGGCAGTGCTTTTGCGCGGCCTCGGCCGAGGGCGCAGATACTACAATATTCGCGAGATATGAAAAGGGCGGATAATTCGCTTCATCTCTTTGGCGCAGCTCTTCGGTATAGAAGGCTTCATAATCATGATTGCTCGCCGCGATAATGGCGAAGTGTTCTGGGTGATAGGTCTGAATATAAACCTCCCCGGGTTCGTTGCCGCGTCCGGCGCGGCCGGCCACCTGGGTGAGCAATTGAAAAGTTCGCTCCGCGGCGCGGAAGTCCGGCATATTCAGGGATTGATCCGCCGCCACCACGCCTACTACCGTGACGCCGGGGAAATGCAAACCTTTGCTGATCATCTGCGTGCCCACCAGCATATCCGTCGCCGCTTCGCGAAAATCCGTGATATAGCGCAGGTGCGCGCCCTTCGAGCCGGTAGTGTCCCGGTCCATGCGGCTGATGCGCGCGTCAGGAAATAGCTGCTGTAAATCCTCCACAACTTTTTGCGTGCCATAGCCGGTAAATTTCAAAGTTGTTCCCTGACAATTGGGACAAATCGTGGGCGCGGCCTGATGATAATCGCAATGATGACAGCGCAACTGCTTGTTGGGACGATGAAACACCAGCGCCACCTGACAGTGCGGACAGCGAAAAGCCTCGCCGCAGAGCGGGCAAAACAAAAAAGTGGAATGGCCCCGCCGGTTGAGAAAGATAATCGCCTGCCCCTCGGCCTGCAGGCAATCGGTAAGCGCCTGCTGCAATTCCGGCAGGGGAATATCCGGCCGCTTGCTTTGGCCCCGCAAATCAAGCAGATGCACCCGCGGCAGGGGCCGCCCCTCCGGCCGCTCTTCCAATCGCAACAGCCGATAGATTCCTTTTTCCGCCAGATAGAACGATTCCAGGGACGGCGTCGCGCCGGCGAGGATGCACGGGCAATGGAACTGCTCGGCCAATTTCAGCGCCACATCGCGCCCGTGATAATGCGGCGCCTGCTCCTGCTTATAAGAGGCATCATGCTCCTCATCCACCACCACCAGGCCGAGCTCGCGGAAGGGCGCAAACAGCGCCGAGCGCGGCCCCACCGCCACGCGCGCCTCGCCCAGCCGAATGCGCTCTTTCTCATCCCTGCGTTCGCCGGCGGAAAGCCCCGAATGTAACACCGCCACGGCCTCGCCAAAGCGGGAGCGCAGCAAGCCCACCACCTGCGCGGTAAGCGAAATCTCCGGCACCAGCAACAAAGCCTGTTTGCCGATCTCAAGCGCCTGCTGGGTGGCCAGCAGAAATATCTCGGTCTTGCCTGAACCCGTAACTCCGAAAAGCAGGAAAGTTTCGCGTCGCTTTTCCTTCACCGCCAGCAGGATTTCCTCCGCGGCAATTTGCTGCTGGGGGGTGAGCACCGGCGTGGGTGGATGATTGGTGTCGGCCTCCGGCCAGGGGATGCGCCACAGGGGCAGCTTGCGCAAGGTAACGACTCCCTTGCGCGCCAGCGCTCTAATCGGGGCCGCGCCGCCCAGCGCTTTTGCCGCTTCGGATAGAGGCATCTCCGGCTGTGTTTCAGATAACCGGTCAATCAAATAATTCAGCGCCGCCGCCTGTTTAGGAGAGCGCTTGGAAAGCTCTTGCGCCAGACTGCGCGCGGCTGCAACATCAATCGCGAACGACACGAATTCGGCGGTCTTGCGCTTGCCGGAGGAAATAAGCTGGGCGGTCTCCTCCACCAGCCCCTGCTCTTTCAATTTTCGCAATACCGCGGCCGCCCGTCCCGCGCCCAGCAACTGCGCCAGCGCCGGCCGGCTGCATTTGCCCTTGCGACCTTCGATGAATCGCAAAGCGGCCAGTATGTCCGCGTCTTGCTCTTCGCTGCTATCTGCGATTCGCTCTTTTCCCCCATCGGTAAGCAGTAGCGCGCGCCGAATCTTTGCCGCGCCCACCTCGGAAAGAAACGGCCGCAGTGCCTCGGCCACAGAACAGCAGTAATATTCCGCCATCCATTTGGCCAGCGCGATCTCGTCTTTGGAAAAAGCCGGCGGCGCCTCCAAAATGGCGTCAATCGCCTTGATGACGCCGACCGTCGGAGGATTATCGTGCAAGGAAACCACATACCCGCAGACCGTGCGCTCACCCAGCGGCGCCAGCACCTGCGCGCCGGCCTCCAGCCGGCCCGCCAGCCCTTCCGGCACGGCATAGGTCAGCAACAACGGAATCGAACGCCCCACCACGGGGAGAATGTCAGCAAATAATGGCATGGTAAAATCGCATTGATAGATTAATGGAAAGGAAAGCAGTAGCTTCCCCCTCTATTATAGCATGCGGAGTCAAAGGCTTTTACAGGGGAGCATCGGGAGAGAGAACCTCGATAAAGGAATATGGGTTAATTGGAGGGAACCAAGTTTGAAGGCGATTCCGCAAACGGACAAAAGAGGGATCCAAACACTGCTCAAGACTGACAGTTTGGGCCAATTTTGCAAAAATTGATGAAGATATGGGAATATTCGACGCGCGCAGGGCTTGCTCAAATGCGCTCTTTGGGTCCAAGGGTTTGAGTGAATTATCCGGCCATAATCCCTTTTCTTTCAACCACTCCCGTAGAGTAGGAATTTTGTCTTGCCACCCCAGGCAGATATTTACATGAGGGGAATTGCCAAAAATCCATGCTTCCACTTCAGGGTCAATTACGATTGAATCTCCCCTATTTTCCCAACCGGATACTGCCAAACGGCTTCTTACAACCGCCTCCATTTCAACTGGACTCTCCGCGGTCGCACCTTCCCATGCTTTGTCAAATACCACCAATGCAAAGTGATATTCATTTTGCATTGGTCGAAGGAATTCATGTGATCTTCTGAAGCATCCGGGGTCTCGTTGTGGATTTACCAATACCTGGTAATTAATTTCTCTGCACTGTAACGCTTGATGGCGTTTCAGCATTCCACTAAGGGCGGCTTCAATGTGCTTATCAGCAACAAGCACAATTAGGTCTTTCACCCCAATACTCCGCTGGCAAAGTAAGTACCCAGATCAATCTCGCCTTTCCATTTTCTAATGCCAGGATGATCTGACCCTCGCACGATATCTGTAGCACCAGCGTCATCACGCGCAAAGCATAAAAGACTTTCAGCCTTAGTCAGAGCAACAATGAGTGGCGAATGTGTCGCGCACAATATCTGTGCGCTATAGACGGATGATAATGATTGGTAAACGGTTTCGATTGCCCTTGGATGAATTCCATTCTCTGGCTCTTCTATGAGGACAACTCCTTGGAGTCCTGGCACATATGCCAGCAAAGTGAGCGCGAGCAATCGCAATGTTCCGTCAGATATTACCCATGAAGGGACCTCAAGTCCATTATTATTTACAAGAACAAGATAACTATGTAAATCTTCCGGACGCTTAACAATACGTATAGTTTTTAAGTCAGGCAAAGCCGTTCGTAAATGCTCTATCCAACTCCGAAATGCCTTTGGATTTTCCTTCTCAAGATTTGCCACAACCCAAGGCAGATTGGAGCCATCCGGTAAAAGCGTTTTGGGCGCGCTAGGAGGGCTTGGCCGTCGCATGGCATCGCTAGACAAAGCGATACGTTGAACACCCTCCATTAAGGTATGTTTTATCCACGTGGCAACGGGAAACTTCATCTCGTCATCGGGAAGATTTGCCAATGCCGAATTGGTAGGCCCAAGCCGAAATGTTAAATTCCATCCTGGGATTTCCGAATAATAGTTGTCATTTCCGGAACTTGAAACTTTCCTCACTATTGTCTTGCGTCGGCTATCATGTGATTTTCTCGTAGGTGCAATTATTGATTTAGGCGGCCGCGGTGGTGAAGGAAAGAGCTCATGTTGGCTAGGCTCAAGCTTCTGTTCGCCATGCAACGACATCCTCTCATCAATCAACTCCACATCTCCATGTTCCTTTATACCTATAGCAACTTCATACCTGCATATTGAATATCCGCCGACCGGAAGATCCTCTGGCTTATTTTGTTGTGTGAGAATTTTGGCGCGATCTTCAGGTATGCCAAATTCTATGGCAAGTTCGAAGCGATTCCCTTCGCGCATCCAAACAAGATGAGTCGGGTCCGGAGCGCGTTGAGTTACTCCCGCGCGAGAATCTCCCAGAATTGCTTTGGTTGGTCCAACTCTAAGCATATCTCCCAAAAACGTAACGACATCTAAGAAGGAAGACTTTCCACTCGAGTTTGGGCCGACAAGCACCTGGAAGTTCTCGACAGGCTGCTTAATATATCTTAATGAACGATAATATAAAGCTTCTATCCGTTTGATCATGTTGTTATGTAATTTCCATCGTCTCAGCGGTCAAAGATAGCTCTCACACCCCCGCGTCTTCCCGCAAATCCGCCGCGGCGTCGGTCTTTTCCCAGGCGACATTCAGGTCGGTGCGACCGAAGTGCCCGTAGGCGGCGACTTGCAGGTATTGCGGCCGGCGCAGTTCCAGCAGTTCCATGATGCCCGCGGGCGTGAGGTCGAAATGCTTTCTGACGGCCTCGGTCAACTTCTCGTCCGACACCACGCCGGTGCCGAAAGTATCCACCGAAAGCGCCAGCGGATGGCGCTCGCCAATGGCATAGGCGATGGCCACTTCCGCGCGCTTTGCCAATCCCGCCGCCACCAGGTTTTTCGCCACATAGCGCATCATATAGGAGGCGGAGCGGTCCACCTTCGTTGGGTCCTTGCCGGAGAAACTGCCGCCGCCATGCCGCCCCATGCCGCCATAAGTATCCACGATGATTTTGCGCCCGGTGAGTCCGGTATCGGCCTGGGGCCCGCCCCGCTCGAAGGAGCCGGTGGGATTGATAAAGATGCGGGTCTTCTCGTCCACCATCTCCGCCGGCAAAATCACCTTGATGACTTTTTCCTTGATATCATTTTCCAGGGCCTTCATATCCGTATCCGGCCGGTGATGCGCGGAAATTACCACCTTGTCAATGCGCACCGGCTGGAAATCATCATATTCGATGGTAACCTGGCTCTTGCCGTCCGGGTTGAGGTAGGGAATCTGCTTGTCTTTTCGCACCGTCGCCAATTGGCGCGCGAGTTTGTGCGCCAGCATGATGGGCAGGGGCATCAATTCCGGCGTCTCATCGCAGGCAAAGCCGAACATCATCCCCTGGTCGCCGGCGCCGCCCACATTCACGCCCATGGCGATATCGGGCGATTGACCTTGAATGGCGGTGAGCACCCCCGCGGTCTCAAAATCAAAGCCGTATTTCGCCTGCTCGTAGCCGATCATTTCGATGGTGTTTCGTACTACTTGGGGAATTTCCACATAGCCGTCGCAGGTAACCTCGCCGGCGACGATTACCAGCCCCGTCGTTACGAGACATTCCACCGCCGACCGGCTGAGGGGATCTTCGGTAAGCAAAGCATCAAGAATTCCATCCGCAATTTGATCCGCCATCTTGTCCGGATGGCCTTCGGTAACCGATTCCGAAGTGAATAAATAACGTCCCTTTGGCATTTCCTACCTCTTTCTTCTTTTCTGCGCAAGCAGCATTTTTATAGTATTCAAGATCTCATCCGCCAGGTCGGACTTGGCCAATCTTTCCCCGGCGCGCACCGTGCCGTCGGCAAAAATCAGGCTCGCCTGGTTGAAATCCGAGCCAAACCCACCCTCCCGCTGGCTTATATCATTCGCCACAATCAGGTCCAATCCCTTGCGAACGAGCTTTCTCTTTGCCTGCTTTATCAGATCTTCGCTTTCCGCCGCAAATCCCACCACCACCTTCGGCCGCTTTTGGCCCAAGGCCGCCACCGCGGCAATGGTATCCTGGGTGGGATTCAGCCTCAGCGGAATCGCTTTATCTCGCTTGAGCTTGCCGGCGGAAATTTGCGCCGGCGTGAAATCACCCACCGCCGCCGCGCCGATGAAGATCTCGGCCTTTTTGGCCTCTTGCAAGCTCGCTTTATGCATCTGGTCGGCGGATTCCACTGCCAGCACTTTCACCCCAAACGGCGCCGGCAAGGCCGTAGGCCCGCTCACCAGCATGACCTTGGCGCCGCGGCGGCGCGCCGCCTCCGCCAGCGCATAGCCCATCTTGCCGCTCGAACGGTTAGAGATGAAACGCACCGCATCAATCGCCTCCCGCGTCGGCCCCGCGGTAATCAACACTTTTAATCCGGCGAAATCCTGCGGAGAAAGCAGACGTTCGGTTTCCGCGACGATTTTTTCAAGGCTCGCCAGCCGCCCCTGGCCCTCTTTGCCGGAGGCCAGAAAGCCGGCCTCGGTTTCCATCACGCAGTAGCCCAGTTCCGCCAGGCGCGCGAGGTTGGCCTGAGTGGCCGCATGTTGAAACATGCCTTCATCCATGGCGGGCGCAATCAGCAAAGGCGCGCGCGTGGAGAGCGCCAGACAGCACAATAATTCATCGGCCGCGCCATGGGCAAGCTTCGCCAGGGTATTCGCCGTGGCCGGCGCGATGATCACCAGCTCCGCCCAGTCCGCCGCCGCCACATGCTCCACCTTCCAATGCTGCGGCGCGGCGAACATATCGCCCAATACCGGCTTGCCGGACAAGGTGCGCAAGGTCTCTTCCGTAATAAAATGTTTGGCCGCGGCGGTCATCACCACCTGCACTTCCGCGCCTTGCTGCCGGAGGCGGCGCAATAGCTCCGCGGCCTTATAAGCCGCGATGCTGCCGGTGATGCCCAACACTATGCGTCTTCCCAAAAGCGGGCTAGCCATTCGGAAATCTCCGCTTCACCTTTGCACATTCCGCTTTCACGATACAGCGGAACAAATCAACTGCATTATCCAAAACATCATTCACAATGACATAATCATATTGCGGCAGATGCTCGCGCTCTTTGCGATAGGCCTCCAAGCGTTTGTCCAGCGCGGCCTCGGTCTCGGTATTGCGCCCCTTCAGGCGCGCTCGCAGGGCCTCCTCGTTCGGCGGCAGCACAAATACCAGCACGGCTTCCGCAAACTGCTGCTTTATCTGTTCCGCGCCCTGCACATCAATCTCCAGCGCCACAATCTTGCCTTCCTGCATCTTATCCAGCACCCAGGCGCGCGGCGTGCCATAATAATAATCAAGATAGCGCGCCCATTCCAAAAAGCCGTGCTGCTCTTTCAGCTCTTCAAATTCCGCCGGCGTGCGGAAAAAGTATTCTTTCCCGTCCACTTCACCCCCGCGCATCGGCCTGGTGGTAACCGAAATCGAGCGGCAAAGGTCCGGCAAAATCTCTTCCGCTTTATCCAAAATGGAATCTTTGCCTACCCCGGAAGGGCCGGAGATAACCACCAGCAAACCAACCTTTTGCTTTCCTTCAATACCCGGGCCAATGCATTTATCAGGCAATTTTATTAGCTCCCTATAGGTCGAAACGGCGGTGCGCGGCATTACTTCATCAAGCGCAAATCTCTGTCAACTATTTCCCTTGCACCGGGGATGTGCATCAAGATGTTGTGGATGATTTCCAGTTCATCTTTGAGATTGCCCATAAAGCCTCTGTTGCCCTTCAGCTCGCCGCTGAGATAGATAACGCCGTAACTCACTTTTACCTGCACCTTGCTGCAGTCCACCGAGCGCCGATTCAACTCGCGCCGCACCCTCCGGGTTATCTCATTGTCAACCCCTGGTCCATGTGGCATCTTGCCCCTCCTAATCCGAAGCATTTATGAATGATTCGGATTGAAGTTCCTGCGCCAAATAAAGGGCGCAGGGACGATCACCTTTCTACGCTCTATTCTCGAAAGGAAATATTATAGACCGCGCGCCAATCAAGCACCGCGTGAATTATTCGCGCTTATTCCCGAATTTCCGCAGAATTCCGCATCGCCTCGCGGCTTCCTCATAATAGGTTGCAGGTCTGGCAGGTGTCAAGGTAAGAAGGGGCCGGCCTGTGCGCTCGGCGCCGCGCGCCGGGTTGGCTCATTGCTTTATTTTCCCGGAATAATTGAACCGCAAAGTCGCAATGAGCGCAAAGGAAAAAAGGAGCTATGGCGGAGGCGAGCGAATTAACCGGTTACGGCCGAAGGCATAGCGGCCTAATAGACCATATTATCGGAAAGGCAGGAAGATGGCAGCATTAAAACAACTTAAATGGGGAATTCTGGGAGCAGGTTCGATTGCGCGCGCGTTTGCGAACGGCGTCGCAAATTCGAAAACCGGAAAAGTAGTGGCCGTGGGCAGTCGCAGCCAGGCCAAAGCGGAGGCCTTTGGGGAGCAGTTCAATATCCCCCATCGCCACGGCAGCTATGCAGCGCTGTTGGCCGATGCGGAGGTGCAGGCGGTCTATATCTGCACTCCCCATCCGATGCATGCGGAATGGGCCATAAAGGCGGCCGAGGCCGGCAAGCATATTCTCTGCGAGAAGCCCTTGGCGGTCAATTATTATGAGGCCATGGCCATGATTCAGGCCGCGCGGGAAAATAATGTCTTCCTCATGGAAGCCTTCATGTATCGCTGCCATCCACAGACCAGGAAGCTGGTGGAATTGCTCAAAGAGAAGGCTATCGGCGAGGTGCGCGGCATTTACGCCGCCTTCGGCTTTCAGGCCGGCTTCTCGCCGGAGAGCCGGCTCTTCAAGAATGACTTGGCGGGCGGCGGCATTCTCGATGTCGGTTGTTATGCCGTCTCCATGTCTCGCCTGATAGCCGGGGCCGCGCTGGGCAAGGATTTTGCGGACCCGATTGAAGTTACCGGTGTGGGGCATATTGGCGAAACCGGGGTGGACGAAACCGCGATAGGCTGCCTGAAGTTTCCGAGCGAGATTATCGCGCAGATCGCAACCGCCGTGACCATGACCCCGGAGAACGTGGTGCGCATCTATGGCTCGGAAGGCTCCATTTACGTCCCCGCGCCGTGGGCGGCCAATAGAGATGGGAAAACCCCCGGCAAGATTATCCTCCATAGCAAGGGCGTGACCAAGACCATCACCGTCAATTCCGCCCGCACCTCGTTCTCGCTCGAAGCGGATGTGGTGGGGAGGAATATAAAGCAGCGGCAGGGCGCGCCGCCGGCCATGACCTGGGAGGATTCGCTCGGCAATATGCGCACCCTCGACCGCTGGCGAGAGGCGATTGGACAGCAATATGATATGGAAAAACCGGCTGCGGTGCAGCCGGTCAGAAAAGCGCCGCTGGCGATGCGTAAAGATTCTGTGATGAAATACGGGCGTATCGCGGGCATCGAAAAAGATATTTCCCGGCTCATCATGGGAGTGGATAATCAGCGCAACATGCCCTTTGCCGCAATGATGTTCGACGACTATTTCGAGCGGGGCGGCAATTGCTTCGACACCGCCTATATTTACGGGACGGAGCAGCTTTTGGGTCAATGGGTGAAGCATCGGGGGATCCGCGAGCAGGTCGTGATTTTCACCAAAGGCGCGCATACGCCCTATTGCACGCCGGAGCATTTGAAGCGCCAGTTGATGGAAAGCCTGGAGCGCCTGCAAATGGATTATGTGGAAATCCTGATGGCCCATCGGGACAATCCGGCAGTGCCCGTGGAGGAATTTGTGGACGCCTATAACGAGTTGAAACAGGCGGGCTATATCAAAGCCTTTGGCGGCTCCAACTGGGCGCTTGAGCGCATCGAGCAAGGCAATGAATATGCCAAAGCGAAAGGGCTGGCCGGTTTTTCCGCGGTCAGCAATAATTTCAGTCTGGCGCGTATGGTGGCGCCGGTGTGGGGCGGATGTATCGCCTCCTCCGATGCCGCCTCGCGCGCCTGGTTTACGCAAACCCAATTTCCCCTCATGCCCTGGTCAAGCCAGGCGCGGGGATTCTTCGTGGTCGGCGATCCGAATTATCGGGAAGATGAGAGTCTCGTCAACTGCTGGTATAGCGAGGATAATTTCCAGCGGCTCGCCCGCGCCAAAGAATTGGCGAAAAAGAAAGCCGTGCACCCGATCAACATCGCCCTCGCCTATGTGCTCTGCCAGCCCTTCCCGACCTTCCCGTTGATAGGGCCCCGCAACTTGGAGGAAACCAGCATCGCCTTCCGCGGCCTGAAAGTCTCCCTTTCACCGAAAGAATTGCGCTGGCTGAACCTGGAACCATGATATGCTTGATTAAAGGATGGGGTGGAGGGAAGGGAAGCAGTTAATTTGGAGTGCGGTGGTCATCGGCTTCGGCGCGGAAGCGCTGAAGTCGTGTGGCTAAGCCGGAGGCCGCTGGCTAGACATCTTCGATGCCGCCATCCCGGCCCATTTGGGGCTTAGGGACACGGCGGTCTGAAAGACCTAGCCGCCACCGCTTTCGGAGGCGCTTGGGTTCAAAGAAAAAGCGGCGGCCCGCCGTGGCGGGCACTCCACATGGCTATTCCTTCATTACCGAATTTCTTCTAAATCAGAAATAACTTTGGTAATAATGATCTGAAAAAAGAAGGAGGAAGCAAGGGATTGGCGAATGAGTGTTTGAGTTGAAAGCGCTCCGGGAAACGGGAGAAAATTTGCGATGCACCACATTAGGCTTTGGCTAACCGCGGATGATTTGCTGGTCAATGAATTGTCCCATCTGCGCGAGGAGGGTACGGACATCCCGCCCGAACTGGAACAGCGCATTCAGCAGCTGGCGGCAAAAGGTGATGCTTATTTAAGCAGCGCCGCGGGCCAAGCTGAATCCGGCGCATTGCTTGACGAGACGATTGCGCTGCCCCTACGCGCGGATTGTAAATATATTGAACCCTCCGACCTGGCGGGTATTCGGGAGCAACGACCGGCGGCCGTGGCTTTGCCTGACCTGACTATCCCGGGCGAGACCCGACAGGACAAGTTACACGGCGCCTGGCTGGGTCGCTGTTATGGTTGTTATCACGGCAAACCAGTAGAAGGACTCAGGCGGCTGCCTGATGAGACCTTCATTATGGAGAGCTTTCTAAAGCAGACCGGCCAGTGGCCGTTGAAAGGTTATTACTCGCTGGATTATCCCAACGATTTGCTGGCTTTGCATAACCTTAACCAAAGCTGGAAAGCCGGGCCGGCTAATATGCCGGAGGACGATGATACCAATTATACCACCGTCGGCTTTGCCCTAATGGAGAGCAAGGGAACGGACTTCACCCCGGAAGATGTCGCGACCTTTTGGCTGAACAATATACCCATCTTGCATACCTACACAGCGGAACGGGTGGCCTATCGTAATTTCTGCATCAATATTGATCCCCCCGCCTCCGCCGGCTACCGCAATCCTTATCGAGAATGGATCGGCGCGCAGATTCGCGCCGATTTCTACGGCTATGTTGCTCCCGGACAGCCGGAGAAAGCCGCCGAGTATGCCTGGCGGGATGCCTGTATTTCCCATGTGAAAAACGGCATCTACGGCGCCATGTGGGTGTCTGCGATGCTGGCGGCCGCCTATGTTACCTCCGATATCGCGACCGTCATTCGCGCGGGGCTCGCCCAAGTGCCGGAAAAGAGCCGCTTCTCTGAATCGTTGCAGCAAGTTTTTTCCTGGCAGGCGAGCGGTTATAGTTATGAGGAGGCGGTGCGCGCCCTCCATGCGCGCTGGAATGAGAAAACCGCACATGCGTGGTGCCATACCATCTCCAACGCGCAAATTTGTACCATTGCGCTGCTTTGGGGCGGCGGGGATTATGCCGAGTCCATCAGCCGCGCGGTGCTTGCCGGCTTCGATACGGACTGTAACGGCGCCACTGTGGGATCGGTAATGGGCATGATTTTGGGCGCAAAGGCGCTGCCGCAGGAATTAGTGGGCCGTCTTAATGACCGCATTTACACCGGCGTGCAGGGGTATATGGATTGTTCGATAGCTGACATGTCGGAAAAGATGAATGCTTTGATAGATAGACTCAATAGCTAAAAATAGGGGACGCGAAACTTATTTTTTCCAGCACGCCTGCTCCAGTTGTTTCATAAAGTAGCAATAATTTCCGAAGGAGATATCCGGCGGGCAGGAATGATCGGTATGGGGAATATAGCCGCCTTCGTCAATCAGCGGCTTCACCCTGGCCAATTCCGCATCAATCGCCGCCGGGCCTTCGGCCAGCGCGCGCTTATTAACCCCGCCCCAGATGCGCAAATCCCGCCCGTATTCCTTGCGCACGGCGAGGACGTCCATGCCGGCCTGCACTTCAAAGGGGTAAAGAAAATTCAGCCCCGCCTCCAGCCAGACGGGAATGAGTGAATTGATTTGGCCGTCGCTGTCCAAACCGATAAAGGGCACGTCCCGGGAGCGCAGGAATTCCACCACCCGTTTATAACGCGGCAGCATATACCGCCGGGCGAACGCCGGCGACAGCAGCGGCGCGGTCTTGTAGGCCATATCCTCCCAAAATGCGAAGGCGTCAATCTTCACCACCTCCAGAATGGGGGTCATCATGGCGATGATGAAATCGGCATTGGCCTCCATCATCTCTTCGATAAAAGCGGGCTCATCATAAAAGGTGGTGCAGAGCCGCTCCACGCCCAGCATATTCCTAAGCGGCCCGAAAAAGCCTCCCCAACGGTCGGAGATGATAATGAAGGGACACGGCTGCCGGCGGGTATTTTGCAGCATATCGGCCCAGTCCGGCCCCAGCCGCTGAATCATATCCGGCTGCATATGCGCCTTCCAAAAGGCGCGAAATTCCGCCCGCGTCTCCACCGGAAACTTTACGAATTGGGGCATCGAGCTATCCCGGTTTTGCTTCATCTCCCGCATCAGGATGCCTTCGTGATTGATATAGAGAATGTGCTCGTCGTCCTCTTCCAGCACCTTGTGTTCAAAAGGAGGATTGGGAAAGAACCAGTGCCCATAGGCCGCGTGCGGGTCGCCGGCCGGAATCTGGCCGGGAATATTGGGGTCATAGCCTTCTTTCTTCCAGCGCTCGATGGTCTCGGACCATGCGCCCGCGCCCCAGAACGGCGCCCGGTCAACCGGCTGGTAATTCATGCAGGCATAAAATCTTTCCAGTGCAGTCATCTCTAACTCTCTTTTTTGTCTTTGGGAATAACCATTGACCCATGTATGACAAAATGTAAAATTAGAAAAAAGGCGATTAGAGAAATGATCATTAAAGTAGTAGGTGGACGATTAAAGAAGAGAAAAAATGCCGCCGTTCCTATTATGCAATTTAGCGGCACAATCGCCAAAGGACGCAGAAATTTCACTCCGAACCACCACTTCTTGTTGCCCTTGGCGTCAAATAATTCATCTATGATTATAGCACTGGTCAAGCAGGGCATTTGGGTTTTAAAAAAATCCCGCAATTTCTTAAGCGCTCCTTCGTAAAGATGTTCATTTGCACTAATCCTTGAATATGTGGCAAATATTGCAAGGCCTGACAGAAAAAAGGCGCATAATAATCCAGCCATAATGTATTTAAAATTCCATCCACCAAAGTCAATATTAAGCTTATTCGCTCCTGGTGCCCAAGCAATTACCGCGCCAACGACGGCCGTGGGAAGTGCTGCTATTTTGAAATACCAATCAAATATCTGCTTGTGTTCTTCGAGTGAATGCTGATAATAATGCCACAGTTCTTCGTATTCTTTAAGAGCCACATCAATTGCCTTCTCATTCATCTTATCTTTCTCTGACTTTTCCTCTTTCATGTCCACCTCCAGCATCGCACTTTATTTTTTCACAAAGTAACATATTTCCAGAACGGATTACTCTGCACCTTGCATTTTAACTGTCAATCAGATTAACCCGCATTATTTATGATAACGATCAAAATGGTAACATTGTGTTTTTGGGGGCGGGCTTTGTAAAGCCCGCCGGCGGGGGTGACGAACCCCCCCCCCCCCCACACATATTTGAAATTAAAACCAAAGCGGTTAGGTTAAAAAATTGTTTGAAACGCTTACCCGCCCGCCGCCGGCGCGGCCGCAGGAGCAGTCGTTGTCGCCGGCTTTGCCGGCACCGCTTCCTTCTGCTCTTTCTCCCAGCCCAGCTTGGTCACGCTGTCGGTTACTCCCGCGGGCGCGGCCTCAACCAGGATGAAATGGTAAATCATGGACTGCGGGCCCAGTTGCGAATGGAACGGCGCGCCGGCCGCGCCGGATAGTATATATTCGACGCCATTGAGGGTGGCGCGGTCGTAGGCGTGGATGTGGGCAACGAAGACTCGGGCCGGCTTGTATTGCTCCATCAAACTGACAAAACGGTCCGCACCGGTCGTAAAGGCATGCCACTCCCAGGCCTTGATATTCGCCGGCGGCACATGCAGAAAAACAAATTTCGGCAAGGGCGTTTGCAGCTTTGCCTCCAGCCAGTTCAACTGGGAAGCCGTGAGCTGCCCATCGGCATTATCCAGCAGGATGAAACGATAGCCGGCGAGATCGAAGGAGTAATTGAGCTGCCCGAACAAGCGCGTGTAATAGCCCTTGCCTTGATTTTGATAATCATGATTCCCCGGAGTCGGCAAGACCGGCAGGGGCGCATTTTTCAGTAATTCTGCAAAGTTGAGATATTGGTTGGGCAGGCCGGAAGAGACCAGATCGCCGGTAACGACGGCGAATTGCGCGCCCTCGCGGGCGGCCTGGGAGAGCAACTCAGAAAAGATCCGCTCCCCGCCGCGCAAGTCTCCCATGACCGCGAATTTTATTCCCGCGGCAGGCTCGGCCTTTTGCAGCTTTTCGAGGACGGATTTGACGGACAACGTTTTGCTGTCCTCATCAAGCTGCTGCCAGGCGCTGCTTTTGGGCGTAATGCGAAAAGCCGATGTTACGTTGAATAATTCCGTTGCCTCGGAAATTGCGGAGCATTTTACACCATACTCGCCCGCCGGCTGATCGCCGGCATCCCAATGCAGGCGGAAGGAATTCAATCCCTGCTCCAGGCGCAACAGGGTGGAGATTTGATACAGATTGCGCGCGCTCCCATCGGCCTTCGTCGTGGTGATTTGCAGGCGCAGCGGCAGCGCCGCCGTGGGCTGCGGCGCGATAACAAAAAGCGTCCCCTCAAAAGACTCGCCCGCCGGGAGGTCCTCGGAAGCCAGACAAAGATAAGCCTTGATCGCCTTGGCCTCGCCCCGTTGCATCAGCAGCCGGGCTTCATTCCCGTGCGTATCAATCACATTGGGCTCTATCTCGTCCGCAGATTTGCGCGTTTCCAGTCTTATCGCCAGCCGCATGCCGTCATTACCAAAAGGCGAAAGCGGCCGCAGGCTCGTCCAGGGCAGACATAATTCAATAATGCGGCGGCCGGGCGTATCGGCAACCGCCAACGTTTTCTCGGTGGGGATCTTGTCGCCCTCGGCGGTCAGCAATAGCGGCCCTTGCGCGGAAGCGGAAATCAAATAAGTATGTGCCTCCTGCTCCGGCAACGCGCCGCATTCGGAGCCGATGCTGAAAAGCGCCAGCGCCAGCCAATCGCCGCTGTAAATATCCTCCGGCGCCGAGAGCATAATGGTCGTGTCGGTGATCTCCGCCGACAGGTAAAGCGCCGCTTCATCCCAGGCCGCGCGCAGGACCACCCTGGGCGCTTCGCTTTCGCCCAGGGAGAGCGTTTCATTACCTTGCGGGGCGGGCCAATCGCTCAGATTGCCGTCCATCGTCAACGGCCCGGCCAATTGCGGGCAGATCAGCGCGGCCGGCGGCGCGGGATGATAGGTGGTCGCCAGAGGCGTAATTCTTTCCAGCCGTATCGAAGGCACCAGGGCGGGCCGGCTCGGCGCGGCCTCCGGCGCATTCGCTGCCGTCTGCGCCGAAAGGGAAAGCGGCGCAAGGAGGATGGTGAGGAGCAGGATAATAAGAGAGTAAAAGCCAGACAAATGCATGGATGCCGCATCAAAACGGACAATTCGTAATTTTGACCTGGACGTGGCATGGGCATCTTGCCCATGTCTGCGGAAATTCAGATCACGGGCGGGACGCCCGTGCCACAACGAACGCAAGTTTTGATGCAGGCTTTCGTTGATGGCGGATTTACAGCCTCCACTTAGCCCGCACTTGCCGGAAACGACAGTGCATCCGGAACCCAAGCTTTTCATATACTCGCCTTGCCGCGGCATTGTCTTCTCGTACATTAAGTACTACCTCCTCACATTGTTCGAGCAGTTCCTGCGTTACTTTCCCCAGCGTCAACGTCGCCAGCCCCTTGCCGCGGAAGCCGTTTCGGGTCCACACATTGCCGGCCGCGGCGAGATGAAAGTGTTCGGCGATGAAATGCGTGCCGGCCACCGAACTCAGCCGGCTTTTGTCCCAAATGCCGAAATAAGGGCCCCGCTCCATAAGACGCGCCAGGGAGGGAGTGCCGCCAAACGCCGTCTCGTAAGTCTCCGCCAAAACCATGGCATCCGGCGCGGCCAGGCGGCGCAGCTCAATCCCTTTTCCCTCCGCCGGCGGACGAAAACCGCCCCGGTCAACCACCATCCGCAGCATCATCTCCGCTTCTTCAATGCGCCAGTATCTTCTTAGACACGCCAGGTGCTCTTCTTTCGCGGTGGTCAGGGCAAAAGGAATTCTGGCAAAGGGCTCTCCCAGGATCTCGTGCAGCCCGGCCGGGTCTCCCATGAGAAACATCGTGGCGCCGGTGTCAATCGGCTGCGAAATCAGCGCCAGAGAGAGCTCTTCGCGGTCTCTAAGCGCGCGCAGCACCGTGCAGCTTGCTTTCTCAGTTGCCAGGCTGCCGATGGCGTAAGCGGCATAGATCCGGTCCCGGGCAAGAAAATCATACGCCTCCCGGGGAAGCTCCAGTTTCTCTACTATAATGCGCGGCATGGTGTTAAATGTTTTCGACGCGCCAACGGCTCCTACCTTCTCTGACCGAGACGGCCTTTACTCGGGGTGGGGGAGTTTGTCGGCGGGCAGCTTTCCGTTCTTGCCGGTAACTTCAATGAAGTCGTAGGGGGTTAAGGCGTTGGTCATATAGGATTTGTCGGGGAGCCGCGGATAGCTGGTTTTGAAGTAGTAGTTGCAGATGATGCGGAAGGTGTTGACCGGCGTTTGGCTGGGGTAGATTTGGGGATGGTTGGGCGAGGAGAAGTAGAAAGCATTGAGGATAGACATGCGCTCCCGGGGATAACCGGCGCGGGCATTGTTCCAATTGTAGAAGGCCGCCGGCCCGTGGTCGGATTGCAGGATGATAATGCGCGGCCGGGAGGTCTTCTGCGCCAGCAGTTGGTTGATGACGGCTTCGATGCGGGAGGTGACGAAGAAATATTGTTCGCGATAGCGGCTGATATACTCGTTTTGGGTGAGACGGGTGTTGCCAAAGCCCTGCACGCTGTCGTTGAATTTATAGGGTATGGTCTGAGGCAAGGGGGAGCCGTCGCGTTTCAACACCAGCGGCGGGTGGGGCGCCAGCAGATGCGCCAGGACGAAGCGCGGCGAAGACGTTTGCGGGACGGCGCGGATTTTGTCAAAGAAGGAAAAGATTTCCGCGCGGCGGGAGGCATATAAGGCGTGATCCACTTCGTTAGAGACGTCGCCTGGGTTTTTATGAACCAGCAGCCGCAATGGCGTGAAGTCCAGCAAGACGGTTGAGAAAGCGGGGTTGGGGCGCGCCACTTCAACTGCGCTGTCCGCTGTTTTTTTCCCATGAATGTCGGCGAAAGCTTCGGCGCCGGTGGAGATGATCTTATAGCCGCGGCTGTGCAGCAACTTACAGAGATCATTCTCCTTGAGCATTGCTATTGCGGGCCATTGGTTGTCACTTTCCTTGCCGAGCGCTTTGCCCAGTTCATCCAGGTAGCACATGTTGAGGGAAGAGGCCAACGATAAGTAGGTAAAACAGTAATTGGCGTGGCTTTCGCCGGCGATGATGAAGCCTTTTTTCTGCAGGAAGTTGACGAAGGCCTGGTTGCTTTCGCCGTAAAGCTCTTGAAATACATCCGGGCGGGCATAACCATCGAGAATAATATAGTAGATATCCGGATCATTGTGTGCGCTTTTCCTATTTGGGGCGGCGCCGGCGGCCGGCGACCGGAACGAAAACTCGAAGGGCTTTTCCTGCCGTGGCGCATGGGCCGCGGCCGCGGTTTGCGGCCGCGGCAGGTCGGCAATCCGGGCGCCCTCCATTTCAAATAAGGCGATCTTCACCCCGCATTGGGCGACCAGCGCCACCGCCACGGTAAATAGCGCCGCCCGCGCGTTCGGCAGCCTCCCGCGCAGCCGCAGAATTAGCAGCGTCCCCAGCGCCCACACCACCAGCCAGATCCAAATGGCAAAACGGTTGATTATTTCCAGCAGGCGGCCCTGCAGGAATTCTTCGCCCCCCAGCAAGTGTCCATAGGAGAAGAACCATAGCCCCCAGAAAGCCGTCAGCGCCGCCGCGGTATCGAGCTTCCGGGAAATCAGCCGGAGCAGGCCCAGCAGCATCCCCGCCCCGCAAAGGGTAAGGGCAAGGGGCGCAAAGAGTTCGCCCAGCGAAAGGTAGCCGTTGTTATAACTGTAAAGAAACAACACCGGATAGACCGGAAACAGGATGGCATACAGGACCAGTAGTTTTTTCATAAGATTGCCGCCACACCTTTGCCCTTCAGGCGACTGATATAATCTTTGCAGTATCCCGCGGACATGTCAACTGCAAGAACCAGGAGCACCGGTTTTCTTGACTTTTGCTTTGGGCGCGCCTATGCTTCGGACAGGCTGTCTCTTGATGATAAAGGACTAACGATGACTACACAGATTGCAGTCACTATTTTTGCGTCGGCCCTGCTCGTGCCCATGATTGCGAGCATGGCGCAGGCCGCGGACCTGTCAAAGGTGCCGCAAATCCATGAAACCAAGGAATCGCGCGAGGCGCGCATGCAATGGTTCCGCGACGCAAAGTTCGGCATGTTCATCCACTGGGGGCCTTGTTCGGTGGGCCAAAAGGAAATCGGCTGGGGACGCGAGGCCAACCGGCCCTGGGACATAGACCGGAACGGGCCCCGCACGGAAGATCCCGTCTATGACAATTATTATAAGCAGTTCAATCCCACGAAATACAACGCCGAGGCCTGGGTGCGCTTCGCAAAAAAATCGGGCATGAAATACATGGTGCTCATCGCCAAACATCACGACGGCTTCGCCCAGTTCGACTCGAAGGTCTCGGACTATGACATCATGGCCTCTCCCTATGGCAAGGACATCATCCGCGCTTATGCCGAGGCCTGCCACAAATACGGCATGAAACTCGGCTTTTATTACTCCACGCGCGACTGGTATCATCTCGATTACCTGGTCGGCGACAATCAGAAATATGACGGCTTCTACCGCGCCCAGGTCAAGGAACTACTCTCCAATTACGGGGTGGTGGATGTGATGTGGTTCGATCATGTCGGCGGGCGGGACTGGGGCAAGTGGAAGTTCGATGAATTGTTTGAGATGCTGTATCAACTGCAGCCCAGGCTGATCGTCAACAACCGCGCCGCCGCATTTTGCGGGCCGGCGAGTCCGGAAGACCGCGGCCCCGCCACGCCGGAGATTGCCAAGATGACCCGGGGCGACTACGACACGCCCGAAGGATATATCGGCGAAATGAACCTTGACCGGGATTGGGAATCCTGCATCCATGTCGGCCAGGGCTGGTCCTACCACGGCGAGGAGGGCTTCAAAGGGCCGGAAGATTGCATCAGGATGCTGGTCAATTGCACCACCGGCGGCGGCAATCTGCTGCTGAATTTCGGCCCGCGGCCGGACGGCAGCTTTGCCGAGGGCGAGGCCAAGGTGGCCCGCGCGATGGGCGAGTGGTTGAAGAAATACGGCAAAGCCATCTACGGCACCCGGGGCGGCCCTTACCGCAATGGCGCCTGGGGCGGCAGTTGCCACAAGGGCAAAAAACTCTACCTCCATGTTACTGATTGGCCGAAGGGAGGCCTGGTCTTCAACCCGCTTCCGAATAAAATACTTTCCGCCCGCACTTTGACCGGCGCACCGGTAACTTTCAAGCAAAGCGCGGACGAGCTTTCCCTGGAAGTCGCCGGGCCGGATCGCGACACGCCGGTAACCGTGATCGAACTGACGCTATCGAAAGCCATTGAGACCGGTCAGATCATCGGCGGTCTGCGTGAACCAGGAGAACTCAAATGAACCCGGAAATAATGCTATCCATCGCAATCGCCGCCGCGCTGCTGCTCTGCGCTTCCGTGCCGGCGAAGGCGGCCAATGAGACCCCGCCGGCCGAGCCGATGAGCGTGTGGTTTGTCAAGCCGGCCGATTCTTTCCATGAATCCTGTGTGCTGGGCAACGGCCGGCTCGGGGCCATGGACTTTGGCGGCATCGTCAACGAGCGCATGGTCCTCAACGAATCTTCCGTCTGGACGGGCGGCGCGTATGACGGCAATCGCTATGAGGCCTATCAATGCCTGCCGGAGGTGCGCAAAGACCTTTTCGCCGGCAACATCGGCGCGGCGCAAAAAGAGCTTGAAAAGAACTTCGGCCAGGCAGCCGGCGTTAAAGGGTGGGGGGATAGAGATCAATTCGGCTGCTATCAGACTCTGGGCGACCTGACCCTGCAATTCCTATCACCGGCATCCGCTGACAACTCGGCCGGGCCGGCCTATTCAGACTACCGCCGCGACCTCAACCTGATGCGCGGCACGGCGCACACGGAATACACCCTCAACGGCGTGCATTTCACCCGCGACCTGGTGGTTTCCAAACCGGCCGAAGTGATTGCCCTGCACCTCAAGGCCGACCAGCCGGGCGCGCTCTCCTTTACCGCAGCGCTCTCCCGCAAGGAGCATGCAACTATCCGCACCAAAGGCGGCTTCCAAGTGATGGAAGGCCAACTGCCTTTCAACAAGCCCGCAGGCGCAACCAGTGAGGGCGTACGTTACCTTGCCCTCCTGGGCGCGGCCACCAAAGGCGGCACGATTACCGCCACCGCGGCCGGCTTGACTATCAAAAATGCGGATGAGGTTACCCTCATCGTGTCGGCCGGCACCGATATGTTTAACAAGAAATTTGCCGCTCTGGCCCGGCAGCGATTGACTGCGGCGCTGGCGCGGTCTTTTAAGGACCTCCTGAACGAGGCCGCGGCCGATCATGAATCATACATGGATCGTTGCAAGCTCACTTTGCCCCCGGGCGCTAACTCGCAGTTGCCCACTCCCGAACGTGTCCGCCAGGCGGAGACCACTCCCGATCCGGCTTTGGCGGCGCTCTATTTTCAATTCGGCCGCCATCTGATGGTCTCCGGCTCGCGGCCCGATTCCCAACTTCCCACTAATTTGCAGGGGATTTGGGCGGAGGAATACGACACTCCGTGGCATGGCGATTTTCATAGCAATATTAATGTGCAAATGAATTACTGGCCCGCCGAAGTTACTAATCTTTCCGATTGCCACCTGCCGCTCCTGCACTTTATCGAGGGCGTGGCCATAGAAGGCGCAAAGACCGCCATGGCCTATTACAACGCGCCGGGATGGATGGCCAACCACACGCAAAACCCATGGTTCAACACCTCGCCGAGCAACCTGGGCGCCTGCGTCGGCCCGACCTGCGGCGCCTGGCTGGCTCAACATATCGCCATGCATTATGCCTTTACCCTGGACAAGCGGTTCCTGAAAAAATACTATCCGATTATGCGCGGGGCGAGCGAGTTCTGCCAGGTTGCGCTGGTGGAGGACCCCAAGACTAGATTGCTGGTAACCGCGCCCTCCAACTCGCCGGAAAACCGCTACCGTTACAAGGACTCCGACGGCAACACCCAGACCGCCTACCTGTGCATCGGCGCAACCTTTGACTTGCAGATTATCCGGGACCTGCTTGCCCGCACCGCCGAGGCCGCACGTATTTTGAAAATTGACGAGGAGTTTGCCCAAAGCCTGGATGCCACCCGGGCCCGGCTTAGGCCCACCCGTGTGAATCAAGCAGGCCGCATCATGGAATGGCAGGAGGATTTCGAGGAAAACGAAATCCATCATCGCCACTGTTCCCACCTTTGGGGTCTCTACCCGGGCACGGAGATAACTCCTCAAGCCCCCGATTTGTTTCAAGGCGCGAAGCTCTCCCTGGAACGCCGCGGCGATGCCTCCACCGGCTGGTCCATGGCCTGGAAGGCGGCGTTCTGGTCCCGCTTGCAGGACGGCGATCATGCCAATACTCTGGTCTCCATGCTCATTGCTCGCGGCGCGCCGAACCTCTTTTGCTTGCACGCGCCCTTCCAGATTGACGGCAACTTCGGCGGCTGTGCCGCCATCGCCGAGATGCTGCTTCAAAGCCACGAACTCACCCCCGACGGCCGGCCCATCCTCCGTCTCCTCCCGGCCCTGCCGAACACCTGGGCGACCGGTTCCGCCCAGGGCCTGCGGGCGCGGGGCAACTTTACCGTGGACATGAAATGGCAGGACGGCAAGGTGACGGACTTCCATATCACCTCGGCAAAGCCCCGCAAGGTAACCGTCATCGTGAATGGGGAAACCAAAATTGTCCAAGCCGCCGCACGGTAAATATCGCGGGATGGCAACAAACTCGGGACTGCCTCTTGCCAATCTCAGCCATTGTGCATGTTCAACAGTTTTCCGGACAAGAGGCTGTCCCAGGAGTTTGCGGATTTTATTCTGAGCTGTTACGCTACTAACATATCTCATAAAGGAGTTCTGATGACTACACATATTGCAGGGGTAATTGTTGCAACGGCCATGCTGGCATTGTTGCTTGCAGGTCCGGCCCTGGCCGAGCCGTCGGCCGTGAACAGGAATCCTAAACAGGCGGGCAAAAGCCCCCTTAAGGTTTTTATCCTGGCGGGCCAGTCCAACATGGAGGGACCGGGCGTCGTTACCATGAAGGACGAAGCCGGCAAAGAAAGGCCGGGCACCCTCGCGGCCCTGCTGAAAGACCCGCAAAAGGCGCCGCTGCTCAAGCATCTGGTGGATGCCAAGGGCAACTGGGCGGAGGCGCGGGATGATGTTTGGGTCTATAACATCAGTGAAGAGGGCGTCGCCAAAGGCTCGCTCTCGTTCGGCTTCGGCTGGTGGCTTTATAACAAGGACTGGTTTGGCCCCGAACTTCAATTCGGCCAGGTGATGGGCGACCACTATAAAAACCAGGTGTTGATTATCAAGACCGCCTGGGGCGGCAAAAGCCTGATGGGGGATTTCCGGCCGCCCAGTTCCGGCGGCACGGTGGGCCCTTTCTATAAGGAGATGCTCAAGACCGTCGAGACGGTGCTCAAAAACCTCAAGACGGAATTCCCCCATTATGACGGCGGGGGCTATGAACTCGCCGGGTTCGCCTGGTGGCATGGCTGGAACGACTTTTGCACCCCCAACGCGCCGGCGGAATATGAAGCCAATATGGTGAACCTGATTAAGGACCTGCGCCAGGATCTAAAATCCCCCAAACTGCCGGTCGTGATTGGCGAATTCACCGGTATTTGGGGGGCGGATTGTAAGGATGTCAACGCCGCGGCCGTTAGAAAAGCACAGGCCAACGCCGCCGCCCGACCGGAATTCAAAGGCAACGTAATTTTTGTTGAGACCCACGACTTTGTCCGCGCGGAAAAAGATTCGCCCACCAATGAAGGCCACCACGAGTATAGTAATGGGGAGACCTATTTTCTCGTCGGCGACGCCCTCGCCAAAGGCATGAAGAAATTGCTGCCGAAGAAGTAAGTAGGACCGCGTCAACCAAATGGGCATGACAACAGCAATTTCATGCCCAACAGGATAGCGCGCTGTCTCAGATGAACTGATGATTTCATCTATCGTGCTGGCCTTTTGTAGGGGCGACCCTACGTGGTCGCCCAGGCTTTTAGGCCCAGGCTTCCGTGGAAATATCAAAAAAGGGCGCAGCATAACTGCGCCCTTTCAATTTCCCGCTCCCCCTCTTGCCAGACTGAGAACTTGCTCTGTTGCAAAGCATAAAGAACAGGCTCCAGATATTAATAGAGCCAGGCTGAAAAGCGCCCAATTTATCTTTAATTCAAGGCTCGGCGGGCGACGGCGCACCCGCCCTACATGTGCTTTGCAGCAGTGCCTCTCTCCACTCTGAACTCTGAACTCTGAACTTTTACCCGCCTTTGGCGGGCTGAACTATCCTAATTCTTCTGCCGGCCGGCGATCCCTTTCGTCGCCTTCGAGGTCTTTTTGGCGGCTTCCTTCGGGCGCAGGGCGCGGGTGGCCTTGCCCGCCTGCCACATCTCGGAATTCCCCATCACCGCCAATTCTTTCGCCAGCAGTTCCTTGTAGTCCGGCCTTCCACACGACGACATAACGCGCCGCGTCTCCGCGCCTGATGCTACTCTAGCATAGAGTTCTTTGAAGACCGGCAGGACCGCTTTCTTGAATTTCGGCTTCCAATCCAGCGCGCCCCGCTGCGCCGTCGCCGAACAGTTGGCATACATCCAGTCCATGCCATTCTCGCTCACCAGCCGGATCAGGCTTTCCGTCAATTCTTCCACCGTTTCATTGAAGGATTCGCTGGGAGAGTGCCCGTGCGCGCGAAGTGTGTCATACTGGGCCTCCATGATCCCCGCCAGCGCGCCCATCAATACTCCTCGCTCGCCCACGAGGTCGCTATACACCTCTTTCTCAAAAGTCGTGGGGAAGAGATAGCCGGAACCAATGGCGATGCCTAACGCGATGCAGCGCGCTCTCGCCCTACCCGTGGCGTCCTGATAAACCGCAAAGCTCCCATTGATCCCCGCGCCGGAGAGGAAATTGCGCCGCAATGAAGTTCCCGAACCCTTGGGCGCCACCAGAATCACATCAATATTCTTGGGAGGAATCACCTTGGTCTGGTCCTTGTAAGTAATGGAAAATCCATGCGAAAAGAAAAGCGCATCGCCGGGATTCATATTCTTCTTAATCATGGGCCAGATCGCTTTGTGCGCGCCATCGGCAATCAGCAGTTCGATAATCGTGCCCCGCTTGACCGCCTCTTCAATCTCAAACAAGTTCACCCCGGGCTTCCAGCCGTCGGCCACCGCCCGCTTCCAATCCTGCGGAAACTTTTTGGACTGGCCCACAATCACCCGAAAGCCATTGTCCCGCATATTCAAAGACTGCCCCGGCCCCTGCACGCCATATCCGATGACCGCTATCGTCTCATCCTTCAACACCTTGCGCGCCTTCGCCATCGGAAATTCCTTCCGCGTTACCACCGGTTCTTTAACACCCCCGAAATTTACCATTGGCATTGCTCATTGCTCCTTTCCCTGCAAAACAAACTATACAATAAATCTGTTCGATTACGCTATAGCTATCTTTCTTTCTGCACCCCCCGCCGCGTTTCCTGCCGGCCCTAGGTAGTTCTTCAATAGTCAGGACCTGCAACCACGGATGCCGCGTTCCTAACTTCGAATCATAAAGTCCCGTGCTCGCCTTCTCCCACTCTATCACTCAGGGCTGTTCATGAACCTATAAAAGGGGTTGAAATTGGTATACAAAACTGCGCACGCGCTTATAGGTATCTTCAAATACTGGCTTCTTGAATAATAGCCATGAACGAATTGATCCAGCGTCATGATAAAGGAGGCAATTGCGAAGTTCATTAATGGCCTGACCAGCCTTTCCCGTCAATCCGCATAGATGAATGAGTAACGCGTCAGCCTCTGTGGCCATCGCTTGGCCCTTATAAATATCTCGAAAGCAACTCATTTTTGCCACATGAACCCCACTCCGCATATATTTCTGTCCAGGATGCTTTGGGCTGAGACCACTTGAAGATATTCCGGCAGAGATAAAGCATTCAAATGCATGGTATGTATGAAATACCGCGCCATCATATAATGTTGCCCTCGCCAGGTGCCGTGCCATTCTTAAATGGCGCTCCACGAGGATAAGCCATATACGTTTATCGCTAAGGTTTGCCATGACGGGTTAGTAAACCATCAAATCAATTTTAGGGTTTTGAAAATTATGCATTTCTTTTGCTTCGACTAACAAAGGGGATAACCAAACATTATATTCACTCAACACTGGGCCAAATATTTTCCCTGATAATTCAAAACGCTGGTCATTAGACAGCATTTTTTGAGGCTTCATTGCAATTAAAAGGGAAATGGGGCTCTCGCCCAGCTCATCTAAATTCACTCGACCGGATGCCAACTCATCTATAGCCGAGACACTCTCAACTATTTCCGGCAATTCATGAACTACAGCAGAAGCCACATTCTCAACAAGAAGAGCTAGCCGTAGAGCTTTGTTTGGCATTGTCCTATTATTATCCAACAATCGATTGGTCAATTTCGCAATTCCCTTAACACATTTTTGAGCATGTATTTTGCGTTCTGAAGGCTCTTTCAGAAAGTCGCGAAGATTGTCAACGGTGGACCTTTCAAAAAATAAGCGTATGTCACTAAAATCAGCTATTTTTTCCTTGTCAATATTCCATCGCAATTCCTCGGTAGGTGAAGCAAAGACTGGTAACATTCCCCGAATGGACTCCAAGGGTAGATCCCCCCTGCGAATAGCTGCTAAGGACGGCAATTTTTCCTTTATATCTTCTATTCTCATACCAGCACTAGATCCTCTGGAAAGCAAATGGAAAAGGCAATAACGCAACAAGTCATATCGATCCATTGCTGGGTCAACATCTTCGAGGCGTTGCAATTGCCAACGTCCTCCGTTCGCATCAAAGTGTTTAGTCAAAACATTGCGAATATCAAGTTTCCCAATTCCGTGCTGATCTAGGAATTCCTGTCCCAAGAGTTGTTTGGAAATTACGGTGTTGCAGATAAGCTCCATGCTTGCACCTAGGTAAGCCACTATAACTTTCTCAATCGCTAAACGAACAATATCTTTCGCGCTAGGAATATCTAATCTCATTGGCTGCCCATACACGCGGGTGAATTCGCTTTCCTCTAACCTTCTAAAATTCAGGTAATATTCCCCTGCAGCAGATACATATGGCGATTGATATTTCTTATGCGTTGGCAATGAGGATTCTGACCAGCAGGAATCTACATAACGAAGCCCATGCTTTCTGCACACGCTGATTAACCATGACCAATTTTCCATCTTGCTTTCCGAATAAATCAATGTTAGCCATCTTCCTGGCTTTAATACCCTTATCATCTGCTCCAAAGCCAGTGCCAATAGGTCTCGATATTGATCTGCGGTCTTATTAAGCCTTCCTCCTTGAATTATCTCTTCCTCAAAGGATTCTTTGGGAACCTTAAATCCCAACCAAGCATTCCATAACATCGAGAGATCAAGATAATTATAATTTCTCCCATAAGGCGGATCAGTAAGTATATAATCAATACTGTCCGGCTTCACTTCTTTATTCAATTCTGTTGCCGATCCCTCCCAGACTCTAAATGTCTTATTATTAACAATATTGTCTAGTACGCGGTTTGCGTCTTCCTTTGCATTGACCACCTTGTCATATGCCCTTGAGAAAAGTTCAGTAATAGGCAATGAAGTAAAGTCATCCCAAGTTTGATATCTTCGTATGACAAATGGAGCAGATTGACCGCCAAATATCGAGCTTTTGCCTTTTGCCGAATACATCTTATTCGCTCGATCTAGAGTTATCGAAAAAATTAGCCTTAATATATCCCTAAATTCTGCTTCTTTAATTGAATTAATCTCATCCCTTAGTAGCACAAGTTGGGCTATTTGCTTTTCCGTAAATAATTCATCAAGTGAGGTTAACCTCGCCTGAAACACCTGAGGGAGTTGATCTTTTGGGAAAATAGATTTCTGAATCAATGCAGTTCGCATTGATGAGTTACCTTCAATTTGCTCCATAACTGGAAAAATCTTTTTGCAAACTCCATCATAAAAACTCTTGAGTCCCTCCAAGTCAACTGGTGCCATAGCAGCCATACGTGTAATAAAGACAGCCCAAGGATTAATATCGCAAGCCCAAGCGCGACGACGAAGAACTAACGCCTCAACGGGGATCACCCCTGCACCACAGAAGGGGTCTAAAACGAGGTCCTCTGCATTAGTGAAATGCTTTATCAAGTGTTGAGCCACATTCCAGGCTCTTTTCGTGAAATACTGCTGAAGATAATGCCTATTATGTGCTCGTTTGATTGGAGCTGGCAGATATTCCGGTGGTCTCAGTGCTACTTGCTCTTCTGCTTTTAAGTTCTTCAATTTAATTTCTCCACATTTGGCGGGATTCCCATTCAGCAATTCTTCCCCCCTATTCTACTACTTTCCTATCTTAAAAGCACTTGCTTCACAAAAAATTATTAGAAGTCTGTAACTCACTCCCGTACCCCGAATGAAAAGCGCTCACCCTAGAACTGAATGTGACTAATATCCTTGAATCATTTTATCATCGTTCAGACAATTAGATCGCCGTTAATCGTAGCGCCGTCCACCACGCAGTGGTGGATCGCCGCAGGTTTACCTGCCGAAGGCAGGCGACCGTCTCGGCGGCACTCCTTTATCCCGCCTGTCCCGAGCCTGTAAAGGGAAGTCCAATCTATGCGCGCTCGAAAAGCGATTTGCATTCCCCAAAACTGGGCCTAACCTGGTCAGCGCATGACACCCCAGCCCAGCTGCCGGCGAGACGCCGGCGCTACATTCTTATTGCCCCTTCGTGTCTTTGTACTGGCTAGGCCCTTCGGGCCGCCATCCCGGTCTGCCGAAGGCAGATTTAGGGACTTCGTGGTTCAGGATTTTGAGGTTTACCTGCCGAAGGCACGGTTTACCTGCCGAAGGCACGGTTTATCCGCACGTGGTGGATTGAGGTTTTGCCATCCTGCCCGCCTAAGATATGGGGCGGGTTTCCAAACCTGCTCGAGCTTCATTCATCCCCTTCCCGCGGGTTGGTTGCGACCCGCGGGAAGTTCGCCATTCTAACCCTATTTTTTCTTGAAAAGGTCAAGCAGATACATGACGCCCGCGGCGACGAGCAGCAACAGGCCCAGGGGCAGGAGGATATGGAAGAGCACCGCAACAATGGTAACGGCAATTCTAATGGCGCCAATCGCCAGCGAGATGACGATCAGCAAAATACCGGCCGTAAGCAGTATTTTTACCCAGTCTCGATCTTTTTGCATAACACCGCCACTATATAAAATGACTACTATTCAGAAAATTCTCCTGCCTGCTTTGGATTCCTGCGGCGAAAATCACCCAATTTCCCAACAAAATAAGGGATTTCTTGCCCCGGAAAGTCTTGCGGTCTTACCAATCCCCCAAATATATCCAGCGGCCCTGCTGCCCGTCCTTGATCGTTACCACCAGGCCGTCCGCCCGGGCGCGAATTTTCACCGGGGCGCCGGCGCGCGTGTCTTTAGCCAGCGCGGCGCGCACCGCCTTCCATTTGCGGGCGTCAAAAGGCAGCCTCACTTCCCCCGGCTCCGATACCCACAACCGCAACGCCGCCCGGACTCCGGGCGCCAGCTCGCGGCCGCCCACAATGCTCCAGGCGAGGGTAATTGGCCGCTCCGCAAAGCGATACTCCCGACCGTCAATGGTGATGCCGGTGGTATCATGCCCGCAGAAGGCCGCCAGCTTGCCGCCCGTGATTTTGTAACTGAGCAGCGCGGAGCCGTGGTAGGTGATGACCTGCCCGTCCAGCTTTACTGCTTTCAGGTCTATCTCGTTGGGCGGCAGGTTTATCCGCGCCACAATCGGCGCATCCTCCGTAGCATCTCGCTTGAAGCCGCCAGGCCACTGCTCCGGCACCGACTTAAAATGATTCGTAACCGTCAGCGTCCCATTCGGGAACTTGTTGGCGAGCAGGTCTTTGGTGCGGGAGACGCGCTCCGGGTGGTCTTCTCCCGGATAGGCGCCGGCCGCGCTCAAAACCTCGAAGAGCGTCCGGATATCCTTGCCGGTTGAGCCGGATTGATCGTCCCGAGGGCGGAAACCCAAAAAGAAAGCGCGCCCGCCCCGCGGATAGGCCTTGACGGTGCCGACCACGCGTTTCCCCGCCTGCGCGACGACTTCCGCGCCTTTGGCTTCCACGGGATAAATCCAATCGGGCAGCAGCGAAGAGGCCACCTGCATCTGTGGAATTGACGCCAGCCCGCCGGTGAAGCGGATCATCTTGCCGCCGGCCGCTTCGCCGCCCTTCACCGGCCGCGAGAAGCTGACGCCGAACAGCTTTTGCCAGCGGGCCAAAGGCGAACCGTCAGCTTCCTCGAACCGCTCCGGCGGGGTGGCCATCCAGACCACCGAGCCGCCCCGCGCCAGCATGGAGGCGAGCAGGTCCAGCGTCTTGGGGCGCACGAACGGCTCGAACAAGACTCCGAGTACCCGATACTTGCGCCCCCTTAGGGAAATGCGGCCGTCGGCGGTAACCCGCCCAAACCGGCACAGGTCTTCCTCGGTGGCGTAATTGCAATACCCATATTGCGTCATCCATGACCCGAACCGTTGGTCCGGATAGAGCAAATCCAGCGGATACAGCAGCAGCACATCGGTGTCGCGATGGGTCTGTCCTTGCAGCATGGTATGCAGCGGGTGCGAATTGCGGCAGCCATAGGCGGCGACCACCTGCTGCATGCGCGTCATAATTTCCGCGGGCGCGCCCCACATCCCGCAATAGGCCCAGCCCGCGTCATTGAGCGTGCCGAGACTGCAGGCAAAGGCGCGCCCAAAATAATTCCGGTCCGCCCAGCCGCACTCCGGATGGTCGGTGCCGCAGCCGGTATAGACGCGGTTCCATCTGAAATAATCGTAGCACGCGCTGATCGCCTCCCGCACCGACGAACTGCCCTTGAAATCATCGCTGTAATCGTAAGCGCGCGGCAAATCGGCCTGACAGCCGGAGCCGAAATCATCACAGGTGGGCGCTTCCTGCCAGGTCGGATGCGCGGTAACTTCGACCGGCGTCCCGTAAAGTTTTTCCGCATAATGTTTCGCATTCAGGGACAAGCCGACCACCGCATCAGACAGCATGTCGAAATAGTTCCGCCGGAAAAGCCAGGTGCGGTAAATCCCGTCGCGATCCGGCCCCATCACATGCTGCACGCCGTCAATAGACTGCTCGCCCTCCAGACAATCATGCCCTTGGGCGAAATAGATGAGGTATTTATACAGGTCGGCAAATTCCTTGCCATGAGCGCGGGCGAAAGCGCGGCCCATATTGGGGGTCAGATAGCGCACCTGCAACTCTTTGCGGCCCACGCGGCGCAGGCCCCAGTCGAACTGGCTGTGCATCTCATCGCCGTAGAAGCCGCCAAAATCAATGCCGCGGCGATGGTATTCGTCAACCACTCCCTTGGCATAGGCGAGGGCCTTCGGGCTGAAATAATCCAACTCCGGCAATTTATAAATCAGAACGATCAGACAGCGCGCGTTCTTCCCCGCTTGCGGCCACTTGCCCTCCACCCGGTAATCCTGCTGTTGCCAACTGGCGGCAGGGCCCGTGATTTTTCCCATCGGTTTTGCGAGCGTTATGGTATCGCTTATCTCCACAATCGCCTTCGGATCAACGGCAAAATATGACGTGCCGGGTACCGCGCGCTCGGTGAAGGCGAACACCTTCACCGCCTTGACTTCCAGCGGTATCGGGCCTTTATTATTGGTCCACTGCACCTGCGAATGCAGGGTCATGCCATACTTGCCGTCCGCGCCGATGCGCCCCTCCTGGAACTGGCAGACCTCCCCGGCCTCGGCATACTTGGCGGCATACCCCCGGCCGAGGTCAAGGGGATTGATGATGCTGCCTTCGAGGCCCAGGCCCCGCTGCTTCGCCAGCTTGGCAATCACCTCGAACGCGGCGAGCGTAGCGGGCGAATCGAGGTGCAGCCGCCGCGCCTTGCCGCCGAAGAAAAAATCATAAGACACCATGAACCGTTGCACGCCACCTTTCGCCGCCTGGTCCAAAAGCATCACCAGCGAAGTATCGGGAGGATAAAGATAAGTCTCTCTCCCTTCGCCCCGAAACAGCGGCGCCGCCGGATCGCGCGCAATGGTCTCGAACTGAGAATCATCGGTCAGGATCACTCCCTTGTGGGAACCGAATACTCCCGCCGTCTTTAAGGGCTTCACGATTTCCATAATTTACTCCGCAACGGCGCTCCAGAACAGCGCCGCCGCTTAGATTAAATAATCCGCTCGCTATCCAACCGCGGTCTAGCTGAGAGGTTTTCGTAACAGCATTTATTCCGGCACCAGGCTGGACAGCAAGGCCAGGATGAGGAATCCGATCATTGACCACACCGCAATCGAAGTCTTCTCGTGCTCTTTGGATTCCGCCGCCAACGCAAAGGCGCCGATATACAGGAATGAGCCTCCGGCGACCCCCAAAGCGATGCCCACCCATTGCCCGGGAATGCCGGCCGCCAGCAGCCCCAGAGAACTGCCCGCGGCGGTCGCCAACTCCATCGCCAAAGTCAGGAGCAGCGCCTTGCGCCTGCTGTAACCCGCCTGCATGGCAATGGCCGCCAGGGCCATGCCCTCCGGCAATTTATGCGCCGCCACCGCGCCCAGCACCAGCAGGCCGATCTTGCGGGAAACCTCCGCTCCCAACGTTATCGCGATGCCGTCGGTCAGCGCGTGCAGTGCGCCCGCGGCAATCAGCAGCCAGCCGAGCTGAAGAAAGCCCTTCTTTTCATCCGCCGCCGTGGCCGAGCAGGCCGGACAGGTAAAATAGAGATATTTTCCAATCAGGAAAAAAAGCAGCGCGCCGAAGGCCAGCGACAGAATTGCTATGGGCAAGCCCACCAGCTCGCGCGTCTCCGGCAGCAGGTCAATTATTCCCACGCCCAGCAATACCCCCGCCGCCAGGCTGATAAGCGCGCACTGCGTGCGGTGGCTGATTCCCCTGATAATGACCGCCGCCAGCGCGCCCAGCATGGCGACGCCAATCGCCAGGCCCGCGCGCAGCAGGATCATATCAGCCGCATGTATCAGAAAAGTGTGCTTCATTGCAAATCCACGGGAATAAAGATGGCTTCTTAATCGGCCAGTATCTTAGCCCACTTAATTTATGATGAGATCAAAATAGCAACAGAGCGTTTTGGGGGCGGGGTTCGTGAACCCCGCCGGCGGGCTTTACAAAGCCCGCCCCCAACCACTTCTACATCAATTAGATGAATTATGCGGGTTAGCTGGACTTCATCCATTTTGAAAAGTGAAAAACTTGTTTTGCACAACTGCTCCCATGCTCACCTGCGGCGGCCGGCGCGCTTTAATCCCTCATGGCGCCTTCAGCGATGCCAAATATTTAAGGCAGATGGCAATGATGGCAGCAAGCGGCAGGACCGAGCGGATATCATCCAGCCCGAACAGGGACATCGCGTTGAAAGTGAAATTCGGCCTTAAGTCCAAGCCGTTCCTAATAAGGCTCCGGAAAGCGCCGTCGAAGAGTGGATTGGGCGAGGCTTCGGAAATGAACGGTATTGTTATTACCACCACACTTGTAAACACAATCGAAGTCACCGCCAGCAGCTTGAAGGCTTTCGGCGCACGATAAAGAGCCGGCAAGGCGAGCAAGGCGATGAAGGGCAGCGCGGGCAGCAGGAAGCGCGGCCCGTAGATTTCTCCCCCCCACCAGAGATAATAACCCGAATTGAGCAATAAGGTGAAGATGCCAACGCCGGCGCAGATGCTTCCTTCCAGGCGGAACTTGGAGATTTCGGATAGCGCGCGGGTTGCCGAACGCGCAGCCTTCGATTTGAGCCGGCGCATCAGCAGCCAGGCCCCGGGCAGCGCGAAAAGCAGAAAAGGCGAGCCGTAAAATAATCCCCGCCGGGGGCCGAAAGTCAATTGATAGAGCGCTTCCAATTTTGGAAAAGTGATGCCCATCAATCCCACGCTCATGCCCCGGGCAAATTGCGGCAGCGCCTCATATTTGTAGGCGGAAGCAAAGGCATTATCGAAGCAGGCCCAGTTGTACCACAATTGCAATGGCAAGGGCAGAATAATGCCGATGAAAAAAGGCCAGAGCGAAATGATCATCCTCGAACCTCCCGCAGGTTTGAAACCAGCGGGAGGTCTGAAGCCGGCGGGGGGGATAGCCCCACCTCCCACTGGCTTGGAGCCTGCGGGAGGTTTAGAAGTCCTTCCCGCGAGTTTGTTTGGACTCGCGGGAAGTTTTACCTGTAAAACCGTTACTACTGCATACACCACCAATCCCAAGATCACGGCGACGGAAAGATAATCGGTAATCAAGGCATAGCCGGCCAGCAAGCCGGCGAAGAAAACGCCGCCGCCGGACCATTTCCTGTGGCGCGCGCGGAAGAGCAGATAGAAAGCGATAAAGGCAAAGGCCGCGGCGGTCTGATGGCCAAAAAACATGGTGGCATAAGGAAAGGCGATGGTTCCCAATCCATAGGCAAGGGTGAGCCAGATGCGGGGCTTTGCCGCCGCGACAAAGGCGCCCAAGAGCAGATAGAACAGCACGCCCAACATTGCGGAGGGAATTGCGGTGGTGAAGAAACTGATAATATAATTACCTGCCACCCAGGTTCCTGTCGCTCCATAGCGCGCCAGCAGCGGCCTGACCGCCCAATAGACCGGCACTCCCAGAAATGATGCGCCCACCGCTTTATCGCAGTAATAATGCCCCTTATAGAAGGCCTTATCGCCCGTGCGCGCCTCATAGCGGTCAATCATCAACGTGCCATCATCCACAATGGCATGCGTGAGCGCCAGGCGGGTTTCGATATTCCAATTCCCGCCCATGTAGAAATAATAGGAATAGCAGAGCAGCAAGATCAAGCCCAACAGCAGCGCGATGCGAAGCTCCACGCGGCGCGGCGCTTTATCCGCGGATTTATTATCGGTTTGAATCTTCTTCGGCATTTCACTTCCAGAACACAGTAACCGCAGAGACGCCAAGTCCCTAAGCCCGGCAATGGCGGGCCGGGATGTCCCTAAGCCTCTTTGAGGCCGGGATGGCGGTTCGCTTCAAGCGAACCTAGCCAGCGGCCCAAAGGGCCTAGCCAAACGCAAAGAGGAACGCAAAGGCAATCTAAATATAAAATTCTCTCTGCGTTAACTTTGCGTCCTTTGCGACTTTGCCTGTCCCGAGCGAAGTCGAGGGGCGGTTACTGTTTTTGCAGTTAGCTCAACGTCAGTTTTGCCCATCCAGCCGGTGCAATCCTGCCTCCCGCGCCCATTTCACGGCCTGCTGATATTCCTCCTGCGCCAGCGGCCGGCTCAATTCCCTGATCTCCTCCGCGCGATAACAAGGATGGTATTGCGCCAGCACATTCACATAAGTGTCCTTGCTCAGCGAAGCAAGAAATGCCATCACCGTTTTCGTGTCGGCCAGATTATGCGGCAAAACCAGGTGCCTTACCAGGAGGCCTCGGCGAGCCAGGCCCCGTTTGTCCAAGACCAGGTCCCCCACTTGCCGGTGCATCTCGGCCAGCGCTTCCTTACAGTAGCCCCAATAGGCCGGCGCGCCGGATAAGCGCTTGGCGCTTTCACTGTTGCCGTATTTTACATCCGGCATGTAAATATCAACAATCCCGTCCAGCAGCCGCAGCGCCTCCGGGGATTCATAGCCGCCGCAATTATACACAATCGGCAGCGTCAGCCCGTTCTTTGCCGCGATTTTCAGCGCCGCCAGAAGCTGGGGCATTTGATGGGTGGGCGTAACCCAATTGATATTGTGGCAGCCCCGCTGCTGCAAATCAAGCATCATGCCGGCCAGTTCCTCGGCGCGCATTTCCTTGCCCAGACCGGAATGACTGATGTCGCTGTTCTGGCAGAAGATGCAGTCAAGATTGCAGTTGGTAAGAAAAATCGTGCCGGAGCCGCCGGAGCCCACCAGCGGGCGCTCCTCGCCAAAATGCGGGCCATAAGAAGAGACCACCGCCTCCCCGCCCGTGCTGCACGCGCCCAATTTCCCCTCCAGCCGATTTACCCGGCAGCGCCGCGGACAAAGCACACAGGCGCGCAACATTTCCCGCGCCGCCGCCACGCGGGCCTGAAGCTCACCGCGGTCGAGCAGTTTCCGATAAGCCGGGACGAACGATTTAATCATATTGGGAGATTATAGCATAAGGGGAGGAGAAGAAATATTATTCAAGAATATTCGTTGGGCAGGAGTCCTGGGCTACGAAGCTTTAGGGAAGGAGGATAGCGCAGGAGACTCACTCCTGTCCCGCCAGTTCTCGGGCATCCGTTGGGCAGGAGTTTAGTTATCCCGAGTGAAATTGAGGGACTCCTGCCCTGTCAGTTAGGGACTGCTACTTCAGTTTAGTAGCTGTCCCAGGTGTTTCCGTATGCTTCCATAAGCCATTGACACAAGTTCTTTATAGTGATAAACCGTTGCTGAAAGCTAAACTGCAAAAATTGTAGGGCGGGTGCTTGCCTGCCGGAGGATGGTCGCCGCGCCCCGCCGTTGTAGTTGTAGGGCGGGAATTCCGACTCCAACCCTCGCCAACTCATAAAACAAAACCCTCCCGCTGGTTCGCAACCTGCGGGAGGTTCACCCATATTCCTGCCAGCTTGCCTGTCCTGTTTATCCCGCCTGCCCTGAGCGGAGCCGAAGGGAGCGAAGCCGAAGGGCTTATCCCGAAGCTTGTCGAGAGGTCGCCGGCCGCTTTCATCCTTCATACTCGCAGTTCTGCCCTCTGATTTCCCCCTTTTACTTTTCCTTTCCCATAATGCCCTTCCCAACAATTCTTTATAGTGATAAACTGCTATATAAGTAATCCATTGCAAAAATTGTAGGGCGGGGTCGCCGCGCCCCGCCGTTGTAGTTGTAGGGCGGGTGCGCCGCCGCCCGCCGATGGTTCTGGTTGTCTGCCGGAGGCATGGTTTGTTCGCCTTAGGAGGATTAAACCCGGACTGTTAGGGGCTGCTACTTAAGTCTAGTAGCCGTGCCACATATTTCAGTTGTAGGGGCGCATGGGCATGCGCAGAGCGGAGCCCAGTAAATGGAAGCAACTTAGGAGCGGGATTAAGGGAAATATTTACAAGAGAGTTGAACTCTTATAAGAAGGAAAATCAAGATCCTTTGTTGAAGTGTTCCTTTAACCTTCAACATTAAAAGGGGGTAGTAATGCACCTTCATCAACAAATAATACAGAGCAAAGTAGATCAGATTTCTCAGCTATTGAAATTAAACGAAGACCAAGCATTCCTGAGATTAACTCACTCCATTATAACAGGAGAAAGTCTCTTTTCCTTTGATGAAGCAGACATTATAGATGGGGCTTCAGATAAAGGGATTGATTCAATAGCAATCATGGAAAATGAGGAGGAAGCCACAGTAGTAATACTACAATCAAAAAATACCGACTCTTTCTCATCAAATAGTATTGTAAAGCTTAGGAATGGGCTTAAATGGATTTTTAAGAAGAATAAGTCACAGGTCGATTCGATAACCAACAACAGGTTAAAAGATAAAATCGCGGAGTATCGGTCTGTTCAAAATAAATTGGGCACATCAAATATTACAATCACTGTAGCAATTGCTACAAATGGATTGAAGAAAAAACTAAGAAAAAGAGACGAGTTCTTTCAAGAGCTTAATACGTTGGAAGAAGAGTATGATAATGACACTTTTGCAAAGTTCAATTTATTAATATATGGAGCAACAGAATTAGTCGATCTAATAAACAGGGAAGATAGACAGAAGCAGAAGATTGATAAAGATGTTAAGATTATCTATGATGCCAACAAGCCTTCTTATATTAAATATTATGCAAGTGGTCTGAAAGGTGTAGTTTGCAGTGTGCCTGGAACAGAAATTGCCAATATAATACAAAGAGATCCTTCTGGAGCTATATTTGATTCTAATATTCGGCAATTCCTTGGTGAAAAAAGCGCAGTAAATGCTGAAATACTTAAAAGCTGCAAAGAGCACTCTTGTGCTCATGAATTTTGGTTCCTAAATAATGGTTTAACAGTTGTATGTGATAAATATGATGTTGTAGATGACCCAGATAATGCTCATGTAAAAATAAAAAATATGCAGATTGTTAATGGTTGTCAAACTGCGACTGCCCTAGCTTTAGCACTCGATGAAGCTGCGCTCTCTGATAATCTTCAGGTGCTTCTAAGAATCTATGAAGCCCCCAACTCTGATCTGGTTGATAAAATTGTTAGAACAACGAATAATCAAAATAGAATCACGAGCCGTAATTTATGCGCCAATCATCCCATTCAGAAAGATATGGCAACAGGATTTAGAGCCTATGGATATTTCTATGAGAGAAAACCAAAGGAATTTGACAAGCAGGAAGATATAGATCCCCAAAAGATAGCCGTAAATGAACTGGTTGCACAATCATTTTTATCAATAGTTTTCAATAAGCCTTCTGACGCTAGTCGTCGAAAATATAAAGTTTGGGGAGAATTTTACAATCAAATTTTTTCTGGTAGGATCATAGAACCTTATATTATTTCCTTTGAGATACACAGGCATACCTCAAATTGGTTGAGAAAATCTAAATACATAATATCGAAAGATGATATAGAGCGTAAATTGGCCAATAATGCCGCGTTTCATGTTGCTCGGATCACCGCAGAACTATTTCTAGGAAAAGGTTGGGAATCCAAGCAAAAGAAAATGCGAAATATCATCAAAGAATTCCAAAGCGGAAATTCTCACATAAATGCTCATATAGAAAAGTCATATCGCTTGCTAGTTAAATTTATCAGAATGAATAAAAAATTTAGCTCAGACTTAGATGTGGCGTTGAAATCAAGTGAATTAGAACGCTACATAGATGATAGACTTATAAAATTATCAAAGAAAAGCTCGGCAATGCAGCCATAAAGCCCTCCAAAAGGGAACAAAGCCGCGCCTGCCAGATAGCATAGCCCCATCAAACTGGCGGTTCCGCGAAACATTTCAACCTTTAACCGATGTCCTGCCCAACACGCGCGCTCTTCTCTCAGCGTGGCAAGCCCGCTAAAGCGGGCAGGGCGCGGGAGCGCCCAATAGCAGACCCGCTTACGGCGAGCGGGCGATAAGCGGGTCTGCTATTGCCACGCTGAGAGAAGAGCGCGCGGGGAAGCAAAGCCGTTTCCTTGCTCTGCACACACCCTCCTCAGGATCTCAAATTCCAAATGGCAAATTTCAGAAACCAACCATGCTGCTTACAGCCTTGCCGCGTCTCAGTTGTCGGAACCTAGGCCTGCATTTCAAGCTTCGTGGTTTGCCACGCTGATAAAAGAGCGCGCGCGGGGAAGCAAAGCCGTTTCCTTGCTCTCCCCACAAAGAACCCCTCGGCGGGCGTCGGCGCACCTTGCCGTGCCTGCCCTGAGCTTGCCGAAGGGAGCAAAGCGAAATCCGCCTCAGGCGGACGCCCTACACTTCAAACCTTACGCCAACCCTCCTTCCCCTTCCTTTCCCTTCATCAAGTAATCCCTAAATCCTATTAATCAAGGTTCAGACAATCAGTTCGCCATTAATCGTCGCGCCGTCCACCACCAGATGCTTCTCAGCGATCTCTGCGCCTCAGCGGTGAAAATAAGTTTTGTCCTGCCTTGACTTTTGCCAAATCCATGATATAATCAAAGCAAAGGCAAACAAATGTATCTATCAATCCTAGAATATTATTGCAATCTGCGGGAACCTGTGTTGATCTGTGGCCAAATTGCCTTCCATTCTTATCCCCAGCCCCTTTCTTCACTAAACTTCACAAAACCTCACACTTTTTCAATTTCTACCGCAGGATAACAAGTAGCTGTGAATCATATCTTATTAAAAGTAGTTTGCATATTCAGACAAAACCCGACACTTTTCATTTTTTTCACCGAACAAATCCTTGCAATTACTCACTTTTTCCAAAAAGGGGGTAAATGACTCCCCTAGCAGCAAAAATGGTATTTCCCGTCAAGGAGAGGCCTGCAAATTTACGCAAATCAGCGCGCAATAGTGCAATTCTGCAACCAAATTAGCTCATAATCGGTCAAGTTGCAGCAATCCTGGGATTATCTGGATTTTGCGGCTAAAACCAGGCGGGGTTCATGAGGTATGGTTGGCGGCTTGAGGTTTTCCGGAGGGGGTTCGGGCCGTTTGTAGATCAAGGGCAGGGTGATGGTAAAGCAGGTGCCTTTGCCTGCTTCGCTTTTCACGCTCAAGGCGCCGCCGTGCTGTCCGATGATGGTATTGCTGACCGCCAGGCCCAGGCCGGTGCCCTTGCCTTCTTCTTTGGTGGTAAAGAAGGGATCGAAGATCCGGACCAGGTTCTCTTTGGGAATGCCGCAGCCGGTGTCCTCAAATTCGATGGTTATTTGGCCGTCCGCGGAAAGCTCGGTGCGCACTTCCAGCCTACCGCCGTGGTGCATGGCGTGATAGGCATTGATCACCATATTGGTAAAGACCTGCTGCAACTGGCCGGCATTGGCATCTATCAACGGCAGGTCGGCAGCCAGGCGCCGGGTGATGATAATACCCTCCCCTTTTAACTGAGGTTCGGTGAGGGCGAGGGTCTTTTCGATAATTTCGTTGACATTAGTCAGCGCAAATTTATTGTCGTGGGTGCGCCGCGAAAAGGTCAGCAAGCCGCGCACGATCTCCGAGATGCGGCTGGTCTCTTCTCGAATAATCTCCAGGTCGCAGCGCACCTTCGGCGGCAGATCGCTTCCCATGAGCAGCAGGTCGGTGCGCCCCAGGATGACCATAAGCGGATTGTTTATCTCGTGGGCGACGCCGCCGGCCAAAGTGCCGACGGAGGCGAGCTTTTCGCTCTGAATCAGTTGTTGTTGCGTATTTTGGAGTTCATTGAGCACCTTCAGCATCTTCTCCAATTGAATCTGAGCTTCCTGGTTGAGATGCGCCTTTTCCAGCGCCAGGGCGGCCTGCGTGGCAAAGAGGCATAAGGCGCGCAATTCCTCCTGTCCCAGTTCGTGGGGGCGCGTGGATTCGCTGACATTCAAGGTGCCGACAATCACCCCTTCCACTTTTAGCGGGACGGAGACGGCGGAAGCGATCTCGTCTCTTTGCAGCTTGTCCTGAAAGCGTAAATCAGGATGGTTGCGGGCCAGCAGCAACGGCTCTCCCTGCTGGGCCACCCATCCGGCGATGCCCTCCCCATTAGGAATGCAGGTGGATTTTATTACTTCCGCGCTGAGTCCCCGGGCGGCGGCAATATGCAGGAATTTGTGCTCGTCATCGAGCAGCATTACCGAGGCCTTTTCCGCCTGGGTAAGCTCGATGGCCGTGGCCACAATCAAATCGAGCAGGCTGGGTAAATCAAAATTGGCAATCAAAGTGTGGCTCAGTTCGCCCCAGTTGGTAATCTGCCGCGTGCGATGCTCAAGCGCAATATTGGCGGTGCGCAGACTGTCCACCAGCTTGCGGTTTTCCGCGCGGCGAGCGATGAGGCGCTCGCGGAAATAGGCGCAGATCAGCAGCACCATGACCAGCAGGAAACTGGTGGTTAAATCATTGCCGAGGACGGAGAACAGAGGCGCCAGCAGGACGGCGCCGCCGCTTCCCGAGGAGCCCTGCAAATTCCCCGTGGCGCTCAACAGAAAGAGCCCCACCGAAAGCAGAAAGATTAAGAGCAACGCCAATAACCACAGATGCTCTTCGACGCGTTCCGCCTCGCTAAGGGGATCAAGTTCTCCTTTGCGTTTGCAGCGCGAAAAAAGCACCGGCAGCCGGAGTTTAGGTATCTTCATTTTCGGTGACCGCTAAATAAACGGAATTCAGCCTTTCAAACCGCGGCCGTGCGCCTCCAGGCGCGCGGTGCCGACAAACACCACCCGCGAACTTATTCCATAGATGGGGAGGTGAATGAGATGGATGAGGGCGGCGCTTGCGCCCTGGAGCGGAAGCTTGCGGTGAAGCGACGAGGACGGGGCGCAGCCCTTGCCGGCACTGCGCCCCGTTCGGAACTTTACCCCACCAAAATGGGGAATCATCTTGCACGAATAATCGCCATTTGTTCCGCTCAACGCTGAATGGCTAAGTCTGCCGAAGGCAGACCGCCATGGCGGTCGCAAAGCGATCTAGCCACGTTCAACGCTCAACGTCTAGAGGATCGGGAGATAGCGCTTGAGCTCGTAATCCGTAACCTGGGTGCGATAGCGATGCCATTCGATCTTCTTGTTTTCGATGAAGGCGTTGAAGACGTGCTCGCCCAGGCAGCTGCGCATCAACTTGCTCTCTTCGGTAATGCGAATCGCCTCGGAGAGACTGCCCGGAAGGGAATCTATATTGTGCGCCTTGCGTTCCTCTTCGCCCATTTCATAGACATTGCGTTCCACCGGCAAGGGACACTCGTATTTCTTTTCCATCCCCTCCAGGCCTGCGGCGAGCATGGCGGAAAAGGCCAGATAGGGATTGCAGGCGGGATCCGGAGAACGATATTCGATGCGGGTGGCGCGCTCCTTGCCGGGCTTATATTCCGGCACGCGGATAAGGTCGGAGCGATTTCTCACCGCCCAGGAGAGATAGACCGGCGCTTCATAGCCGGGGACCAGGCGCTTATAGGAATTCACCCACTGGTTGGTAATAAGCGTGAGCTCCTTGGCGTGATGCAGCAAGCCGGCGATGAAATGTTTGGCGAGTTTGGACAGGTGATATTTGCCTTTGGGATCAAAGAAGGCATTCTTTTCGCCGCGGAAAAGCGACATATGGACGTGCATGCCGGAGCCGTTTTCTCCAAAGAGCGGCTTAGGCATGAAAGTGGCATAACAACCGTGCTTGATGGCGACTTCTTTCACTATCAGGCGATAGGTCATAACATTGTCGGCCATGGTGAGCGCGTCGGTGTAGCGCATATCAATCTCATGCTGGCTGGGGGCGACTTCGTGATGGCTGTATTCCACCCCAATGCCCATGGCTTCCAGGTCGAGCACGGTGTCTCTTCTCAGGTCGCTGGCGACATCGAGAGGAGTAAGGTCGAAATAGCCGCCCTGGTCGAGCACTACCGGCGGACCCTCGGAAGAACGGAAGTAGAAGTATTCCAGTTCGGGTCCCACATAAAAGATATAGCCTTGTTCCGCCGCGCGCTGCAGGTTTCGCTTTAAGACATAGCGCGGATCCCCGACATAAGGAGTCCCATCCGGCATTAAGATATCGCAGAACATCCTAGCTACCCCGCCGGTATCTCTTTGTCTCCAGGGGATGAGGGAGAAAGTGGTCGGATCCGGCTTGGCCACCATGTCACTCTCATCTATGCGGGCAAATCCTTCGATGGAGGAGCCGTCAAAACCCATGCCGTCCTCCAGCGCCAGCTCAAGCTCGTCCACGCTAATGGAGAAGCTTTTTAGGAAACCTAAAATATCGGTGAACCACAGACGGATAAACCTGACGTCGTGATCTTTCACCTGCTTCAGCACAAATTCCTTATCTGACTCGCGATTTTTCTTTTGCATGTTTGGCCTCTTTCTTTTGGCGATAGATTATTGATTCTCCAACCAGGCTGTCTTTTCCTTCATTGGGATTGGACGATCTGCATTGCAATCAGCAGCGATGGAACCGGGCCTCTGCCCGCGTGTTCCCTGCTAGACGACTTCCTCGCCTCTTTCACCGGTGCGCACGCGTATAACTTCCTCAATGGGGCAGATGAAGATCTTGCCATCCCCAATGCGCCCGGTTTGGGAACTGGCAATAATCGCCTGTATAACCCTCTCCACATCGGTTTCAGGAACGGCTATTTCCAGGCGCACCTTGGGTATCAAATCCACCTGGCGTTCCGAGCCACGATAGAA
>Ga0315288_10000318_pt1 | contig 60499 bp, 104 predicted proteins | sample YL17G11_20_MG_FD_203454 | JGI IMG/M metagenome (GOLD analysis project Ga0315288, IMG submission 203454) | Sediment microbial communities from Yellowstone Lake, YNP, Wyoming, USA - YL17G11_20 | ecosystem: Environmental > Aquatic > Freshwater > Lake > Sediment | place: USA: Wyoming | collected...
CTTCCTCCTTTATATCAAAGCCTATTAATTTAAGCATTAAGCCTATTTCAAAGGGTTTTGAATCTCTTGTATATCCTAGTTCTGCCTTAGAGAACTCTTTCACTTGCTCTAAATCCCAATTTAGTTTTGGCTTCCATTTCTGAAAGTGAGGTAGCGAGAATTGGTAGAGCTTGTAAATCCCCTTTAATTGCTCTGGAGTCTTCTTGGGTTTCTCTTCCTTAAACTCCACAGAAAAATCTTTTTTTGCCGCAAGATACTCACGCATTAATCTACTTACCTGCGTTTGTTTATCTCCTAAATCGTCTGTGGTTTGGAAGTTGAATAGTAGTTTCATTTATTCTGATTCTAAAATATGTTTAATTTTATCAAGCTTATCTTTAGAAACATTGAAATACCAATCAGAATCCTTCAAGTCGCTGCGTTTAATTTTGCAAATATAAAGAAAAATCATGCATAAAATTAAAAAATTTACTAAGTAACTGCCCCCGATAAAGTTATAATTAAACCAAAAAAGAAAACCTAAGCTTCCCAAAGAGGTTAAATCTTTTGCTAAAGAGGTAAGATAACTTTCTTGATTAATTGTTATTGATATATTTTGTTCTTTTACTTTCATAATCTGTTATTGTTTGTTGGTTAACTAATCAAAATTGAGTCAAAATTTTCTGGCTCACAACCTCCGCCAAGAGTCTCAAAAGTTTCACTATCAACATATCTACCCAATTCTGGTAAACATTCTAGTTTTTCATATGTTGTTATTATTCTATCAACTGAATGATAAACCTCCATCTCCAAAGCATCTGGTCTTTCCTTAGCTAATTGGTTTAGTTCTTCTAGTAGTTGTTTAAGTTTCATAGTCTGTTATTGTTTATTTAGTATTCATTGCAAATTTGCGTCACCGTTTTGCATAAAGTGCAAATCAGTTCAAGCATAGCTCTTTTCTCTTGCTCATAAGCAAGTCTTGGTCCAGAGCCATCTGCGTATCTAGAGTTTGTTTTTCGTAAAGTATTTGAGGTTGCTTGTATTTCTTCTAAAATCGTTAATATTGCTTTATCTTTAGTTTCTTTCATCTACTCCTCCGTTAATTTATCCATTGCACTTCCTAATCCGTAAAGAAAGAGCCAGCTACTACCATTAACATAGCATCTTCTTGATTTAAAAGGTTCGCTTTGAAGAAATATTTCAGACTTTTCACCCGGAATATCAATTTCAACTTCTTTATCATTTAACTTCAATTTAAAACCAAAAAACCCATTATCATTATCATTTTTACTATTTCTGATTAGTTTCAAGCCAGTTAAATCTAAAGCTCTTGCAAATTCCTTCGCTGATTTTATAGCTTCTTCCAATGAAGCATCATTAACTGATTCTGTACCGGGATTTATTATAATCATTTCTTTAGCCTCTAATTTGTTTTAATATCTCATCACGCAAAACAATTGTTTTCTGCGCTAATCTTGCAAGCTCTGCAATAAAAACCTCATCTCTTTCAACTCTAATAATAACCAATTGCTTTTCTGGTATCTTGCAGAAGCGATTAAAAGCGATAAAGTCTAACCACTTTCTTCCACTAATCCAAAGTCCACCTTGAACTTGGCACTTATGATCTGATGGCAAGACTGGATTTAGTAGAATATTAGAGTGAGCTTCTGCCTCCAAATTCTTAATCTCAATCAATCCATCATCATCAATTAGCCCATCGGGAGAATACCCAAAATTACCACAATCACTCTTAAACATCCCAATTGGCTTTTCCTCGCCAGCTTCATCTGGTAAAGTAGTTTTAACGATATTCCAAGCTTTCTCTTGGTACATTTGCCTAGCCAACCCCTCGAAATCATTTCCTGCCTGCATGGCTGCACTTTTAAAAGAGCTTTCAGTTGTTTTCTCATAAAGCAACTCTAAAGCTAATTTCTTAGCATACTTTGGAAGTGTCGCGCTTTCCTTGCTGGTTGCTGGTGTAATGATACTGCTAAAATTAGAAGCGGTTGCAACTCCTTTTCTATGCTCTAGCCATTCATCTGAACCCTGTTCGCATAGAATTATTTTAGGCATCTTTTACCTCAGCTTTAGTATCAACTACTACATCTGGTTTCTTTTTTAATTGATTAATAACCTGCTCAAATTTACTAGCTGGCAAATCAATAATAAGGTCAATTCCATAAAATTTACAGATATTAGCTACATCCACCCCTTTAACCTTAGCTAAGTTTCCAATTTCAATTCCCTGTTCTGAATCAATAGTCTCAATTTCAAGTTCAACTACCTTTTCTAAATCATAATCTTGATTATCAAATTCTGTAATTTGCTCAATTTGTTGAATACCGCTAAAGTGAATTTTACAAGCTCTTCTAATGATAGCTACTTTCGCTTTTTCTTCAAACCATTCTTGCCAAATTGAATCTTGTTTAGCTTTACCTTTGATTTTATTAATTTCAGCCAAAGACATAGTTTCACAAAAAGAAACTAAGCGACCGCCAAGAGTGTATGAAATATGGCAATAACCACCAATTATTTTTTCTTTTTTAGCAAAAGGGTCTTTAATTTCTAAAGAATAGGTTGTTGTGTCGCCTTCGCTCTTTACTACAAACGAATCGCCTTCATAAACTAATTTACAATCAATATTTGCGTCTGGATAAGCTCTTTTAATTGAATAGATAAAACCTCTATATCCTACTTGAAGTTGAGCCTCACTGATCCATTTCGGGCTTTCTTTAGTTCCAGTATTTTTATTATATTTAACTAAATGGCAATGTTGTCTTCCATCAATCTCTAATTGTAAATCACAAGCTTGTTTGATTGCGCTAATGATACTATCTGGCGTACAATTTACCAAACTTTTCTTATCATCATTGGCTGTTTTTTTAATCTCATTTAGAACGCTAATCACATATTTATTGTGATTACTTCCCAATTGAGTTTTTAAAAGCTCTGAATTGTTTAAGCCGTTTTCTATTAATTGTAATGACATATTTTCCTTTAAGATTTAGAATCGAATTTGTTTAAATTGCCAGATGCTGCTGCTATGGCTTGCAAAGTAAAATCTTTTGTTACGCTATCTTTTATTACATCTCTAAGTTCCTCAATTTTGCGGCAAGCGTCTCTATTTTGTTGATTTAACTTTGCGTTTCTTTCGTTCAATTCAGTTATTTGTAATTCTAGGGTATTTAGAAGCTCTCCTTTCTTTTCGAGCTGATGATATACATATTTATTCTCTTCTCTTAATTGTTTAAGTTCTTTTTTAATTTTCTCTGACATTACTTCTCTCCTTTTATTTTTAATATTCTTCTAACCTTCCTAGCATTAATCTTAGGATCTTTTAAAATCCCAATCTTAATATCAGTAGCGATTAGACCATAAGCCCCTAAGAACTCATCAAGATTAGCCTTAGCCCCTTGAGACTTTAAGTAGCTTACTATCTTTACAACATCTTCAAGTGTAATCTGGTTAAACTCAAAGCAAGCGCAAGATACGCTGGCTAGTTTAATGTTAGTAGCTCTTGCAACATTGGTTTTACTTCTTTTAATTGTTAGCAAAGTTTCTGTTAGCAATTCGCCAAACTTATTGTAAGGTCTTTTTTTACGCATTTGATTTTAAAATTAAATAATTTACCAGCCGTAGCCGTAGCCGTTGCCGTCGCCCCGTAGTTGCCGTAGCCATCGGCCGTTGCCGTCGCCGTTGCCGTAGCCATCGCCGTAGCCGTTGCCGTCGCCGTTGCCGTCGCCGTTGCCGTTGCCGTAGCCGTAGCCATCGCCGTAGCCGTTGCCGTTCAAAACGCTATGGTTTTTTTCCTTATTAAATTGATTATACATACTAAGCCCATTTAGATTGTTCGCAATTCATAACTAAAACAACATTAGCAGTATCAACTGTAATATCTGGACAAGCATCTAAAATAGTATCTGGTAATTTACCTTTTATTGCTAACTCTCCCAATCCTTTAGTTGTTCCCCATTTGCGGATTACAGCAGCGTTTTGAATAATAGTTTTATTAACTGATTCACTAACATTACCGACTACAATCCAGCCACGATTTAGTACTAAAATTTGAACTGGAAAAGCTTTGTATTTAGATTGTTTTTTTAATTCCGATTCTTTAATATAAGTCTCGCCATTTATTTCTATTTTAGATGCAATTTCTTTTGTCATTTTTTTATTTATTTAAGTTAATAACAACACTCAATATAAAGATCAATTCTTATTATGCAACAACTATTTTAAAAAATATTTGCATTTTATAAAGCCTTGTGTTTACTTGCCAAAATACTTGTCAACCATTATTTTATCAAAATGGATTTAGAAAAATTAAAGAAACAATTGATTATTGATGAAGGTTGCAAATTGGAAGTTTATCTCGATCATCTTGGCTATCCAACTGTTGGCATAGGGCATTTATTAACAAAGAAAGATCCTGAACTTTTGCAATGGGAATTGGGAAGAAAAAACACGCCTAATTTTTCTATGAAGATAACTGAAAGTAGATGTCAAGAATTATTCTTAGCTGATATTGCTAATGTTGTTAAAGATTGTAGAAAGTTATTTCCAAGCTTTGATTATTATGCCGAAGAAGTTAAACAAATTATTGCAAATATGATGTTTAATCTTGGCTTGACAAGATTTTCTAAATTTTTAAAATTTATTGCAGCTATCCAATCTTTGAATTACAAGCAAGCTGCAAAACAAATGGCACATAGTGCTTGGGCTAAACAAGTTCCTAATCGAGCAAAACGCTTGATAGATAGAATGAATAAATACGCTGATGACTTATTGTGCAAGTTTAACTAATTTAAAAGACTTGTCGGGATTTCCGACAAGCCATCTACATTAAAACAATTATAAAAATGGGAAAAGTATTTAATACATTAAAAGCAATCTGCATATCGTGCAAAAAACCTGAGAGCATCCAAGGAGAATACTATTGCCCTTGTTGCATGGCCAAAGAAAAGATAAGGGAAGATTGGGCTAAAATGAAGAAAGCTGAAAGAATAGAAGCTTCAAGTTACAGGATGGAAAAGAAGCTCCCTTTTGTTGGGCAGGTTAGAGTTTTCTTTAATGGGGAGAGGAGCCGCAAGGTTTAATCCTCTTCTACCCCTTTAATAATTGATAAACACTTTTGTCAAACTTTACGCCTTTATTTTCCAGCTCTTTCAACCTAACAATAACTGCATTAATTGATTCACCAAATGTTTCGCCCTCGATCCATTCGTTAATATCTCCCGCTTGAATTGAAGTATAAAGAGCGAATCCTTCTTTTTTAGTTTTATGATGTGTAGATGCGTATAAATAAACATCGCAATCATTAGAGAATCTCAAATATGCCATAATTTACTCCTTTAATAATTGATAAATACCCCTTTGCACACTTTCCTCTTGGTCTTCAAGGGTTTCTTTCTCTAAATTATTGATTATTTCTAATAACGACAAAATTAAAGGAGTTATAACTTGATCGTGATAACTATTTAAATATTTTTGAGATATTATTGATCCAGCATATGTTAGACTCTCCAATCCTTCTGTGCTTTTCGCTTTATCTATTAATTCTTTCATGCTGTTTTGATGCCATTCTGCACGACAATCATTTAACATTTCCATCAGTTTTAGTGTTTTAGTCATAATTATTCCTTAATTATTATTATTTTCATGCTCGTCAAAACATTCCTCACAGCATTCCTTACCGTCTAATTCAGCGCAGTTGAAATCGCCGTCTTTTTGGTTATTGCAGATTGTGCAGATGTATATGCTCATTTTGATTCCTCTATTTAATTGAATTGATACTTGTTCTAGCTAAATCAAAAGCATCTGGGCATATAATTTTAATAATATTCATAGGAATTATCCAAGCTAAAGTTATCACAAAAGCTATTAAAGACCAAAATATAAGCCATAAAATCTGTATAATCTGGTATATTATCTCGATGAAGCTTTTTACTCTTTTAAAATCCATTTTACTCCTATAATTATTTATTTTTATTACTAATTGTTAAAATATCAGACTCTCTCTCAATTAAAATCCGTTCGATAGAAAGGTTTTTAAGTCAAAAGTGGTATTAGCCTTAATTATCTCCTCAATTTTCCCAAACTTCCCCGTCCATATCAAAGCATCATATTGCTCTGAACTGTCGAAGTATCTTAAGAATTTCTCCTTGTTGTGATAGTAAAATTTAGCTTTACTTGCGTTTGTGGTGATTTTTGCTAGTATGTCTTTAATGTGTATCATTTTCCCTCATTTTTTTGATAAACTGATTCGCTACATTCATGCACATTTCATATAATGGATTTAAAGTTTCTGAATATTTTTTTGTAAATTCTTCAAGAGATCCAAATAACTCTCTGTTACCATCCTCTTCTATCAAATTCCAGTCATATCCTTTTTCTTTTAATATTTTTGGGCTTTCCTTAAAAGTCCCAATAACAATCTCCCCAGTTCTTCTATTTTTAAATTCTTTCATTTTTCTCCTTAAAAATTATTAGTTTCAGTAAATCTTGAGAATTTACCATCAAAAAGCATTTCCACCTCTCCCGTTTCCCCGTCTCTATTTTTGGCAACTATAATTTGAGATTTCCCCCTTACCTCTGCCATATCTCTTTCCCATTCTTCTATTTCTTCCCTTTTAAAAGGCTTAGCTTTTGATAAATAATACTCTTCTCTGTGAATAAACATAACAATATCTGCCGTTTGCTCAATTGCACCAGAATCTCTTAAATCTGATAGAACTGGCTTGTGGTTTGCCCTGCCCTCTAAACTTCGGTTAAGTTGACATAAAAGAATTATAGCAATATTAAATTCAAGAGCCATTGCCTTCAATTCATTAACTACAATTTCAACCTCGTTAGCTTTAGACCATGTTTTTTTGTCGCAAGGTATCATTCCAAGATAATCTATAAAAACCATCTTTAAACCCTTCTTAACCGCTTTAACTATTTTTGATCTAATTTTAGCAGTAGTTTGTCTTGGTTTATCACTTAGCAATAATTTTGTATCTCTAAAAAAAGTATCACCAAAAACATTATCAATTTCACTCTGGCTTAATTTCTGTTGTTTTAAATGTGCTGCTGTGTAAGACCTTAAATTTCCAACTACCTTTCTTGCAATCGCCTTGTCCTTAACTTCAAAAGTAAAGAAGATTGTCAAATATTTCAATGAAGCCGCCATTGCCAGATTGACGCTGTAAGTTGTTTTTCCCATCGACGGACGACCAGCTAAGATTATTAAATTGCCAGCATCAATTCCACCGAGGAAGCTATCAAGAGAAGGAATCCCAAAAGTTAAAACTTCCTCCTCTTCATTTAGCATTTGCATAGAAACATCGTGAATAGTTCTTAAATCTGATTCATTGTTAGCTTCATGCTCATCAAGTCTTTTTTTAATTTCTGCACTAATCTCTTGATAAGACATTCCTCTTGTTGTCTCTATTGCATCTTTTAAATCTCTTTGCTTCCAGTAGTCTATAATCAAATTAGCGTATTCTCTAATGTCAACAATCGAAGAGGCACAATTTAAAAGCGTTGATAAATAAAGCGCGCCGCCAATTGCTTTGATTGATTGATTTGATTCACAAAATACTTTTAAACTAATCTGATTACTGCAAATACCATCTTTTTTGAAAGAAATTATTTGGTCATAAATTTCTTGATGCGCTAATTCGTAGAAGTGTTTGGAGTCAAGCATATCTTCAACTCTTCTCAAATATTCATTATTCATGATTATTGTGCCAAGAATAGCCTGCTCTGCCTCAATGTTGTATAAATTATTTTCCATTAGCCTCCTTCCATTTTTCGTAATCAGATTTTTGATTTTGAGCGTTATATCCATTGTTTTGAGATTGCGGCTTTGGTTCAACTAAACTTTTCCACCCTCCTTTGATTGCATTTTTTACAGCAAGGTTAGCGTTTCCTTTGTTTTTGTTTTCCCATTTTTCCAAATCTTCGATTGTTAATTTTAATGCCATTCCTTCAATTGGATTTTTATCTTTTTTTCTTTGTTGCAAAAATTCATCGAATAGAATTTGGTCGATAAAATCTGGTATTTTTATTTTCTTATCTTCTTTTATTTCTTTTATTTCTTTAGTTGTTGCCCCTCCCTTGCCCTCAGCTTGCCCCTCCCTTGCCCTCAGCTTGCCCGTTTCTGTGTCCGTTTGCTTGCCCTTGTCTTGAGAATTGTCTTGATAGATAGCGTAGTTTACTAGCTCTATAAGGGTATAGGAGCTTGCCCCTTTGATTGCCACTTCTTGTGTCTTTTTTAACTTGTTTAACGAAGTTCTTACTTGCTTAATTGACAAACCACTGATTTTACTAAGCTTGGAAAGGCTTGTTAAAAATTCACCCCTCTTAATGTTGATCCCACGCCACTTTTTATCTTCAAAATTAGCATTGATCAGCAAGTGTAGAAAAAGACAAAAAGTATTTGGATCATCAATCCAATCCCAATGTTTTATTTTTCTGTGAAGTTTAATAAATCCAAAATCCATATTAATTTTCTATAAAAAAGTTTTTTATAAATTCTATTGCTTCCATTTTAAAGCATTCAGTTTTTCCAGCAAAATTGATAATTGGGACATATGAATAATCTGATAATGAGATGTGACATTCTCTTTCAAAATCTAGCGCCTGCTGACGCGTTGGAAATGTTTTAGTAAGACTTTCTACTAGGCAAGTATCAAAGCCTAAATTTTTATATGAGCTAAGTCTATTTTTCTCATTTTTAGAAATTCCTATTTTATAAAACTCTTCTGTAAGATTTTTAAGTTTAACAACATATACTAAGGTTTCCTCATCGTTTAATGATGTTTCTAATTCCCGCAGAAACATCGTACAGACCCCTTTTAAACCTTTTTGTAAATGATTGGGAATTTCTAATTTTTTACCTTCAAAAACATAAGAAAAAATAAATTCAAAGATAAATAATTTGTCGTCTTCATTATCAATTGTTTTAATAACTTCCCACCAATGCCTTTTGAAAATAAAAGACTGCCTTACAATTTCTTTAGTCATTTTTAATCTCAATTATTGATTTTGATTTTCTATTGCCACTTCCTTTTAATTCAATTCCAGCTTTTTTTAATGCAGATAAAAGAGTTGGCATAGTTATTTTTAAAGAATGGCAAATTTCTTTATTTGTTTTTTCTAAATAAAGATTTTGTAATTCTTGCTTTGTTAAAATGATTTTATTTTTCATAAAACTAAAAGTAAAGATTAAATTATTGTTGTCAAACTATTATTTCTTAAATTTAAAGCTTTTTGAAATTGCTCTTTATAAAAGAAATTCTCAAAATTGTCCAAACAGTATTGCAAATATTCCGTTGGCACTTCTTTAATTGAAGTTCCTTTGTATTTTCCAAAAGGAACTTCCCAATCACCGCCTTTAAAAGCCTGTTTAACAAAAGGCTTTATCATCCATCCATCGCTATTTTTTAACCCAGTTTGTGCGCCATCTCCCTCAATTTCGTAAGTCATTAAATTGCCAAAAGTTCCCCAATTGCCACATAAATCATAAACATCGCAAGTTTCTTTTTGTGGAAATGGTCTAACCCCCCTTCCAACCATTTGATAATAAAGAGCTAGTGATTTAGTCGGTCTTGCTAAAATAATACAATCTAAAGCAGGAAAATCAAACCCAGTTGTCAAAACTCCAACATTAACGACAAAACGCACTTTACCGCCTTTAAATTCTGATAAAATTTCCTCTCTTTCTTTCTTTGTGTTTTTGCTTGAAATATAATATCCGCTTAAGCCTTCTCTTAAAAGCAATTCGCAGATGTATCCAGCTTCGTCAATAGTTGTTGCAAAGATTAAAAAATGCTTTCTAGCGGCGTTATTTTTAACGATGTTAATTATTGTTTCGTAGATGTTGATTGATTGATTGTATTTAACTACCGAATCATCTCTATAATCTAAATTTGTTTCTGCTAATTGTGTCAAGTCATATTCATATTTGAAGTAAGAAATACGGCACAAAAAGCCCTCCTCAAAAGCTTGCTTAATCTGGTAAATATACAAAATCTTCTCAAATATTTTCGGTCTGGTTCTATGTAGAAACTGCCAAGAAAAACCTTCTCTCCATGATTTTAAGCGGTAGGGAGTAGCGGTTAACCCAATTATTTTTTTAAAGCCCATCTCTTCAATAAATTCGCAATATCTGCCAGCTTTAGAATCTACCAAGTGCGCTTCATCAATCAACAGAATCTTGAATTGTCTAAATTGCTCTAAATCTTTGATTGAGCCGATTGTCGCTAATGTTATTCTATGAATTTCTCTTTTTCCTTTGCTTGCTGAATAAATGCCAATATCCTCATCGGTAAAAGCTTTTATCTTTTCAAAATTCTGCTCTAAAATTTCTTTGGAAGGTTGTAGAATAAGGATAGGATCTTGGATCTGTTTACAAATACCAGCTATAACAAGGCTCTTTCCAGTGCCAGTTGGTAAAACTAAAACACCATTTTGATTTAGTATAGCTTGTAGAATAGCGTCTTGCTGATATTTTCTTAAATTGAACATAATCCGAACCTGTAGTTTTTGGCGGGGAAGAGGGTTCGGTCTCCTCCCCATAAAAATTTAATAACCCCCGAACCGAGTTATTCCACTATTCTCAACGCCCCTAGCCCGAGTTTCCAACTTACATTGGCTGGTCTTTACTCCCACGGTTTGTCTTTCGACTTAACGCTAGCGATTGCGTTGATGCCTAACATTCTCAACCCCTATTCCTAAGAATACACCAGCTTTTTAGGGCTGGCGAGAAGAAAACTTCTTACCTCTATTCAGGATAGATTAAAGATATTATTAACCCCTATTTCTAAGAATCAAGATTTATTTGCCTTTTTACAGAAGGCTAACTGATTAAGCAATATTAATCACTTATTGCTTTTTAATTAAAAAAGATGATTAGTCTTTTTTAATTTGGTTTTACCTTTCGGCTAGATAGTTTGGGGCTTTCTATCCTGGCGACTACCTCACCACCTTACCTTTCAAGTAAGCTCTCTTCCACGAGACCCCTATTACTCGCCTAGATGTTTCGCTAGGATAACGGATTTTGCCCTCATCTTTAGCCGTGCCGACTTGTCCCCCGCTGGTGCGATTCTTTCGAGTTCGTTCGGGGGCACTATTTGCAGAGAACGCCTTTTGGACGAACTCAGGATTTCTTTCTACGCTAGGTAGATGGGTGAATTGGCAAGATTTTATTGGCTTTCGCCTCACGGCAGGAGACTTGCCAGCCCCTTAGTCCGATTTGTTTCGTCCCCCGCTGGTGCGATCCTTTCGGAGTCGTTCGGAGGCACTATTGTTTGCATTTCCAAAGTATTTCTACTTTCCGACCATGTTTCAGGTATCGGCGGCGTTTTATTAAAATTAAACTAGAAGAGGTGAATCTCCACGCGAAGCTTTCTCCTGTACTTTGCAAACATACGCATTTCTGCGCTTCTCTATACACATTTTTTAGATATGTATAGAAAAGCAAACTTCTCTATACATGTTTTTTAGATATGTATAGAAAAGCAAAGAAAATATACGAACCACACAAGTCATTGTCTAGAATAACTTGCAGGGCTTGCCAGAATAATAAACTTTTGTTCTAATTAAACAAGCTTTTTTTAAGGATCTCCAATTTTCTTGGTGAATTACCAACAGAAGTAATTTTAACGGCTCCTAGATCCGACAAGTCGCCAATGTGCCTTGTTAAATCTGAATGATTATGTATCGTCAAATTTCTTTCTTTGCAAGTTGCGATCAATCCAGCACTTGAAAAATCCGACACTTCGTTTAAAATTCCAAGAAAACGATTTAGTTTATCTAAGTAGCTTTTCCTAAAATCACTTAGTTCAGCTTTTCCTTGCCGCAAGTTGCGAGGAGTTACACTTTTTTTCTCTCGTTTATTAAACTTAGGATTTTGAATTTTTGTTCTTCCAAATTTTGCGTGCAAAACTGCAATTTTTGGGTTTAAATTATCAAAAAATCTTTCTTTAGCTAAGAAACCCCAGCCTCCGATTGTAAAAGAAATTTCTTGATTGTTTAAATCATCCAAAAATTTCTTTTTAGTTTTAGCTGGAATAAGCTCATCATAGTTTTTGATAACTATTGAAGCGTTATTCTGTGATCTCATTTTAGAAGAAGAAGCTGAAAGTAATTCAATTTCTAAATCTAATTCTTTTAGAATTTCTTGATCTATTTTATCTAATTCTTGCATACAATCCCCCTCAATTTAGCAAATAGTGCTGATTTTGCGCTTCTTATGCACTTTAAAAGCTTTTTAATTTTGTGCTTCATTCTTTTTATTCTCCTTTTTTAAATTGTGGATAAAATCTTCAATCTGGTAAGAGAAATTTTCAAAAGCGTTTCCAATTTCAATTAAATCTTTTGAAAGAGTAATATTTTTCTCAATTTCTTCTATTTTTATTTTCATGTTATTTTAAATTAAAATTGATAAAATCCAAACTCCAGCCCAAGCAATTGAAACTGTTGCAACTACTAGAGCCGCAACTGGTAAAGGGCTTTCGCTTTCAAATATTCTTTCGATTAAGTCTTTTTTCATTTATTCATTCCCGTTTTTAATTATTTTAAAATAACCTCTGGCCGCTTGCTTGTAAGTCTGAAAGCCTTTTTCTTCCAAAAGTTTTAAACCACCTTTTCCAATAAAATAATGGAAAACTTCGGATAAACCTAAAAAACTGATTTTTTCAATTGCTAATTCTGCCAGAGAATTTGAGATTTTTTTGTGATATTTTTGTTTCATTTTTTTAAAAAATTAAATTAATATTTAATGGTTATCTTGCGCTATAATCAGCGGCTGGCACTGAATTATAGAAATTGTCATTTAATTCTTGGAATTGTTTTAAAAATTCTTGAGTAGTCATAAATTATTTATCCTTTAAAAGTTCAGATTCGTATATGTTGCCAATAATTTCTAATGATCTACAAATATTTGTTTTTTCTTCGTATCCCGCAAAAAGTGTAGCAAAATTTTCACCATAATCTTTTCCAATCGGGCAGATATAAAATCCGCTGGTTAAATATTTGATTTCGTATCTTGTTTTAAATTTAGGTATATGTTCAACAATATCACCCTCATAAATTTCTTTGCCATTCTTATCTTTTAAACCAGTAAATTGCATTAATTCAAAATTATCTACATCAACCCAATTAGGTTTCTCATAAGTTTCAACATCACTAATTTCACGAATTGCAATTTGTTTTATGCTTAAGCAATGACGCCATTCAGGCTCATCAGCATCTTTAATCATGCTTGACATCCCGCATACTTCTAAAATCATTGATTTGGTTTTTTTATCCCAAGCCCTAAATTTTATTTCTCTTGTCATTTTAATCCTCCCAATATCTAATTACTCTTGATTGACACCTGTCTTCTTTTTCATAATAATAATCGCTGTTATATTCTTCATATTCTCTTTCTGATTCTCTTTCTGATGAAAATTTATGCTGATCACAAAATCTTTCGTAATCGTGTTGGTCTCCAAAGCTTCTATTTGTCATAATGTTTACTTTATTTAGTTAATAAATTTTTGAACTCTTCTAGCTGCTGCCAAAATCTCTAAATTGTTGTTTATTGTTTCTGTAAAATTTTGACAGTTCATTGGTAAAAAATTAGGCATTTCAAAATAACCTTGATAATTTTCGTCAATTACTTTTTTCAAAACATCTGTGAAGAATGAAAAAGACTTTTTTAAAAATTCGTTGATTGATTCATTTTGATAATTTAAATCATTTCTTAATTTTGACTTGTCTCCTAAAATTTTGTCTACGCTTTCAATTTCTCTTTTAAAGATTTCAGATACAATTAATAATTCAGCGATTTCTTTTTCCATAATTTTTACTTTTTTAATTAATATTTCCAAACCATTTTGGTTTGTGGTCTTATCATATCCGCTTTTACTTCTTTGTCAATAAATAAATAAGAATAAATCCTTATAATATTTATACTGTATCAATTTAATACAACTTAAGCCTAAAGCCTTTGTTTAAAGGGCTTGGGAGCTTGTAAAACTATTTCTTTTTGACTGTGTCAAATTGAATTAATCTTTTAAAATTGTTTTAGGTCTTGCTCCCATTTTTTTCTTTTCACAACCGAGTTCTTTAGCAATTTTATAAACCGTCGGCATTGAGACTTTTAATAAAATAGCTAACTCTTTGTTGCTCATTGTTTTTCTTAAATTTTTAAATTCTTCTTTGGTCATGTTGTTTAATTGATTAAGATTAAAAATTCTTCGATTTTATCATAAGATCTAGAACTTTTGGAGTAATGTCAGATTTTCTCATCATTTGCCAAGCGAAGCCATTCGCTAGATCTCTTTCTATTTTTGAGCTTAAAACTTTAATATTTGAAGCAATATCTTCTTCTCTTGCATCAGACCAGTAGTGACTCAAAGAACCGTTCTGCAAAATTCTATCTTTTTTTATCCAAAATCGCAAGTTAGAACTGTTAGCATAATAATTTCTCAAATCATTTCTTTCCCACGCAATCTCAATCAATTCTAAAAAAATCCCTATTTTTTTCCCTTTATAAAATTCTGGTCTACCCCATTCGTTTAAAATTGGCAACTCTTCGACACTCTTTGCAAAAAAACGGCTTATATGATCGGGTTGAGTATCTAACAAATATTTGGCAACACTTACTAAAGTAACTCTGTCATTACCACACGATAAGCCCCAGCCTGTACTTGTGGGCTGGATTAAAGCAAAAAATTCTTTAGGTTTTTTTAAATCTTTTCTTTTATTCATTTTTTTTAAAGCAATTCTTTCTTTTTGCTTTCTCATTTGCCAAAAAAATTTTATTTTAGTCATGTTGTTTAGTTGATTAGTTGATTAAAATTCTTTCAAGTTCTGGCTTGATAAAATGCTTTATTGCATAAATTGCGTTGCCGTTCCAAAGTCTTTGCCAGCAAGAATTTAAAGGGGACCAAATTTAAAGCTCGTTTAATCTTAGTTTTGCAATCAATTGGATGAATCATGAGATTTTTACAAATCTCAATATTCGAGTTTATAACTTTCTTAAAAAGATCAAATGAAGCTCCTTTGCCAACAATAGCTGTGGAAAAATCAATTACTAAATCTGCATATCTCGATATTAGGACTGGATTTTTTGAAACCTCTGATCTTGAAGCCCAATAATTCAGAATTTCTTGATCTACTTTTGATAAAGATGGATATTCAACAATCTGTCCGTTTTTATCCTGACCAGTAAACATCGGTCCATAATAAGTATTCCAACTGTTGTTTTTATAATCTTGCGTATAGTCAAATGCCATCATTTCTGCCAAGTCTTCCTGACTTGCTTCATAACCAGAATTTTTATTTAAAATTGTTTTGATTTTTTCCGATATTTTGTTCCCATAGCTATATTCTTGGGTATTTGCTTTTTCTTGATCAATCTCTTTTAAATAATCAGTAACTTCGCTATGCAATCCTCTATTCATGAACTTTAAAAGCCTCCGCCAAAATTGCTTTGGTTAAAAGCTTGCTGGTTTCTAAGCTTTTTTCGATTTGCTTTTCGGCTTCATCGAGTTTTTGCATTAGAGTTTGGAGTTTTGAGACGATGGCGAGTTGCTCGGTAAATGGAGGAAGTGGAAATAAGAGATCAGTTACATCATTCTTCTTTAAATTTGGTTGCTGCCCTTTACCCTCAAACATTGATTTGTAGATCATTAAAACAAAATTTGTTCTCAAAAAAGAATAAATATACTTTGTTTCTACGCAGTCGTTACAAAGACTTCTTATAGCTGCGACTCTTTGGTTTAATAGAGATTTATCATATGTTTTGCTGCATAGGCTAATTTTTAAACCATCTAAAATATATGGACGAGTTAGTGCTAAAATTAGATCTCCTTCATAAATCAAAAATGAATTATGTTTCTCTAAAAATTCTTGAGGCAATACATCGTCAGTTTCAATTAGTTCGCCCACTCCAGCATTAGTAATTTTTATACATTTAACTCCCAATCCTTTTCTAAAGTCATTACTACCAAAATTATTACCCGAGATAAAATTTGTAATATTTCCTAACCTTGTCCAGACCCAGCTTTTAGGCACCTCAAAAGGAATTTCACTTTCGTTAATCGCTGGCAATAGCTTTTCTTTTTTAATCTTTTTCTCAGCAATTAATTTCTCTTTTTCTTTTTTGATTTTCTTTAAAAGTTCGCTGGCTGGTTCAATGTCAGAATTCTGCTCTCGCCATTCCTTGGTTAATTTACCTTCAATAGCATCCTGCAAAATCTGCTTTCCAAGATTTTTTATGTAGTTTTTTTGGTTGTCGATTTCTTGTTTTAGGAGTTTTTGCTTCTCTTCGCTGTGCTTTAATTTTTTGGCAATTTTCTTTTGTTCTTCAATTGAAGGCAAAAATACTTCTAGATTTACAAGGTGTTTTGGCCTAGTGAAGCCGTAATCTTTTTTCAGATTATCAGTAAGAAGTCTTTTAAAGAATGAGGATTTTATGAAAAATTTTAGAAACTCTGAATCTATTTTTGAGTAATCAACTTCACATGTTGAATAGTTTGCGGATACAACCAAATCTTGATCAAAATCATTTACGGCAACCGCGCCTTTTTCTATATTCAAACCAGAAAAAACAAAATCACCCTTTCTAACAATTATCTGCTTAGTTTTTGTTGGAGAATAGTCGCACAAAAATATTTTTCCTTCCGAGAAATCAATTTTCTCAATTTTTTTAAAAGAGAAAAGCTCGCGACTATTTGGATCTATCAAACCTTTTCGCTCAAAAAGAAATTCTCCAATTTTTGTTTTTTTCCAACTCATCACAACTCCCCCTTTATCCCAACCAAAATTTTCTTGGTCTCATCAAAAGAATTCTCAAGCATTTTGATTAGTTCAACGCTGGTAAATTCTTGTAATTCCTCTTTCTTACTCGGATTTTTAATGTCTAAATCAAAGTTGCGCGCTTCAATTTCTTTAATGCCCACCTTCCAAGAAACATCGCTTTCAACTCGCTTATTCCACCATTTTTTGATCTCTTCAAATTCTTTTGCATCTATTGGTTTAGTTTTCGAATAAGCCTTTTGACCCTCTGGCAGGCGGTGCTCGTAATACCAAATTTCTTTGGTTTTTTGTCCTTTGGTAAAAAATAACAGATTAGTGGCAACGGTTGCGTAAGGTGCAAAAACTGAATTCGGTAAGCGGATGATTGTGTGCAAATTGCACTCAGATAAAAGATCGGCGCGAATTCTTGCTTTAACTCCATCTCCGGTAAGTGAGCCGTCTGGCAAGACAATTCCAGCTCTTCCTTGATCTTTTAACAGCTTTAAAAACAAAACCAAAAATAGGTCTGCGGTTTCTTTGGTTTGATAAGATTTTGAAAAGTTTGCTAAAATTCCATCTTTAACCGATCCGCCAAAAGGAGGGTTGGCAATAATTACATCAACTTTATCAGATGCTGAGATGTCTTTTATTGGTCTTGATAAGGAGTCATCGTGTGCAATGTTGGTTGGTGAGTTCACGCCATGCAGCATCATATTGGTGACGCAAAGCATGTGAGGAAGAGGCTTTAACTCAACTCCTTTGATAGTTTCTTTGATAAGTTTTTCATCTTCAGCTGTATGAACATCATTTTTTCTGATATGCTCAATTACCGAAGTTAAGAAACCTCCAGTTCCACAAGCTGGATCAAAAACTTTTTCGCCAAGCTTTGGATTAACAACATCAACAACAAATTTTGTTAAAGCTCTTGGCGTGTAAAACTCGCCAGCATTTCCAGCAGATTGCAGACTTTGCAACAAATCTTCATAAATTTTTCCGAACTGATCGGAATCGGCTTTGCGGTTAAAATTTATCTCGTTGATTTTGTTTATTACTTTGCGAATCAAAGTGCCGTCTTTCATGTAGTTAAAGCTGTCTTCAAAGACTGATTTAACTATAAATCCAGCCTCGTTTTCTAAAACAGAAAAGCTCAATCCTTTTAACTTTGGAAATAGGTCGTTGTTGATGAAATTAAGCAAATTATCGCCCGTAATTCCTTCGTTATTTTTTGCCCAATTGCGCCATCTCAAATTTTGTGGAATTGGCGATTTGTAATTTGAATTAAGCAATTCGGCTTCTTCTTCTTTTTCATCAAAGATTTTTAAGAACAACATCCAGCAAAGTTGTGATAATCTCTGCGCATCCCCATCAACTCCGTGATCCTCGCGCATTATATTTTGAATGGATTTTATTACTCCGGATAAGTTGATCATTGTTTAAATTATTTAATTAAAAGAGACAGAACTCCAAAAACCATCGTTATCAAAATGCCTATGATTACCAAAATATTGGTGAACCAAAATTTAAAGTTTTCGTCTTTGTTTCTTGCTGTTTTTGGCTTTCTAGTTGCTTAATTCTTGATTCGGCGGCTTTAATTGCTGCGTTGTTGTTTGTTAAATTAAAGCTTGCAAAACCAACACGCCCGCAAAAATCGGGCTTCAAGAGTTGTTCCGCTCCTTCTTTACTTCCTAAAATTTCCGCCAGTCTTTCAATTTTATTGTCTTTTTTGTCTTTAATAATTTTGTTGCAAGCTTTCATTTGATCTTGTGCTTTTTGAAGCTTTGCAAGCTTTTCTTTCAACTTGTCAATTGCGTTTTCATCGTCCGATCTAATAGCATCAGCCGCATAATTTTGGGGGTTGTTTTGTTTATCAATTGCTTTTCTTACCCTTTCAATATACGCCAGCAACTCATCGCTAACTTTTCGCTCTCTGTCATTTGCTCTTCTATTTTTTTCAACATTAAATCTTGCTGGCCCGGTAATCATTGAAGAAGCGCAACGGCTTTTAGCCGCCAATGAAAGCAAAAACAAGCGTTCAAATTTAATTTTGCCAGCTTCATCAACCCCCGCCGCTTCAAATTCTGCGTTTATTTCGTCAAAAAATTGGCACTCGCTTACTGCTCTTTTTTCTGGTGAGTAACTAGACCAATAATAAGCCCTTCTAGCTGTCTCATAATGTTTATGATTATTCATAATTTCCTTTTTTTAGTTATTATTATTTAGTTATAAATCGTTGGGAAAGTTGAAACTTTCTTGATTGTTTAATGCATGCTTGCCAATTTCTAAAATTAAGTCACAAAGCTTTGTATCTATACCGTTATGCTCCGCCAATTTTTCTTTAGTAACATAATTATTGAAAAAGTCTAAATATACCGCTGCGGCATTTTCTAAAGTTATTAAAATTGATTTTCTGGCCGATTCTTTAATTGATATTTCTTTTATTTCTAATTTGTGCATAATTTCTTACTTTTTTAGTTATTATTATTGGTAATGGTGTAAAAAAGAGTTTATTAAGTATAAAATAAGAGTCAAATATTATTTTATATTTATTTTATATTTATTTATTTATCATTCTTTAAAATAGTTATTCTTTCGTTTATTCTTTCTTTCATTTTGTGCGAGCAAAAGAAAAGCTCGCCTTTTTCGTTTTTAAAGATTGGCAGGTTTTCTATTGTTTTTGCATTCGTTTCTGTCAAAAATCCAATGTTTAATGATCCAAAGACTTTTTTTTGACCAGAATTTGTTATTTTAGTTGCTATATATTTTATCATAAATTTTAAGTAAAAATTGTGATGAATAAAAAAATTATTGAGATTGTTAATAAAAAGTTGCCCATTTCGCCCCTGTTTTTGGTTGTTAAATTCGCGGCCGTGGTGCTGGCCGCTGGTTGGTTATTTTGCTTTTTTTGAAAAGACTTTAAAAAAGTATGTAGTCTGGTCGAAATAATAATTATTTGACCCGCCTTCAATTGATTTTATTTCTTCTAAAATATCGTCTTCGCTTGCTTCGCTGCGCCCGCCTTCAAGATCACAATTGGCAATCCTTATTAACTCTTGCCGGCCTTCTTTAAATGCCTCTTTTTTGACACTGCCGCTAAAAATATCGCGAACGAATGATTCGTTGCGATCGCCAGCTTTTTTCTTATAAATTCTGATTGTATATTCTTTTTTCATTTTTTGCCCCTGTTTTTGGTTGTTATTAAATATTATTTCTTATAAATTACGAAAGTTTCTAATTTAAAGAAATTATCACCAAGACCGCAATCTTGTTCAGCTTCGCCGCCATTTTTTTTGATTTCAGCAATAAATTTATCAACTTTTGCTTGAAGTCTTTTTTCAGCAACATCACGAGAAATAAATTTTTGACTAGCCGAAAATTTTCTTCTATAAAATCTTGTCATATTTTTTACTTTTTAATTTTTATTAAATTCAAATTCTTGTCCGAATTTGTTAAAGTGATTATGCACTATTAGTTTCAAAGTGTCTACAATTATTTTATATTTATTTTATATTTATTTAATAGTATCAATAAAGTGTGTCAAAATAATACAATAAGAAAGAAAAGAGGCGTGGAGCTTAGAGACTAGGGACTTGCAAGAAAAAAGTGAAGGTGATTAAAAGATTCTTTTGAGTGTATCAAATTGGGAAAGATGATAAAAAGAAAATAAAGAAATTTCTTGATATTTAAAAAATTTGTGGTATGGATTTTAAGATTATTAATTTTTACTGAAATTGTAGGAAAATGAACGAGGAAGAAAAAAAATAATATTTATAATAATAATTTAAAAGTGATTCAAAATGGCAATAAGAGCAGCGGCGGCGTTAAGAGAGAGAGAAGCAAAAGTAGCGGCAGCGGAGTTGGGGAATTTTAAAAGCTTGGCGCAAAAAGAGAGCTCTCGAAGAAACACGAAAAGAGGTGCCAAAAGAAAAAAAACTATTGGCGAAATTAACAGAAGGAAAGTTGTTAAAGAATATTTGAAAACTAACAACTTGAAAAGTACGGCTTCAAATGTTGGTATTAGTATAAGTCAAGCGTCTGTTTATCTCAAAAGCAATGAAGCGGTAAAGTCGCTGGCTGAAGCGTTTGAAAAAGCAGGACTTGGAAAAGAGGAAATTGCAAGAATTGCAAAGGATGAATTTCTAAATTATAATAAAGAAAAAGTTGTTAGATCTTACGGCGAGGGAATGAACGCGCGAGAAGTTGAGGAAATGAGAGACGGGAGACTTGCTTTCAACTCACTACAATTCGCGGCAAAGTATATTGAGGCAGACGCCAACACAATAGCAACGGCGGGAGCTGGTGAAGTTAGTTCAGATATTGCAATGTTGGCAATCAAGAATCTAATTCAAAAGCTTGACGAAAAACAATTGCGAGTTGTGAAGGAATCAATAGAAGTTTTACTTGAGAAGAATTTGAAAGTAGTGGTTGGAGCTTAGAGACACAAGGCTTGAGACAACACCCATAATATGCATTATGTCAAATTAAATGTTGGCGGTGGTGGTAAGAAATAGATAGGCGGGGAATCGAGGGGGGTATTGTTGAAAAATAGACGACCCCCCCCTATATGTTTGGATATACCTACCCCAACCATTTCTAAAAAAAAATCAGCACCAGACCTAATCCACAACTCAACAACCACAATAAAACAATCATAAACCCCCTTTTTAGCCTCACACAACACTTTTCTGCTAATAAATACACAATCACCCATTAAACATTTCTAAAACTCTTCCTACCCCCCTCTTTTTTAAAACTGATTTTTCTTTTTTTTTATTTTCCAAAATCCATTTTAGAGTTTTCTAAAAATTTTTCCATTTAAACCTTTTTTCAAAATCTAATAATAAGATGTATTGAATTTGTTTTTTGTCCGAGTTTGTTAAAAGTACGATAATAACATGTATAAAATAGAGATAGGAAATGGATTTTAAAAAAAAGCTGGAATCCTTACTCTCTGTGTCTATTCCAGCCCGTGAAACATTTTTGACTTATATATCCCCAATATATAACTATTATACTGTGGATATATAAGTTGTATACTGTGGATATACAAGTGTAAATGTTTCACATATATTATCTCTTGATTATTAGTTTTTAATTGGTAAGTTTTTAGGGGTTAATAATTTAAAAATGAGGTTATGAAATGAAATTAAGATTAGCAGAATACAAAGACGGTAAGTTTGAAAGGTTTTTAGAGCTTGGGAAGGATTTTTTATATGGTGGAGATTTTATTATTTTCACTAGATCATCTGGATATTTTTTTATTGATACAGCTTGTCAAGAGTACAGAGAGCAATTCAAAGACCAGAAAGACCCCTTAAACCGCTTCAATGGTTTGTTTGATGGTAGAACATATGGAAAAGGAAGATTTGTTTTGGTAAAAGATGAGGAGCAAACTTATCAGATAATACTTAATGAACTTTCTGAAAAGTTTGAGGCTAAAATGGCTGATGAATGTGGTTTTGAGAGATATTTATGGAAAGGTACTAAAGAATATAAAGAAAGATTTAGCAAAGAAAAGGAGAAAGTAAAATGATTACTACGGCAATTGCTATTACAACAAAACAATGTTAGACATAAAATGGATTAGAGAAAATCCAGCGGCTTTTGATGCGACAATGGAAAAATTAAGTTATATGGGTGGCGTTAAGAAATTGGAAACCTTTACAAAATTTTAAAAATATAATGGCTCGCAGAATTAAAAACCAAACAATCACCAATTTTATTGATGAATTTGGAGAAGTTCACCAAAAAGAGAGTTTTCAAAGCTATTCGATTGCTGGTGAGGATGATTACATCAAAATCTATATTAAGCACATAAACTATTTATCAAATCTGCCTTCTGGCTTAGAGGGGTTGATTTATGAATTAATTAAGTGCATGAGTTATGGAAATAAGATTATAATCAACTCCTACATCAAAAGAGATATTGCCGTTAGACTTGGTAAAACCTTCAATACTGTAAATCAATATATTACCAAATTGTCTGAAAGCAAAATACTTATTCGTGAGGGAAGAGGTGTTTATTATCTTAACCCTCTATTCTATGGAAAAGGCAAATGGAAGGATATTTTAGAGCTAAGGGAGAAATTAGAGGTAAAAATAAGGTATGAAGATGGAATTTATAAAATAAGCCATAAATAATTCTTGCTAATTAAATGCTTATAATTATTTTTTGGCGAATTACTACTCACCACATAATAAAACATGGCTTTTGAGAACTTTAAAAGAAAGATAGCTCTAAATTACTTAGAAAAAAAGGGAAGTGCTTACAGTCCTCTATTGTTTAACTTTCTTACTAATGATTTTGCTTTTGGCACCACATCTGCTAAATATTTAGAATATTACTGCCAAGTCGCTCCTGTTGGAGATGCAATAAATAAAATAGCTAGTGAAACTTCTTGCGTTGCTCTTTTTCCTTACGCTAAAGCTGAAAAGGAATCAAGAATAGCTTTAACGAATAGCCCTTTTGTCAAAACTTTCCGTAAACCTAATTTTAAGCAAACTGGGATAGATTTTAAGCAAGAGGGTTTTATACACTACTTAGCCACTGGAAATAATTATATTTATCTTTCTGGTGTTTTAAGTGCTGACAAGAGAAGTGTTTATCAAAGTCCCTTAGAAGTCTATAATCTACGCCCTGATTACATTACGCCAGTTCAAGACATGTCTGGTTACCCAGAATATTACCTTTACAACCCAAATGGAAAACAAAAATGTTTCCATAAGAGTTATATAAATAACATAAATGGGCAATTAATTGAAGCTTATGTTGAAGATGATGGCTTTGGAGTGTTATTGCATTGGAAAGAACCTTCCAATAATCAACTATTCTCAATGCTTTATGGTGATTCACCTTTGCAGAATGTTGAAATCGAAATTAATCAGTATTTAGAAGCGTCAATACACAATGCTAACCTTTTGAAGAATGGCTTATCTTCTAAGATGTTGTTTACTCCTAAAGATGGATCAAATCCGCCAAATCAAGATCAGCTAGATAAAATAAGAGATTATTTAAAAAGTGCTTACTCTGGTTTTAATAATGCTGGCAAGAACCTACTTATTGGAATGCCTTTTGATGTTAAGCCTTTGGATATAAACCTCAAAGACATGGATTTTGAGAAGTTGATGCGAAGAATGAGGGTGGCTATTTACAATAAACTAAATATTCCGCTTCCTATGGTTGAAGGTGAGTTCACCTCAAATACAAACATGAAAGAGGCTAACCTAAACTTTTATGATAAAGCCGTTCTGCCGCTTCTTTCTAAATATTGTGAATATTATTACTGTTTTGTTTATTCCAACTTTTACAAAGATGATGGTGTTTTTGAGATTGGTTTTGAAGAATCTTCAATTCCAGCTTTGCAACCTCGCTTATTTGACACAGTAAAAGTTTTACAAGCAGCTAAAATAGCTACTTCAAACGAACTAAGAGAATTTATTGGATTAGGACGCTGCGGAGTTGGTGGCGATGCTCTTTATGTTGATGGAAACCAAGTTGCGGTTGCTGGTGATGAAAATATGAGTGATACTATTGGTATTCCAGCAGGAATGGTAAATATGCCTGATGAAGATGAAGAAAATGACGAATTAGACGAGGAAGAGCAAGAAACTCTTGAAGGTGATGAGACTGAATTTGAAGAAGACGATGAATCAGAAGAAAAGGCTATGGGGATTAATCTAAAGCCTACTGATACAATGGCAAGAAATGCCGCTCGTGGTTTAGAACTTCGTAAGAAATATGGCAGAGGTGGAACTGAAGTTGGAGTAGCCCGCGCCGTTCAATTAAGAAGTCGTGAGAATCTAACGCCTAAAACAATTGGAAGAATGGTATCTTATTTTGCTAGACATGGAGTGAACGAAGGCAAAAATAAGAAACCTAACGGCGAACCTTCTAATCATTATATCGCTTGGTTGCTTTGGGGTGGAGATTCTGGTCGCTCTTGGGCTAATTCTAAATGGAAACAAATCCAAAACTCAAGAATGAAGACCAAAGAGACAGAAAAAGATATTCTTACTAAGCTTTTAAACACAACTCTTGATATTAAAGGTAATAGAGTTTATTCTGATGAGGAAGTGGAGAAATTAGTAAATGAACATTGACATAGAAAAAAGAAAGATAGAAAGCCGATATATAAAGCCTATCCGTGCTATCTTTCGTCAAATGAATCAAGATGCTATTAATCTTTACAAAGCCACTAAATCCGTAAATGCTGAATCAGTTGCAAGAAATTACAACCCCGACTTTCTAAAAGTTTCTAAAGACTGCCTAAGGGAAACAATCCAGACTTTTGGCTATTTAGAACGCAAGCCAAGTAAAAAAGCCCTAGATGTTGAGATGAACCAAGATCAACTAGAAAACATTAATAAAGAGTTTGAAAGACTGGCTATTCTTTTTATAGCAACTGAAAGTGAACGCCAAGCCCTTTATATTCAAAACACTAATGCAAAAGAGCTATCAGAAGCCCAAATCAATGCTTTAACCAAACACATTAGAAAAGAAGCAAAGCTGCAAACAATTATCCAAGAGTTAGAGCAAAGAATAATGCAAATTCGCTTTCAAGGATTTATTCAAGGCAGAGAAACCGATTTAAGTAAATTGAATAGCAAATTGGCAAAATATAAAAAAGAATTAGCCGCTTTACAAGAAACTAAGGATAACGAAGTTGCGGAAGAGATAAACATTGCTTTGGATAAGAAGGAAGAATCAAGAGCAGAGCTAATTGCTGAAACTTTGGTTGGAAGTGCTGAAAGCTGGTCAAGACAAGAAGAAGCAACTTTAATTGCATTAAATCTTGGATTGCAGATAAAAAAGGTTTGGCGTGGATTTTTAGATGATAGAATTAGACCAAATCATTTAGCGGCAAATGGACAAACAGTACCTTTAAATCAAAACTTTATTGTCGGTGGTTATTTAGCACAAACGCCCAGAGATCCTAAGCTTCCAGCTTCTGAAAGCTTGAGATGCCGTTGCTATGTTGAGTATTTGAAATAAATCAGGCATTGAGGAGATTAGAGTTAAATAGAAAAGCACTGTTAATTCCCCGAAAACTCTAAACATCTCCCCCCTCTTTCGACCCGCTGCCTGTTGTCGAGTCTTCTTATGATCGAAGCAGTGCGTTCTTTTAACTTTCGTTATTCTAAGTAAAATCCCTTAATTTGTAATTGCTAGTAAGATAAGTACAAAGTTCTTCAAAGGCTTTATCTCTGGCTTCTTGTGATTCGTATTTATAAGAATAATTTTCTTCGGAACAGTTACACTTGCATATTTCCAGATCAATATAATGTGCTTCGTAACTTGTTCGTTTATAACATTTTTCTATTATTGATAATTTAATTAAGCGATCATTAATAGCAGTCGAACTTCTTATAAACATATTAGTTCTTTATATAAAATTGTTCGGGAGAATTTACTGATCCAATATTTACTGGAAATACATAAGCGGCAACTGCGTCATTTATATAATGCGTTTCTTTTTTATGATAAGAAACAATTTCTGGAAAACTAATTGTTGATACATGCTTTTCTAAAGTTTTGTTATCAATAAGAAATTTTTCAAATTCTTGTTTATCTACTTTGGTAAAATTGTCGTAAAACATATTATTTCTTTAGTAATTCATTATTTAAATGATATTTGTCTGTAAGTGCTGGTATTCAAAAAAAATCCCTCACCCTTTGAATTGCTTGCAATAAAATGACTGCCACATAATTTACAGGAAGGAGCGGTTTCTCCGTCTTTTAAAATGGATTGATGCCAGTTAAAATCTGACGCACTCATTATATCGCCTTCTTTAATATCTACTAAAACCGTAGCGATTAAATGATCTTCAGTACAAAATATTTTAATTCCTTTTTTTATCATATTATTTTTTCAGCAAAAGTTTTAAATCTTCATTTTCACAAACAAAATTAACTTTGACCGATTTAATATTTTCAATATTTGGTAAAGCGTAGAAAGTTTCAATTGTTTCACTATATCCAATCCATAAGTTATCTTGGTTCTCTGATAAATAAGCTCTTTGAACATTAACAGACTGATAAGATGCAATAAATTCTTTTTTATCTCCAAGGTCAAATTCAGCAATAGCAATAATTCGTCTACAATCTAAAATTTTAAATTGATAATTTGTATTTAGCCTAGAAAACTCTTCATAATCATTAAGCCATTTTTTTGAATAGGAGTATTTGCCAATAACGCTAATATAAAAAAGATCATCTTCTTTTCTAAGCGGTTTTATTGATTTTACCTTAAATTCAATAGCTTTATACAAACTATCTAATGCCATACCAGATTTTTTTTCATTCTCAATATTTTGAAAAGAATCAACTAATTGGCTTGGATTAGTTTTAAATGAAGAACTATCAATTGAGTTATCCCTTCTGGCTATAACATTTGCCTCAATTGTTATGCTTGTTTCATTTTCATTAATAACTTTGTAATTTTCAACAACTCCAGTTGTAAATTGCTTTATTTCTTGCTGCATTGATCCATTAACTGATTTTTTAGAAGAATCAACCCAAGAACCAGCAACCATTTCAACCGCTTTTGTTTTTGCGTCTTCTAATGCAATTTTCTTATCTTTACCATAACCAGTTGCTTGTACAGTTTTGGCATTTGCAGAAAAAGAAAATAAAAGAAGAAATATTATAAACATTTTTAGTTAGATAAATTTATACTTAGATCTGAAACATTCTTATCCAAAAGTACGACCACTTTTGCGTAGTCTTGCTTAATTTCTCTTTCTACAACATAAGAGTATTTTATATTACCTTTTGCTTCTTGATAAATGGTCTCTAATACTTTTTGATTTAATTGTTTTTCTTGCAAAGAGGAGTTAAGACTAGATTCAGTTTTTCTATTTGAAGAAATTTCTGAATTTAAAAACTCAACAATATTTGCCTTTGCTCTTAATGTTGCAACATTCATTGCTTGTTCAATTCCGTCTTCATCTTTAACAAGAATTGCCGCAGAACCAGTTGATTTAATTGTTTGCCACTTCTTGCCTTTTAGAGTTATTTCAATTTTACCTGATTGCTCAATAATTTTAATAACTGACTCTTGTTTTGATGCACAAGAGACTAAAAGCGATAATAGTAATAGGATTATAATTTTTTTCATTTTTTTAATAATTCATTAAGTTGTTTTTCTAAATTGTCCCTGTCTTCTCGTAGATCCTTGATTTCTTCTAAAAGTTCTATAACCACATAGAAAACTTTTCTTAAATCATTTTTCTCGTAAAGCTTTATCCAATAAGTTTTACCATAACCAAGATAATCTTTAAAAAATGATTCTCTTGTAGGTTCTTTCATTTTTCCTTGCTCAACTAGATCAGAATAAAATTCTCTTATTCTAATTAAATATTGATATGTTTTTGAAGTTCCACGCATAAATAATTATTAACTTAAAGTTAATAGAGATTATTATTAATTGCTATTTAATAAGCAATAGCATTTATTCAAAATATTATTAACCATAATCACCACTATGGAATTAAGCTACAAGCAATTTACATTAGAAATAAAAGAACTCAAAGAAGATGGCTCTTTTGAAGGCTATGTTGCTGCCTTTAATAATATTGATTTTGGCAATGATATTTTAGATTCAAAAGCCTTTCAAGAAGAGGTTGTTGGAAAATATTACCCACTACTTGCTGACCACGATACTAAGAAGCCAATTGGTAAATTCCAAATAGAATTTGATAACTATGGTGTAAAATTCAAAAACGCTAAGTTTAACTTAATGCGTGATGAAAAAACTGGCAACTTCTTAGTTCCTTACGCTGCTGAAAAATATGCCAACCTTAAAAATGGTGATATTTCTGGTTTCTCAATGGGCTATATGACTAAATCAGATGATTGCAAGTTTAAAACAGTTGAAGGTAAAAGATGCAGGGCAATTAATAAAGCTCAATTAATGGAAGGATCAGTAGTTACCTTTCCAATGAATGACAAAGCAAGACTTACTGGAATCAAAACAGTTAATCCAACAACTAACTTTCCTTTCGCTGATAGAAATTATGAATGGGACTCTTCAAGTGCTGAAAAAAGAATAAGAGAATATACTGAAAGCGAAAATGAGCCTGCCGCTTCTTACAACAGATACTTTATGTATTTTGATAATGGTCGTTCAAAATTCTTCGATGCCTACAAATTACCTTTCATAGATATTATTGACGGCGAGCCTTATATTGTGCCAAGAGCTATTTTTGCTATTGCTGGAGTTTTAGAAGGAGCAAGAGAAGGCGTTAATATTCCCGAAGCTGATAAGGCTAAAATCAAAGAAATTATCAACAACATATATATTGCGATGGAAAAAGAGTTTAATGACCCTTCTTTAACAAGTCCTTTAAAAGGTAAAAGCCTTGATGAGGTTTCTTCTATTAAAGAAGTAGAGTCTATTTTGAAAGAAAGTGGCTTTTCTAATAAAGAGGCAAAAACACTTATTTCAAAAGTAAAAGAATTTTCTAATCAAGTTCAATGCGATGTTGAAGGCGATGAGACAATAGAGGCATTGCGAGATGCAACGCAAAATATAAAACTTAATACTTTATTAATTTCAATTCAAAACCAAACAATTTTTAAATAATACTTTATGGAACAAAAATTTTTAGAAGTGGTAAAAGGCTTAGAAGAAGCTGTAAAGACTAATAATGTAGAACTATCTACAAAAATTAGCACTTTTATGGAATCTCACGAAAAGAAAGCTTCAGTTTTAGCAAACGAAATTGCTGAAGAAAGAAAGGCTCGTGAAAATCTTGAAAAAGAATCTAAGGCTCGTGAAGCTATTTTATCAAGACCTAATATGGGTGGCAAATCAAATGATGTTGATGAATTAGAAGTTAAGACATTTTCTAATTCTTTACTTGCTTATGGCAAAAAAGAAGAAGTCACCTCTGAAAAACTTGCCGCTTATCAAAGTTCATTTGAAAAATTGCTAAGAAAATCAATGAATCTTAATTTTCTTGATAGCTCTGAAATCAAAACTTTGCAAGTAGGCGATGATTCTCAAGGTGGTTTTTTAGTTCGCCCTCAAATGGCAACTACTATTATTCAAAAATCATTTGAGACTTCACCAATTCGTGCATTAGCTACTTCAGTTAATATTTCTACTGATAGCTACGAACAAATTGTTGATTTTGATGATTTTGAAGCAGCTTATGTTGCAGAACTAGCAACAAAAAATGTAACCTCTAATACAACTTTTAGCAAAGTAAGAATTGAAGCAGAAGAAATTTATGCTAAACCTCTTATTTCTAATAAAATGTTGGAAGATAGCTCTATTAACATTGAATCTTATGTTATCGGAAAACTAGCTAACAAATTTGCTAGATCAGAAGCTACATCTTTTGTGTCTGGTAATGGTGTTGGACAAGCTAAAGGTTTGCTTTCTTACACTAATGGCACTGTTTATGGTAAAGTAGAGCAAGTTGAAACACAAAACTCACTTAATGTTACTAGTGATGATTTGTTAAATTTAGCTGGTAAATTGAAAGCAATTTATCACAATAACTCTGCTTGGTTGATGTCAAGAGTAACTTTCTTTTCAAAAATCTTAACACTCAAAACAGGAACTGGCGAATATATTATTGAGTCATTTAGAGATCCAAAGGAAGGTAAAATTGTTTATTCAATTTTAGGCTATCCTGTAGTTTTCTGTGATGACATGTTGCAAGCTAGTTTAACTACTGCCTTTGTTGCTGGTCAATTACCAATTATGTTCGGCGATATTAGAACTGCATACACTATTGTTGATAGATTAGGAGTTTCTATTCTTAGAGACCCTTATACTCAAGATGGTGCTGTTAAGTTTTCAGCTCGCAAGAGAAGTGGTGGCGGTGTTGTAAATACCGAAGCTTACAAAATATTAAAAATTAAAGCATAATTTAAAATGTCATCAAGAGAAATATTTAATTCAATTAAAATTGAAAATGTTGTTATTGCTCAAGTTTTAACAGCATCAGCTACGCCAACAGTAATTGATATGTCAGATGCTTCAAGCGTTGACTTCTTAGTTAATATGGGAAATTCAGCCGACACTTTAAGTGGAAGCGTTTTTTGGACAATTAAATTGCAAGATAGTTCAGATATCTCTACATTTGCAGATGTTACTGATTCTGAAAGTCTTTTGATTGCTATTAATGGCGTTAAGCAAGACGGGGCAACATCAATTGTAGTTGCCGCTCCAACTGAAGATCAGAAAAACTTTGAGATTTCTTACAAAGTGCCTGGCAACAAGCAATACCTTAAATTGTTAATTAACGCAACAGGAACCCATACAAACGGAACTCCAGTGGCGGCAGTTGCTATTAAAGGAACTTTAAAAGTTTCTCCAGAAACTGGCAAAGCTAACGCTTAGTTAAAAAAATTAAAGGAGGGTTAAAATCCTCCTTTAAAATTAAAATTAAAATTATATGAAAAAAGCAATTTTTCTAAATGATGTAAGCGGCTCTATAAATGGAATTACAGTTAAAGATTTTGTCAAAGATTCTATTTATAATGTTGATGGACTTCAGCTTAACGAGTTCTTGTTTAAGTCTTGGAAGAATAAAGGTATCGTTAAAGAATTTATAGAAGAAAAGATGTTATCAAAATTTGAAAACAAAGCTATTTTTTCTTCTCCTAAAAACAAAGAAGAAGAAATAACTTCTGAAATTGTTGAAGAAGTATCTGAAAACAAAGAAGAAGAAATTAAAATTAACAATAAAAAGAAAGGTAAAAAATAATGACAGCAAATGTATTAAATAGAATTGAGCAACCAGGCTCTGGCAACGATAATAAATATATTTTTGGTGGATCAGTTGAAACTGCAACTGGTCAATCACTTAAAGAAGTTTATTTGACTGTTGATATGACAAATATTTCTTCTGCTGCGGTAGTTTATTTACCATCTCCAGTTGCGGGAACTATTACCAAAATTACAACTATTATTAATGGAGCTATTGCAACAGCTAACGCCATTTTAACAGGTAGAATTGGATCAACTGCAATTACTAGTGGCGCAGTTACAATTCCGTTTTCTGGCTCTGCTGCTGGTCAAGTAAATTCTACAACTCCTACCGCTTTAAATACTGTTGTTGCAGGAAATAATATCAACTTTACTGCTAATAATGCCTCTACTAATACAGTTAGAGCAACTATTGTAGTCGAAATCACATTAAGCTAATGGCTACTAAAGACTTTCAACCAGTTATTAATTTTGATTTACAAGTTGTAATTGCTAACGGCGCAACAACATCTAATGCAGTGGATTTATTAGGTACTAGTCTTTTAGCCTTTGTTACCGATGCTGCATTAAATGGGACTGCTTTTACTTTTACAGTTTCTGACAATTTAGCTGGAACTTATGTGCCGCTAAAGAGAATGTCTGATGGGACAACTTTAACCGCTGTTGTTGCTGTATCTGGGCAATATGCAACAAACCCTGCTGACTTTGCTTCAGTTAGGTTTTTAAAGATTGTTTCTGGAACTGCTCAAAGTGGAGCGGCAACTACAATTAAATTAGTAAATAGAAGATTAGCGTAATGGCAAACAACACTAACTGGCTACCTTTCCAGCAACCACTTAACTATATTTTGGTAACTGGAGCTGGATCAACATTGCCAGTTAGTTTGTCTGATGTTAAAACTTGGTTGAAAGTACCCAGCACTATTACTGCTGATGATAATCTAATCACTGCCGTTATTAAATCTGGTGCCGCAACATTTGAAAAAATAACAGGCAGAGATTTAATCAACAAGACCTATAAAACTTACCTAGATTCTTTTCCTTGCGTTGATGGGCTTAATTATTATACAGGTGTAAGTTCCTTAGCTCCGAAATATAATGACAACGGAATTATTTTAAAAAAATCTAAGCTACAATCAATCACTTCAGTTCAATATTATCTTAACGGAGTTTTGACAACTTGGAGTTCCACTAATTATTATATTACAGACTTACCTGATTATTCTGCAATTTACTTAGTAGCTGACAAAGAATTTCCATCTGATATTGACATTAGAAAACAAGCAGTTGTAATTAACTTTGTTGCTGGTTATGGCTCTTCTGATGCAAGTGTGCCAGAAGATGCAAAACAAGCTCTTTTACAATTTATTACTTACCTTTATGAAAATAGAGGGGATTGTGCAAGTTCAAAAGATATGCAAGCAGCAATGGACTTATTCAGCCAATTTAAAATTATTGATTTCTAATATGATAAAAAGAAAAAGAATTTTATTAAGACCATTGTGGATGAATTTATTTTTTAAATATTTTGTATTGACTGGTAATAAATATTGTATGGTTCTAAAACCAACCCTTTTAATGAAAATGATTAGTAAAGATGGGAAGTTGTGCAAGAATTAAAATAAGACCAGCTAAAGCTTGTATAGGTGATATGAAAGCCTATGTTTCTATTTATAAGAAAACAAAGCAAGCTACAAGCACCACTGCCGTTGATCCAAATCTAAATCTTACTTTAGTTGTTGCAACTTGGGCTTTACAAAAAAGTGTAAGTGGTGAAGAGATATTTGATGGCGTAAATATGATTGGCAAAATTACTGACCATTTCTTTATTCGTTATGGTGCAATCACTGCCTCAAAAATCCATCTTTTAGAGTATGCTGGCAATAGATATGAAATTGTTGAAGTAATTCCTGATTACGAAGGAAGAAGCGAACTAACGCTTTTAAAATGCTCAATTAGAGGTGATGCGACTTTAACAAATACTAAAATATAATATGCCTAACATACTCAATCTTTTTAGAGAAAAATTCCAATTAAACAACGAATTATTTAGTGATATTTTATTTGTTAATAAAGCACCTTCTTTTTTTAAAGAAAAATATCAAAAAAACAATGATCTAATTTTTTTACTTTTTACAAAAAAAGGACATTATTCTTTTCACAAACAATGTAATTGTGCAGATAAAAATTGTTTAAATAATAATCAAATTATTTTTAAAGCAACAGAGCCTCCAACTAATTGGGAAGAAATGGGATTGCCTAATTTTAAAAAAGAATGGCATGAATGTTAAGTCTAAAATTCCAAAATCAAGTTGCTTATTATTTTAGTATTTGTTAAATAGTGGATGTCCTTACTTTTACCTAGTTGCATGGTAAGCAACACCCGACATATCAACTTTAATCAGCCGAGTTTATAGCCATAAAAATTAGTAATAGTTGATAGTAAAACTAATTGAGAGCGAATTATTAAAGTAAGGACACTAATATGAATGTTAAGTCTAAAATTCCAAAATCAATTTTTAATCTTGACAAGATAATTCAACAAGGAATTAGAAAGGGCTTGCAAAATAGCTCAATAGAAATTGCAGGTAGCGCAGGAACTACAACAGGCGGACTTATTAAAAATGAGATGAACAAGCCTAAAACAGGCAAAATTTACCCAATAATTGTAAAGAAAAGAAGAAGATATATAAATCATCAAGCCTCAAATAAAAGTGGATCAGAAAGCTCTGCAATCTTATCTGGAGAATTAGCAAGAAGCGTTAGAGGGAAAACACTTGGTACTAATAGATTAGAAATTTCTGCAAATACACCTTATGCGGCTATTCAAGAGAAAGGCGGTAGAAATGAAAGCGGAGCTTATATTGCCCCAAGAAACAACCTTATTCGCCCAATTACTTTAGCTCGCGGCAACATTATGAACAACATAAGACAAGCCATAAACTCTAAAATAAAATAGTTATTGTAAGTTATTTTTATTAACCATAAGTTAATACTCAATCTAAAATTGACAAAAAAATAACTACAACTTAAAAAATATGACTAAAATTTTTACAAAATCAATATACGAACAAGTTCTTTTGTTTGCAGGTACTTTACTTCCTAATGAAAAGATAATTGTTTCGTGGGAAGATTTCCTAAAAATAATTGAGTGTGACGGTTTATATGGCTATTCAATAGTGCATTATAACCAAAAAAGACCTTACATAGCAGGATTTGCGCTTGAAATTGAATCAATAAATAATTTTCCTAGAGTTGAATTAACAGAAAACAGAACTAACCGCAATTTTGAATTAAAAAATGTTTAAAAACTTTTTACCAAAAAAAATTTTACAAATAGCTTTTTTAATGTCATTTTTTAGCTCTTGTCAACCAGCTCACGCAGTTGATGCCGCTCAACACTTCGAGAAGTTGCAAACAAAATCAGAAAAAGAATATAACAAGCTTTGCAAACAAATTAATCCAAAAACCGATAAAGAAAGAATTAATTGCCTAGAAGCTAAAGTTGAATATTTAACTAATGCTTTTTTAGTTTACAGAGAATATTATGAGAATACTATTACAATCTTAGATTTAAGATATGGTAATGGATTAAAAAACACGAGGCAGTAATGAAAACAGAACTAACTAATATATTTAATTGGGCAAGATTTGCATTATATTTACTTGTTTATGGATTATATAAATTTTTACTTTACTTGGGATATGACGAATTATATAGCTTTGCGTCTCTTCTTGTAATTGGAATGATTATTTGTATTCCTTTAGAAAAATGTCATAGAATAAGTAATATTAAAAAAAGAGATACTTAGTCATATCTTTAAGAAGAAATAAATTAAGAAAATGAAATTAAAACTATTTAAATTACTTTTTCCAAAATTTTACTACGAATATTTAAATTTAAAAACATATTCAGAATTTAGTAAATTTTGTGAGGATAATAAAGAAAAATTACCATCTCCAACAATAGTCTATGCTAGTGTTTGCTGTGATTGGCTTTTAAGTTTAATGATAAGTAAGGATAAAATTAATAATAAACAAAGATATATCAATGATTCTTCTTATGGATCAAAGTTAATAGATCAAAACAAAAAAATAGTTAGTCTTTATGACCAAGACAATAATAAACATTTTTAATTAAAATGAAAACAGAGGAAATAGTAAACCAGCTTAAAGCAATATTACCAAGATATACTGGTGATTTTACAACCAATTTATCAGTTAGTTCTTTAACACAAACAGCAGGAGTTGCAACGGCTACAACAGCAACAGCTCACGGACTAGCAGTTGGAGAAAAAGTTTTAATTGTTGGGGCAAAAGTGCCTTTAACAATTACATCTTTAACAAGAGTTGGTAATTATGTTTTAGCAATTACATCGGGCAAGCACCCTTTAATTAGAGGCAATACAACAGTTGAAATAAGTGGAGCTAATCAATCTGACTACAATGGAACTAAAACGCTTTATACTGATAAAAACCATTTTTTATCTGCGCCTCTTATTGATATTGAAAGCATAACAATTAGCGGAACTACTGCAACAGTTACCACTAAGACAGCGCACGGATATGTTAATAATGCAAATGTTGAAGTACAAATTTTTGGTGCTAGTAATGAGAATTACAACAAAGTTACTACACTTAACAGCGTACCAACTAGCACAACTTTTACCTATACTGTTCATGGTGCAACACAAGATGCGGCTGCAAGCCCTGCCAGATCTTTACAATGCAAACAAATAATTAATGCTTACACTTTTATTTTTGAAGTAAGCGGTAATCCTGTAACCCCAGCAACTGGCACAATTACTCAGCTAACAACTTATAAAGATGGTTACAACGGATATAAAACTGTTGCATCTGTGCCGACCTCTACAACATTTACTTTTGCTTGCACTTCGACTTTAGGAACGCCAGCACAAGGCACTATTTCAGCAAGATTTGATCCTTGTATAACTGGAGTAAATAATTTTCAAGAAGCTGAGGCACTTTTTCAAAGCGAATCTGAAACAAATCAATCTAAAAAATGGATTATGGTTGTTATTGAAGATGGCTTACCGACAAAAAGCCAAACAAATAGTGGAGATGGAATAGGTAATAATTTAAATGGTTCTTTAATTAGAGGTCAACTTTATAGAAATGCAGTTTGTTATATTTTCCTTCCTTGTGGCTCTACTAATGATAGGTTATTATACAGTTCTATAAAAGATTTAGGATTTTCATATATGCCTTATATTTTTAGATCATTACTTGGATTTAAACCCTCTTTTCCTTTAGTAGAAGGAAAATATTCAAGTCTTTTATATAATGGTGATGGAGAATTTTTATTTAACCGAGCTTTTTTTGTTTATAGGTATATTTTCCAAGCTAACGCTTATTATAACCAAGGTGATGCAATTGAACCTGATGATGTATTCGCCTTTAGAACATTTGACTTTGATGTTTTAGATAATGAAGGTTTTGAAACTTCTGTAATGGAAATTGATGGCGATGTTGATGAGGAGTCTTAAAACACCGTAAACATTTTATCCCAATCAATAGAGTTGTTTTTAAACCAACTAAGAAATTGAGCGAGACAATCTGGGTCTTCATCATGAGAGCCATTTGGAAATTGCATTAAAGAATCTTCAAAATCAAATAACCAAGTTGCTTGTTTTGGAATATAAATATTTCCATTAGCCATTGCGCCAGTTGCATTGTAAAATCTAATTTCTTTTTTTATTCCCCCATGAGAAATTGGCACTATACCAAAACTACACTCTTTTGGCAGCTCTTGAATTAAAGATGAACCAGTGTTTGCATCTTCAATTAAAATAGAGTTTGCTGTTGGAAATTTAGAGGCAAACATTAGAAGATTTTTCTTTGTATCTTGATATATTGCCCTTTGATTATAACGATCAATAAGATAAACAGAAGTGCCTTTTACACCAAATTTGAGAAACCCAGAAGGGTCATTTATTTCTTTTACTTTTTGAGCTGTATCTGCACTGACATAAACAGAATCAAATTGCATATAAGGCAAGTTTTCAAGGTCGAATCTTTGAAACCAGTTCATATCGACCATGTTGCCACCTTCTGCAACTGGCTTTTGCATGTATTGCGTATAGAATACTTGCTTGCCATTCGCAATTCCTGTTTCAGTATCTACAGTTCGGTTTTTGAGTTCGTCAACTTTCTCTCTTGTAAATCTTGGCAATTCTGGGGCAAGCAAGTCTCCTTCGTTAATTTCTTTCTTAAAATCACCAAAATAAAAATACTGTTTTTTCTCAAACTCTACTGGCAAACATAAGTGAGTATATTCCTTACCTCTAGTTCTTAAAAGGAAGCCAGTTAAATCACTTACGCCAAGTCTTTGCTCTATTATTACAAAGCTATTTCTAACTACGCTTCCACGGCTTTCAAATGTATCTGCAAACTTATTCAAAAGCCTAATTTTAGTGGCTTCTGATTGCATCATTGTGGAAGACATGTAGTCATCAAATAAAAGATAATTTGCTCTCTCACCTGTAATATTTCCTTCTGTTGCAAAGCCCTGCATTTCACCACCCATTGTGGTTCTAAAATGTGTTTCTGTGTTTTTTCGATCATCAGCTTTAAATTCTGGGAAAAGCTCTTGGAATCTTTTTGTTTCAGTAATTCTTTTAGTCCAACCGATATTTCTATTTACAAGATTTTCTTTGTTTGAAATAGCAAATATTTTTTCATAAGGAGTTCGTCCGAGAATATAAGAAGGGAGGGCGGAAGACCATATTGTGGACTTCATTAGACCAGGAGGAATATTTATGATAAGCCTTTCAATTTCACCATCAGCAACGGCTTGAGCATATTCACACATTAAATCAATACTCCAAGTCTCAATTAGTGGAGAACTTGGATGAATAAACGGATAAGCAAATTTCTTAAAGTAATCTCTAAAATTGCTTTTGATTGTCTCGTTTGCACTTTCTTGTGCTAATTTGGCTAGGAAGTTCGGGTCTAAGTTCATATTAATAAGTGGTGATTATTAACTTAAAGTTAATAACAGTTAATATTAATTGCAACTTGTTTTTTTATAAGTTTAATTATTTTCAAGGTATCACCACTACCAAATTTTTAGTTCACCACACTAAACAAAATAAAAAATGAAAGCAGAATTAAAGTTTTTAAAAGACTTTTATATCAAGAAAAAATGGTATAAAGCAGAAACTTCAATAGAAATTGAAGTAGATGAAGCTAACACTCCCCTAGATTCCATTTGGTTTGAACAACTTAGATTTGAAGAAAATAAATCTAACTTCCAACTTATTACAAAATCATCACTTAAAACTAAATCAAAAGAATAATTATGGCTGGTACTTATCCTATTACAGAAGCTAATTTACAATCTTCACTACAAAAAATTAATGCTGGAGCAAGAATCCCTTTAATTTTAGCTCAAGGAACATCTGCTGGTTCTTTTACAAGCGGCAATTTAGTTTCAAATATTGGAACTGGACTTAATGCGGGTAAAGACCTTTGTGGAGCTGGCTCAATTGGTCATTTAATGATTGACGCTTTTAGACAAGCAAGCCCTAACACAAGATTGGATGCAATTATTGTTTCGGATAATGCTTCTGGCGTTCAAGCTACTGGATCAGTTGCTTTTACCGCCTCAACTCCTGTCGCTGGCACTTTATATGTAACTGTGGGTTCTTACACTAAAAACAAATATGCAATTGCAGTAACAACAGCCTCAACAGCAACAACTATTGGTGCTGATTTAGTAACTGCTATTACTGCTGATAGTAATTCACCTGTAACAGCTTCAAATACAACTGGAACAGTTACCTTCACAGCTAAAAATGATGGAACGGAAGGCAATAGAATTTCTATTAAAGTTGAAACTTTGCCAAGTGGAGTTGCTGCAACAATAACAGCTTTTACAAGTGGCGCAACCGATCCTGTCTTGACTGGTATTTTATCTAAAATTGATGCTGCAAGATATGATATTATTTTCCCAGTATGCTTTTTGGCAAGTGTAAAAACTCATTTAGAAGCTAAGTTTAATACTAGAAATGCTATCTTAGATGGCGTTGGTATAGTTTGCAAAACTGATACTTATGCTAACCATGTAACAGCTTTAGCTCCTGCAACACTAGCTTCAAAAGTAATTACTCCTTATATCTGTTTAAAATTAGTGAATGATTCTGATTGGAAAGGAAGCGAAATTGTTGAGTTAGATTATGTTTTACCAGCTTATATTGCTGGCTTGAGAGCGCAAAGATTAAAAGAAAACGCTTCTATTAGCTCATTCATGATGAGCAACAATAACAGAGGTGGTTTATTCACTGCTGGCTTGCCTTATGCTAACATGAAGCTTAATGATCTTAACACGATTGCAACTGGAAAAGGATTTACTCTAATTGAAATTGAAGGTTTGGGTGATTTAGGTGGTTCAACTTTAAGCATGGATGAAAGCGGAATTGTTGCAGTTACTAATAAATTTTGGACAACTGCTTACAAACAAGCTACTCCAACTGCTGATGGTTATACTTATCAAACATTAAATAAGTCTGATTGCGCCACTATTGCCAGAGAGTATATTTTCAAAAATATGAAAAGTTTTTATGCTCAATCTGGGTTAACTAGCGGAGATTTACCAAACAATCCATTAGCAACTTATGCTAACGAAAAATCAATTAGAGCTTATATTATTAAGCTTTGGTTAGATTTGACTGATTTTCCTTATAATGTGCTTCAATATTCAGCAGAACTTGAAACTGAATTTAAAACAAACCTAAGCGTTGTAGTTAATACTTCTGGAGCAGTTACTGGTTCAATGAAATTTAACTTAATGGGTCAATTAGATTCATTTACTTTTGATTTAACACCACAATTATAATAAAATATGGTAGATACTTTTACTCCAAAGCGAATTGAGATAGATGGTAAAACATTTCTTTATGTTCCAAATACTTTAGTTGAAAAAGCTGGATTTGGAGAAACTAATGTAAGGGCGCAAATGTCTGGTCGCTCTATTGTTATCTTGCCAGCGGAAAATTTAGAAACTCAAGTATCTGAAATAACTTTTGATATAATGATGCTTGATTCTGATAGCGATTCTGATCCTATGGTTATAATTCAAGCTTGGAAAGCTAGTAATGGCAGTCATATACTTAAAATTATACCAGATGGCGCTGGTCAAAGCAGACTATACAAAAATGCTTCCTTAATGAATGATCCTACTTTTCAACACAGCTCTGACGGCGTTATTTCCTTAACTTGGAACGCTTCTAAAGTAACTTTAACTAACTAATTATGATTGAATTATTAAGAGAAAAAAAATATCCACTTTTATCAGAATGTTCTTATTTCATTAATAGCGAATATAAGAAGACTAAAGAAGTAAATTTGTTATCTCTTAAATTCTGCGATTCTGATAAGCTTTTAGATTTATTAACAATGAATAAAAAGTTTGAAGCTCTTAATTTTCTTTGTGAAAAAGGTTATATTGCACCAGTTGAAGGCGGAAAACTTAAAATTGATGATTTAGACTTTAGGGCTTCTGTTATATTATTGGAGGAGTACACCTCAAATTTTTTAGACATATCGCCTTTCTTGCCGACAAAGTAGAAAGGCGCAAGTTTAGAGAATCCTTATTTAGTTTCCTAAAATACACTAATGCTTTTACCTACAACGATATTAACAACATGGCTTTCCCTGAATTATTTGAATGGTATGATATAGCTGTAAAAGATAGCCAATCCGAGCAAAAAAAAGCCACTGATGAAACAAAGAAAGCTCAAGAGTTAGCTAACTCAAGAAATAGAGGGTATAGAAGATGAGTGAAGGAACTATAAAATATACTTTAGAGGTTTTAGATGGATTTTCTGAAGTTACAAAAAAATTAAAAGAAGAATTATCTGAAATAAAAAAACTTACAGAATTTAAATTTAATAGTAGCGATTTTAAAGGACTTGCCCAGCTTTCAAAAGAATATGACAAAATTGCAAAATCTGCTGAAAGAATAAAAAAAGCAAAAACTGGATTTAGTTTAATTGGTGGTGGTTTTCAAAGTGCTTCAATTTCTTCGGCAACACTAAGAGCTAATATGGCTTATAGAAGAAGCCTAGAAAATGCCTTAGTTCCTTATGGCAATAGATTTACTAGATATGGTGGATCTTCCTCTATTGCGCCTGATGCGACGGCACTTAGAGCTAAGATGAGGCAACTTAAAGTTGACATGGCTTATAAACAAAGTTATGCAAATGGATTAGTAGTTGCTAATTCTAGAAACTTTATGATGAACGGAGGAAGTGCTAGTGGAATTTATAATCCTAAAGCTTATAGCCCAAACTTTAACATACCAATTAATTCAACTTACAGAAGAGATGCTGCTGGAACTGGAATAGTCCCATATTCAAGAGGCGGCGCTGTAATGTCTTATGGTCAAAGACCAATGATAGATGTTACTGGAACTGGTAGAACAATAAATCAAGAATCAACATTACCATCGCAACCTCAACCACAAACTCAACGACCATCAAGACGAGGCAGTTTTTCCGCTGGTGGAGATGGCGTTTCTTTTGGAGGTGTAGCCAAAGCAGTTGGATATTATTCTGTAATTGATAAAGTGGTTGGATTACCTAGCGAAATTATAGATACTAGAAGACAATTTGATGCTTTAAATGCAACTTTACAAACAGTGCTTCCTTCTTACGACAAAACAACTTCCTCTAGTCAGTTAGCAGCTAATGAAATGCAGTATTTGATAAAGGTTGTCAGAACTCTTGGATTAGATTTAAGCGCAACAAAAGAAGAATATGTTAAATTTTTAGCCGCATCTGCTGGCAAAAAATCATTACCACAAGCACGAAAAGAATTTGAATCTTTTGCTAAATTATCAACTGTATATGGTATTGATCCTTACAGATTTAAGTTGGTTATGAATGCGATAACTCAAATGACCTCTAAAGGAGTTGTTAATTTAGAGGAGTTACAAAGACAATTGGGCGATTCTTTACCAGGTGCCGTAAAACTATTTGCTGATTCTTTAGGTCTTACTGAACCTGTATTTAGAAAGTTGGTAAGTGATGGAAGAATTACCTCAGATGTTTTAGCCAATGTGTCAAGACATATTGATAACAACGCTCAAATTACTTCTGGTTTAGATATTGCTATGCAAAAATTAGGGGCAAGATTAAATAGGGTTACCACTAGTTGGACATTATTAGTTGAATCTTTGTCTCAAGGTGAAGCTGGAACAATGATTAATGATTGGACTACTATTTTAGACAATGGAATACAAAGATTAACAAAATCATTAGAAATAATGGGGACTGTTTGGAATAGCTCACCATTAAAAGGAATTAGGAAATTATATGATATTGCGGAAGTTGGGGCAGAAATAACTGGTCAAGCTGTTGGTGCATTCACTTACGATCTTAAAAACGGTGGTAATGAGGGTAGGTCACAACTTAAAGAAAACCTTATTCAGGGAAACTTTGAATATTATAAAAAAAACTTTGCTAACGATAACCCTTTTAATAATCAATTTACACCAATCCCTCAATCTTCTATGCCACAACAAGAAGTTATTGTTAAGATAGTTGGTGAAAATTTACCTACTGGAATTTCTATAAAACAAGAATCTCGATCTTATGGAATGACCCCAAGACCTAGAACTGTAATTGCTGGAGGTTTATGAGCATACTAAGCGGATTTTTTAAAGCAAGTTATAGCATAAATGGCAAAAATGCTCTTTTTTATGCAAGGAATGTTTCTGATAGCGGGTTAGGAAGAAAAACAGTTATTCACGAATATCCGAACTCTTCTGAAAGATATGTTCAAGATATGGGTAAGAAGTCTGGAATTTATGACTTTGATATTGAAATTCAAGAAACTACTTTCTCACGATATAAACGATCTAAAAAGAAGCTAGAAGATAATTTAAACGCAATTGGAAGAGGAACTTTAACCCATCCTACAATTGGCCAGAAAAAAGTAGTGGTTGTTTCTGCTTCTGTTGATGAAGATTTTATCAACCAACTAGGAATTGCTAGGTATAAAGTAACCTTTGCCGAATCAACTGTAAATAAATATCCCGAAGAAGGTTCTAGTAAAAGTGCTTTGTCCAAATGGTTCGATCAACACTTTGCAAGTGCTAAAGCTGCTTTTGATTTTCTTGTTAAATACTATGACATAGGAATTGAAGCAGCTAACACTGCCAGAGATTATATCAAAAATACTACACAAACAGTAAATGACATTGTTTCAACTATAAATGGCGTTGCCGATGAAGCGGCGGCTTTTGTTGCTGATATTGCAGATTTAACAGCTTCTTTGACAGAGCTAATGCAAACGCCATCGAATCTTTCACGAAGATTTCAAAATATATTTGGAGCAATATCTGCAATTACAGATAGTTTTAAAACAATGGTTGACATTGCTTTGAATATTTTTGATTCAAGCAAAAACGAACAATACCCAGCTTCTTCTGCAAGGAATGAACAGCTTAACATAAATAATCAAGAGTTAGACAATTATTTTAAAACATCCTCATTAGCTGTTGCCTGCCTTGCATCAACAAATATTGATTACACTTCGCAAGAAGAAATAGACAGCATGATTAAAAGGTTAAGCACTGCTTTTGATAGTTTGAACCCAGATAAAATAGATGAAGATGTTTATTACAACTTACAAAATTTAAAAGTTGGAACTACAGCATTTCTTAAAAATTTAAGAACTACATTGCCGTTTTATGTTAGCATAAAAACAAATAGTGTACCAAGTGCGGTTTTGACATATAATTATTATGGAACTAGCGATAGGTCTGACGAGATACTTCTTTTAAACAATATTGAAGACCCTGCTTTTGTTAGCGGAAATATTAATATACTTTCCGAATAATGGCTTTTGAAGATAACATAACAATAGATATAGCAGGAGTTAGCTTTAAAACCTTTAAATCCGTTTCTGTAAATGAAAGTTTGGATTTCTTTGGAAAGACTTTTAATATTGACATAAATATTCCAACTCAAGATGCCGATATTTTCTATGAAGGGCAAGGAATTAAACTTTATTTAGATGATGAGCCTTTTTTAACTGGCTATATTGATGAGGTTGATATTGATTATTCTGTTGGCTCTTGTGATGTAAGATTTTCTGGTAGAGATAAAGTTTCTGATTTGATTGATAGCAGAATATCAAACAAAGTTTTTGCAACACCTACAACCTTTGAGAATGTTTTAAAAAAGGTTTTAGAAGCTGTTGGTTATGAAGTTTTAAGTGCTACAAAAATAGGAACTTCGATTTCTAAAATAAAAATACCTTCAAGCCTAACATCTCTGGCAAGTAAATTTAATATTCCAACCTCTTTTGAAGAAGGCTTGGCTTTGGCAGAAAATCAAATTGCAGTTATTAACGAATATGGAGATATAGAGCCATTTTCTAATTCCGAAGGAATTGGATTTAGTAAAGATGAAAGTGCTTACGAGTTAATACAAAGACTAGCTGACAAAAGAAGATTAGTCTTAGGCACTGATGGTAATGGAAATATTATTATTAGAAAAATAGGCAACAAGCAAGCTCTTGTGAAATTACAAAACTTGACTGAACTTAATAAAAAAAGTGGATTACTTGGTGGATTACTTGAGAGCGGAGCTTCTGCAACAGTAGATACATCTCAAAATAATATAAAAGATGCTTCCGTTAAAAGGGATTTAAAAAATAGATATTATGAATACAAAATAATTTCAAGCTCAACTGGAACTAATCCAATCAAAACTATTGATCCTGCTACTAACCCTCCTGCCCCAAATCAGTCTTCTATTATTGATAGTTTAAAAAATAATGTAGTTCAATATAGCGGTGTTTTTTATGACGAATCAATAAGAAAAACAAGAAAATTTGTTGATTATGTGGCTAACCTAAACAACTCTCAATGTAAAGATAGAGCTGAATGGGAATGCAATATTAGATATTCTAAATCTCATGTTTATTCTTGTAGCGTAGTTGGATGGAGACAAGGTTTAAGACCAATTACTTTTAAATCTTTAGCAACGGCATTAAACAGCCCTTCTAACTTTATTAAGCCGCAAAAAAATGAGCCTTGGCAAGCAAATCAATTGGTGCAGATAACTGATAACTTGGCTCAAGTAGATGATAACCTTTTGATAAAAGACATTACCTATAATTTAAGCAAAGAGTCGGGCTCTTATGTTAGATTAAATTTGGTTGACAAATTATCTTATACCAATTCTGTATTTGAGCCAAAAATTAAAAAACCAAGAAAAAAATCAAACAAAATATTAAAACAACTAGGAACAGATGATTAGAATAGCAGAAATAAAGAAGTTAGAATTTGTTGGCGAACTTGGCAAAATAAGAGTACAATTTCAAGACCCTGCTTCTACTGATGTTGAAAGTGGAGTTTTAGTTTTACCAACTGGCGATAATGTTTGCCCTTCTGTTGGTGATTCTTGTTATGTTTTATGCGTTGGTGATGAATACGGCATGAATTATGTAATCCCTTATGATGTTGACAACGCCCCTAAGATACTTGAGGGAGAGAAGATTATTTATGGAAAGAAACAAAATCAAATTTATTTCAAACAAGATGGTTCAATAAGCATTACAACAGCTGATAGCAAGCAAATTGATATTACCGCACAAGGTGGAATTAATATTACTGGAGCGGTAAATATTACTGGGAATGTTGATATTACTGGAAACCTTAGCGTTAGCGGAACAAGCAATTTAACTGGGACTACAACTATTGAAACTAAACCATTTATTACTCACACTCATAGTGGAGTAACGGTTGGCGTTGGCAATACTGGAGCAGTAGTCTAATAGTTAAGCCACCAAAGGCAACCCCACCTAAACTTAACTATTAGACCAGAAATAAAATTATAAATAAAAATATTTATGTCAATTAAAGATTTAAAACTACATAAAAATTCTGACGGAATATTTGATATTTCTTTTGAGAATGGCGACTTTGCTTTAACTGGCGGTCTTGAGACTTCTTTTATGATGACAATTTATTGCCAAAAAAGAGAAGATTCAATTGAAGACCCTCGCTCTCGTGGAGGCTGGAGTGGTAACGAATTAAACGAAGATGGATTTGAGCAAGGCTCTTTAGTTTGGACGCTTTTCCAAGAGAAATTAGACGATGATACAGTTAATATTTGTCAAAATTATTTAGAAGATGCTTTCCAATGGTATATTGATAAAGGAATTGCAAAAGAAATTGATATTATTGTTGAAAAAAACATTGACTTAGAAAAATTAACTGCGAAAATTACGGCTATAAGAAATGATAATACTGAATTTGTGCAGTATTATGATTTATGGATAAACACAATTAATGCAAGCTAACACCACGGCTAATGACATTAAACCTACCCTCTAATAGAAAAGAGGTATATAACAGGATTGTTTCAGATGTAACCGCGCAGTTGCCAGACAGCGGGGCGTTTTTGCCTACCTCTTATTTAGGTTCATTAATCAAAGGTTTAGCTTATAGAGTTTATGACAATTATCAGAAGATTCTGATAATGATTAATCAATTCTTTGTAAATACCGCAACTGGCGTTTATTTAGAAAGATGGGGCAATACTTACGGCGTTACAAGAACTGTTGCAACATCTGCAACTGGTAATGTTGTTTTTTCAGGAACTGCTGCAACTTCCATTCCTTCTGGCACAAGCCTTCAAAGCGCATCTAGCATAACTTATACAACACAATCTACTTCAACAATTTCATTAAACAGCGTTTCAGTTTCTTCAATGTCAAGAACTGGAACTTTAGTAACTGTTAATTTTACCGCTGCTCATAATTTAGCAAGTGGCATTACTGTTACAATAACTGGCGCAAGCCCTTCTGATTTTAATGCTTCAAATGTTATAATTACTGTAACTTCTGCAACACAATTTCAATTTACACAAGCTGGAACTGCTGGAAGTGCAAGTGGTACGATTATTGCACAATGGACAACTGCAAATGTAGCTGTTGTTGCAAGCTCTCAAGGACAAAATACAAATATTACTTCTGGTGGAATTTTAACATTAGGAAGCCCAATTGCTGGCGTTAATAATAATGTTTTTGTTGATTTTAGTGAATTATCTGGTGGGACTGATATTGAGGGAGACGCTTCTTATCGCTCAAGAGTTCTATTTAGAATACAGTTTCCTTTTTCGTTTTTTAATGTAAATGCTCTAATTAACCAAGCAAAATTAATTGCTGGTGTAACAAGAGTTTGGATATTTTCACCAAGTAAAACTTCTGCTTCAATTTCTATTTCAAACCTTGTAAGGGCTGGACAAATTGCAACAGCTACCTCAACTGCTCACGGATTAGTAAGTGGCTCTTATGTTACTGTAACTGGCGCAGTTCAAAATGAATACAATGTTGTTGAAAAAAGAGTTATTGTAATTGATGCAAATACCTTTGCTTATCCTGTAAGTGGAAGCCCTGCCACTCCTGCAACTGGTACTATTTCTGCCTCTTATTCTTATGTTGAAGAAGGTCAAGTTAGAATTGGATTTACCAGAGATAATGATGCTTCAATTATTCCAAGCTCAACAGAAGTTATTACTGTAAAAGATAAAATCTTAGAAATTAAGCCAGCTCATATGAGTGATGACGATGTTATTGTCTTTTCTCCGACCGCCGTATCTATCCCAATTACTTTTTCAAGTTTAAGCCCTAACACAACGGCAATGAAAACAGCTATCACAAACTCTTTAACTGACTTTTTTAAGCTATCAAACAACATTGGTGAGAATGTTAAATTAGCTGATATAAACGCTGTTATACAACAAACAATAGATTCAAGTGGAAGCGTGCCAATTTATACTTTATCTGCGCCAAGTGCGGATACAACAATTGGTTTAAACCAAATTGGAACATTGGGGGTGATTACTTTTGTCTAATTTCCAAGCTCATACATTAGAACAGCACCAACAGGCGATTAGCCAGTATATGCCTAATGATCGGCTATTTCAAGCTAAGAATGTTAAAGGCACTAATCTTTACAAGTTATTCTTAGGATTAGGCGGTGAGTTTACAAGAGTTGATGAGATATTTCAAAATGTTTGGGATAATACCAATATTTTGACCACAAACGATTTAGAATATATTGCTAGATGGGAAGGTGCGGTTGGAATACCAGATGATTGCTTTACACAAACAACTTCACTTTCTTTAGAAGAAAGAAGAGAACAGGTTTTAGTTAAACTGACTTCTTTAGGAGTTTTAACAGAACAAGATTTTATTGATTTGGCGGCTATCTTTGGATATACGATTGAAATAAGCAATGGGATAGAATATGGAACTTTTCCACTAACTTTTCCATTTACATTTTTTGCGAATCCTAAACAAGCAAGATTTACAATGATTGTAAATATGCCAACAAGTTTAGCTCCAACATCAGTTTTCCCCCTAACCTTTCCTTTCACTTTTAGTAGTGGCGGTGGGTCGGTTATTGAGTGTTTATTTAACAATCTAAAACCAGCTAATACATCAATTGTTTTTAATTATATTTTATAGAAAATGGACATAGTATCAAAGATAAATGGAAATACATGCTCTGCAACAGAGTTTAACCAGATTCCAACAGAGTTAGAAGCGTTACAAACTTCGTCTGGTCAAACTTCGTCTGATGCAATCTTAAACCAAGTTTCAATTGCAACATCAAGATATGCCGCAAATAATTTCTACATAGATAGCGGAGCGGCTGATGCTTATGTTCTAACGCTTGCAGCCTCATTTACTAACCCAGTTAGTGCAACTGCTGGTTATTTTACTGGAATGACAATTCGCTTTAGAGCTGGAAATGCAGGAACTGGTGGAGCGGCAACAGTGAATGTAAACGGAGCTGGAGTAAAAAGCCTTAAAGAAGCAGATGGAACTACTAATCCTTCATTTATTCCTACTACTCAAGATACAGAATGGAGATATGATGGAACGGTTTTTCGCTTAGTAAGCGATTCCCCGCTTGTGGCGTTTAGAGCCTTTAGGAATACTTCAGTCCAAACTATCGCAGCTTCAACGGCAACAAAAGTTCAATTAAATGCAGAAACTTTTGACACAAATGGATATTTTGATTCTGCAACTAATTATCGCTTTACACCACTAATAGCTGGATATTATCAATTTTCTGGAACTTGTAATATTACTGGAATTACAGGCAACAGATTGGAATCAATGATATATAAAAATGGCTCAAAAGTCTCTAGCGGTTCTTCGTTTATTGGCACGGGAGATATGATTTCAGTTGTATCTGACATGATTTATCTGAATGGCTCAACCGATTACATTGAGCTTTATGTTATACAATACTCTTCTGATGGAAATGAAAATTTACAATTCGGATCAGCGAACACTTTTCTTTATGGTTACTTAATTTCTTAAAACTATGCCAAAACAAACTATTATCACATATTTGAAGCAAAATAATGTAACCGATTTTTCTAAATTTTTGCTTCAAGACGATGGAAACGGAATTTATATAAAAAATTGGGAATATAGCCTTGTAAAACCAGAGCTTCCATTTTGCGAAGATATTGCATTATCCACCTTAAAAAATGAAAAAATCAACCAATGTCTAGCTTATTTATCATCAACAGATTGGCAAATAATTAGACTTTCAGACCCAACATCAGGCGAATCTTTGAAAGAAGGCGTTGCTGATAATAGAGCTTTAGCAAGAAGTTTGCAAGATCAGATAAAAGCTTGCACAACTTTAGAAGAAGTAAACGCAATTAACATTAATTTTCAATAAATATGCTAGGATTATTAGGAAGCTTACTGGAAGATAATAGCTTAAAACAACAAGGATTTTGGAATGCTTCAACGAATACTCCCACTTTAGCCAATAGTGTTGGAGTTCAAGGTTATTACTATGTTGTTTCTGTTGGCGGCACTGTCAACTTTGGAGCTGGAAACATTACTTTTACTGTTGGCGATTGGGTTTATTACAACACAGCTAATCAATGGGTTAAGTTTGAAACTGGTGTTGCTTATACACCAGAAGATGTAGCAAATAAAGCAACTACTTTTGGAACTATAAACGATACTCTTTACCCTTCCGTTAAAGCAGTTAATGATCAATTAACAACGAAAGTAAATAAAGCTGGCGACACAATGACTGGCAGTCTTAACTTTAGCGGAAACGGCTTAGATATTACTGGCGATTTTTCAAACGCAACTCGTGCAAACCGCCTTGCCCTTCAAACATCAACTGTAAACGGAAATACCAGAGTTCCTATACTTCCAAATGGCACTGCAAGACTTGCTGGCATAGATTGCCACGATGGCGCTGATGCTGACAATTCTTCATTTTTACAAGTCCATTCCGACGGCACAAATAATCATTGCGGCTTAAATTCTGGAAAAGTTGGTACTGGCGTGGGAAAAGATTTAGTGCTTCAAGTTGAAGGCATAAATAGAGCTAAAAGTAGTTTCGTAGATGGCGGCTTCCAATATTTACAAGCTGTAAATGCACAAACTGGTACAACCTATACTTTAGTTGCTGATGATTTTGCAAAATTAATTACTATTAATAATGCATCACCAATTACAATAACCCTTCCTCAGCAATCAACAACTCCAACAACTACGGGCTTTTTCGGTAAAGTTAGAAATTTGGGAGTTGGTGTTATTACTTTTGTTAAAGAAGGCGCAGAAACTCTGGACGGCAATACAACTTTAAACCAATTTGGCGAAGTACTTATTGAAAGACCTACTACAACGAAGTGGTCAATAGCTTACGGCACAGCATTAAAACCTTGGCAAATTGAAGCTACAAGAGTTCCTTCAGTTCCAGTTGCCGGCACAACTTATGTTTTAGTAACTAAACCTAAAAATCCTTTTACAATCACTGGCTTTGTTCAACAAGCTACTTCGCTCGGAACTGCTGGTACTTATACTGTGTTTATTAACGGCGTAGCAATAACTGGTTTAACTGCGGTTGCAAATACAACTACAATCAATGAAACCGCAGCAACTGCTTTAAATAGCGTTAGTGCGGGAGATCAAGTAACAATAGTTCTTACTGGGATTGTTGCACCTGTTGGCTGGATTGGCTCTATATCAATTTTAGAATCATTATAATATGGCAACCCTAACTCAAAAAACTCCATTAGTTATACAACCTAATTGTTCAAATTGTTTATTGTGGATGCGACCGCAAGATGTTAATGCGGAAAACATGACATTTAGTGGTGGCAGACTTGCTGCAATAAAAAATTTGGCAAATAACCGCATTTTAATTAATAACACAGTTACTGCCAACCAACCTAGCACTGGTGTTGAAACGATTAACGGATTAAACGCTATTGGCTTTGACAATGACAACAACCGTTGGCTGCTAACTGGTCTTCCAGCTTCAATAACCAATTTTACTGTCTTTTTAGTTGTTCAGCAATTGGTTAGTGCGACTCAAGGCATAGTCTTGGGCGGAAGCACTTCCGTTCAAGTAGTGAGAATGTCTACCACTAATTTGGGTTACAACTCCACAGACGGCACAACTGGAATTACTTTAGCGGCTGGAGCATCAGTTCTTACAGCACCAGCAATTTTTGCAATTACTGGAAATGTTGCAACATCGACTCGAAATCTTTATAAAAATAGCGCAACAATTGGAGCTACTGGTGCTTATGATGGTGCCATTGCACCTGGTGGCTTTGGTACTGCAACTGCAAGTTCGGGTAGCGCTCGTGGTGGTTTTAAGCTGGGCGAAACTATTGTGTATAAAAGTGTGCTTTCAGCGGATGAAATAACTACAATTATGCGATATTTAGCCAATCAATGGGGGGTGATTCTTACTTAGTATGGAAATAAAAATAAAAATAAATATTTTTGACACTTTTCAAGAAGCTAAACAAGCGCAAGAATACGATCATCTTTATCAAAAAGCGGTTGAATTAGCGACTATTTGTGAAGTTAGCTTAGAAACTATACGCCAGAATAATTTACATATTTTACAAGATGGCGTTTTTGCTTTAGAGGCGTATGTTATTGAAAATAATATTGTAATTCATGATTTAGATTTATATAAGCGTGTCATTAAGCATTGGAAAATTACAACTGGCTGGTCTGATCATTTTAAATACAAAGATAAATTTGCTTATTTGAAAGATCACTCGGATATTTGCTGGGAATGGATAGAAATAGATTCTTCCGAAATAATGCCATTAGACATTGAAGGGGAGTTAAGTTAATGGACGAAATACTTGATACTGTCAATTCTTTAATCTTAAAAACCGCTGGAGGCTTAATAGCTCTTTGGGGTCTAATAGGTTACGGATTAGTAAAAATTTTTGGATTTCTTGGAGGTTGTGCATTCGAGGGCGCAATTAGTAAAGGTTTAGAAAAAATGATACCTGCGGTAAAATCTGAATTTAAGAAAGAATTTGAATTTATTAAAGGAGATGTTAGTGAATTAAAAGAAGAAATTGGAGAATTAAAATCTTCAATTGGAAGTTATAGAAAAGTTAAGCATGATATAGAAACTGAAAATAAATATTTTGTAGATGCTTTGATTTCTAAAGATGAAGAGATGTTGGATGAATTTAGGGAAATTCTTATTAAAAGAGGAAAAAGAAAAAACTATGAATAACCAATGCGATAGACCTTTAACAAATGCAGAAGTTGCTTTGAGAATAGTTAAAGAGTTTTTTAAATTCTTTTCTAAACCTCCGTTAAGAGCCACATTTTTTTCTATAAGTTTTTGTAGCGGCATGTTTTTTTTTATTTCTAAAATTTCTGTATTTGATTGTATTGAGGGGGCTAAATGGTTAATTTCTTTACTGTAAAAATGATTGAATATTTAAAAACTGTTGCTATCTTTGTAGGCGTTATTGGAATTTTCTTTTGCGGTAAAATAAAAGCTGAAAAGAAAAGACTGGAAGAAGAATTGGAAGAAAAAGAATCTGAAATTAAAAATATAAATGAAACTCAAGAACGCATTGCGAAATACGATAATACTCCTATTGCTGATAAGCGTAACTGGTTGCGGTCACACAACAAAACAAAGTAACTTCTGCCAATGGGCAAAGCCTCTTCCTACTGGCGAAAAAGAAGGTGTTTATGAAGAAATATTATCTAATGAGATGATAAGAGTGTTATACATTTATCAAAGAGAATATAACTGCTCTTGCTTAAAACAATGCCCTGCCAATGATTAAAATATTATTTACTATAATTTTATTATTAGCATCATCAAACGCTTACGCCTACGAGTGGGAAATTCTGCGTGTAGTTGACGGCGATACATTGGAAATCAAAAACGAGTGCTTCCCAAAAGAATTAAAACTATCAGTTAGAGTTTTGGGAATAGACACGCCAGAAAAAGAATCAAGAGCTAAGTGCGAAAAAGAAGCTAAGCTAGCAGAAAAGGCCTCAAAGTTTACTAAGCAATTTATTGGAAAAAATAAAACAGCTACTTTTAGAAACATCAAATGGGACAAGTACGGCGGCAGGTTACTTGCAGATGTTGAAATAAACGGCAAAAGCTTATCAGACGAGCTAATAAAAAATGGATTAGCCCGATCGTACGATGGAAAAAAAAAGGGGTCTTGGTGTAAATAAAATAGCTTTTAAAGTTGTTTCAAATTCTAGCAATGGAGTACAATTTAACACTTCATTTAACTTAACTTTAACTTTTTTATTTTAACGGATCATTAATAGCATCAGTATAAACCCCAATATACTTTGACGAATCAAAAGGCTCATCAAAGTTAAAACAAAAAGCCCAAGCTACAATCATAACAATAGCAAAGAACCCTGCATATATCCACGGATCATTTTTCATTTTTTTTTCTTCAATTAATTTAAGTTCTTCATTAATCTTGGCAACAATTCCATTAGCAAGTTGATAGTGAGCTTGCTCATCAGTTAAGCCACCCCGACGCATTATATAATATAATTCAAAATCCCAATCAAGAATTGAGTCAAATTTCCTATTCATTTCTGTACTCTGCCCACAAATAACATGATCCACATATTTAAATACTACATATTTCACATCTGGACGGTCAGAAAAATCAACTCCTAAAATTCTTTTAATAATTTCTAAACCTCTTTCTAGCTCCTTTTCTGATAACATTATTTCCCCTCCAATTTAGTTAATTTATCTTTATATTTTGGTTTTGTTACTCCGTATCTAGGCGGAGTTCTCTTTAAATTTTCTCCGCCATGAGCAGGGCAAAATGAACAAGATAAAAGATTTTTTCTTAGCTTCTTGATGACTGATGAATTTGTTTCTTTTAATTTTTCTATCCTTTTGTTTGCCATTTTCATTTTTTTAAAATTCTTAACCGATATAGAAAATCGACCGTCATCACTAGCTTTATTTTTAATGTTATGCAATTCCATAACATTAAAACTTTTATTATTTAATTGCTCCCATAGATCGAAAAACTATTAGTTCCCGCCTAATTTTTAATGTTACCGAATTCGGATACATTAAAACTTTTATTATTTAATTGCCATTTTCATTTTTTTAAAATATCCTTAACAAATCCTGTAAATTTATCATACTCTTTAACGCTTGACATTGCTACCTCAATCCCATTATTTTCAACATGAAGAAAAAATTGGTTGTTAAACAACGCCATAATCATTAAATCAATAAAACTGTTTATATCGTGCATTTCATAATAAGTAGTACTAATTCTTCTTACAGCTACTTTATTGTTAGTTTCAAACATCTCATAAACAAAACGCAAATCATGATTGAAATAAGAAGTTGCTAATTCTATTAATTGTGAATCTTTAAAAAATAATTTACCGCTTACTTTGCCAATATTTGTATAATTATCATTGCCATCATTTGAAAACCCTTCTGTTAAAGTTATGACATCTCCTTCTTTTAAATTGTAATAGCTCAAAAAAGCAGATTTAGCCTTTGAAACAACTTCGTCTATAAAGAATTTTTCAAATTCTTGGTTGGCTTTTGAATATTGAAGATTTTGCTTATTGTATAATTTTTTTAGCTCTTTCATTTACTTCCCCTCCAATTTTCTTAATCTTGCTTCCATGTCTTCTACTTGATTTATGAAGTCGGTTAATAGACAAAATTTTTTAATAACACTATTATCAATCTCGAAACTAAAATCTTTATTATCTGGAGTAAATATTCCATTGCAGTAATAATAAGGGATTATTTGAATATGATGTTTATGTTTTACTAAAATTCGACATCCATAATATGGCAACTCACTAACATCTTTCCAAATACTCACTGGCTCGACACATTCTTCTTTCATGTCGATTTTAGGTTCTGGTTTCGACTCAAGGGCGTTGATTAGATTTTGCGCCCTGCTCAATACCTTCTCCACAATTCCAGTTTCTCCAGTCATTGCTCGCGCTTCTACTGAATCAATTGCTAGTTTAAATCTCTCTAAAGCCCTCTCAACTTCGCTGACTTCACTCATATTCCAAGCAGCTTAAGCATTCTACACTCTTGCCATAATACCTTATGCTGCAATCCATTGCACTTTTCTTCAAGCTCCTTCGCTTTCTTTGCCCAAGCCTCACATTTCATTGCGTTAATTTTACCTCCGCATTGAGCGCAAGGATTAGCAACTATATAAGCTTTGCGCTCTTGCAACTCTTCTTCAAGCTCTTTGTTCTTAGCTAGTAGTGCTTCGTTTTCTTTCTTTAATCTTGCATTAGCATCATAAATTATGGCGTTATCCTGCACGACAGTAAGTAGAGCAGAAGTAATCGCTTCTAACTCTTCTTGGAGTTCTTCGATCACTTTCATCGCTTTAAAGAATTCATTATTGGTCGGCTCAAACTCATATGATTTTTTAATATTATTAAGTTCCTCTATTCTCTCGCTTAGTGTTTTAGTTTGCATATATTGTTATTTTACCTTTCATAGTTAGTTATTATTTATTATTTTAAATTCACTATATCTCTTAGCCATCATTCTCTGTATTTTATACACCGCCCTCAAATATATCTGTTGAATATTTTGGTAACTAGTATTCTCAATTTTAGCTATTTGGTTAAAAGTCATGTAGTAATCATAACTTCCTCTTTTGCATCTCATATTGTTTCAATGATTAATTAAATATTTACAAAGCAACGCTGTAAACTAAGATAGGCGTGCAATAACGCCTTGTTTTATTTGTGCGACTGGATTTGAACCAGCGATATATTAACTTTCATTAACTGCCTTATACCAACTATGCTATCGACACTCTCTTAATTCGTGATTAGTCTTTCGACACAGCGTTGCCATAAAAATATTTATAAAGTCGCAATCAATAGAAGTTGTACTTGCTTCTATTAGTCTTTACCCTCCTACCCCTACAAAAGAATCAGATTTAGATACCTATGGCAAGTCTTTGTAGAACCCCAGTATCGTAGCAACATGACCTGTTGTTGCCCGTGTAGATTGCGACCATAAAAATATTCTAGCGCAGGGTTAAGAATCGAATCTCAATCTCTTTAAGCCTTCTTGAACCTAACCAATAACTTCTTAAAAGATCCCAGCTTGTATTATAAAAACACCCACAGCCAAGTAAGCTTTTCCTTCTCTTTTTTAAAAGGCTGTGGATGCTATCCCTAGAATAAATAATACCACTTCTTTAACCTAGGGATAAAAATTATTATCAAAGTTAATTCTTATTATGCAATAGACAAAATGCAAATAAATAAAAATAAATTACTTGACATGATTTAGCTTAGGGATTCAAGGTTTAAAGATTTTGTATTACTATTTTACCTTCATCACCCCACCATTTTGAAGCTTCAATATTATAAATAATTTTATCTTGTTCTAAGAGTGCGTCATTAACCGCCTTAAGTAAATTATCAAGGTCGGGAGTGTTTCTATGAGCTTGTCCACGCATTAAGTCTTTTTTCTTTTGCGACCAAGCTTTAGGCATAGACAAGTAAAAAACTATTTTATAAGAATCTGATATTTTAAAGCTTCCTGTCTTTAAGCGTAACTCATCACAAAAAGCTCTGTACTGCAAAACGCAAGGTCTTTTTTTCCACTTATCTGCACGAGTCATGCGTGGTTTAGTATTTGGCTCTATGTAGATTATTATGTTACTCATTTACAAATCCTTATTTTTAAATCTCCGATGTTGTCCAGTTGACCTATTATCTCTGGAAGCTCTAAGCATAACCACATATTTTGGATTTTTTACTTCCGCATAAGAATACTCATGATTTCCATCTGCGTACTCTTTCACTATATTTTTTTGCTTTATCACTTCAAAATCAAGCTTATGCACTAATCCACAGTCGCAGCAAGCCATTTTATAGCCTTTCATCTGGGGCTTAATCCAATCTGACCAACCATCCTCATTTTCCACGATTACTGGAAATTTTTTTCCGCTCATTTATTTCCTTTTTAGTTTTTCTTTAAGCATTGCTTCTGCGGTACCATAAGCAACTTCCGCTATATCAGCCGCTACATCTCCATAATTAATCATGGTCTTGTAATTTTTTAAATAAAAAGATTGCTCAAACATAACAGCCGCAAACTTCATAGCACAGTCATCAACATACTTCTCACAAAGCATATCAAAACCAAACTCGTTCTCATGAAGCTTTTTGTCTTCAAGAGCTTCTAATCTTGCGTCTACTTCTGCGTTAATATCGTATTGTGTTTTTATCATTCGTCAAACTCCTTATAATATTGACCAGTTCTAATTATTTGCCCCTTAACCTCACACTTACAAATCAAGTCCTTAAGATAAGTCTTTTGCGCCCAAACCCCAACCCATCTATCTTTACAAGAAAGACAGATTAATTCAGCTACATGATGAGGCTGGTTATTCTCTTTGTATTCCTGCAAGTCTATAACATTATCTTGGGGGGAATTTTCCGTCATAATCTACAGTTATTTCTTTAATATTATCAAGCTTAACCGCTGATTCCTCTATTATAGATTTATCAACTCTCCCCTCAAAGATTGCTTTAATATAAGCCTTTTCTTTTTCCCCCACTGGTTTATCTGTTTTTATATGCTTTAGAATCATTTTTAATTCTCAATATATTATCTTTCATAAAACCATACTCCTAACTGCTTTTTTATTAAACTGTTTAATCTCGTCCATTAAATCATTTGCTAACGCATAACCAAAAACATCATCGAAAGTAGCAATCTTGATAAAGCAACTCTTTTCAAGTAACTTGATCGAAGCCTCGTTATCTTTCTTAACTAATGCAACCAGTCTTGGAATATCTAACCTTTTACATTTTTTTAAATACTTTGGCAACTCAATTGACATTACGCCTTGATTCCAATATTCCTCAATTAGAGAGTATTCTAGGTGGGGTAAGCCATTCCTTTGTTGCTTTATAAGTCTAATATAACCAATTACTTTACTGCCTATTCTTAACTCGTTTACATTAAAGATCCTTGGAATCATTTTGGTTAGTTAATTTTGAAGTTATTTCTTCTTTTAAGGTTTTAATTCTGAATTCCATTGCTTGATAAGATACTTGAAAAATCTTAGCAATCTCCTTTAGACCATCTTCGTTAATTTTATTGTCGATAATTACTTTTTTTTCTAAAGCATGTTTTATTATTAAGTCTTCTGGCATTAGAATGCTTGCTCCAAATTTATTTGCCTCTATTTCTTCTTGGTCTCCAATGTTAAAATTATCTAGGCTTCTATATTTTACCGAATCCATGGTTCCAAGATCCCCCATTTCCATAGTATGATACATAAAATGCCCCAACTCATGAGCCATTGTAAAACGCTGTCTGTAGTAATGGTCTTTTTTATTAACAGAAATTTTATAGCCACCATCTTGCTTTTTTCTAATTTGCCCAGCAATTCCTTCTGGTAACTCTGCGTTTTTATCAAGCTCAATTCCCCAGCAATGAATTATTGCCTCAACATTAACTGGAGCGTTGCTTAAATATTGTTTAATTTCTGACATATAACCTTTTTAATATTCTTGGTTGCATTAAGCTATTTGTTTCCATTGATTTTTTTCTACTTTAGCAAAGAAACTCTCTTTAGTAACAAGCTCCTCCACTTTCTTATCTTCAATCTTGATTCTTACAATTGAAGTATCAAAGCTGGCAGTAATTACTCTGCCATGCTTATCTTTCCACTTTTGAATTATGTTTTTACGGGTCATGTTTATTTAATTAGGGTTATGAAGCCTTGTGGCTCTAGGTTAGATCAAAAAGTGATTGAATCTGAATCTTCCGCTTCACTCACAAACCCATTACCCTTATCAACTGAATGTTGAGAGATTCCCTCTTCTTTCTCTTTGCCTTTGATAATATCAATCACGCTGGCAATGATTTTAGTGCTAGGAACCTCAACACCTTCTTTGTTCTTATAAGTGCCATATTCAAGCTCACCTTCTAAATAGACCTTACTTCCTTTGTCTAGGTATTGACAGACTTTAGCTAAAGAACCCCAGCAAGAAATATTATGCCAAGATGTTTTTTCTTGCCTCTCTCCAGCTTCATTTTTCCACTTTTTGCTAGTTGCAAGTGAAAAGTTAGCATAGTCTTTTCCGTTTTGCGTTTGACCAATAGCGGGTGTTTTTCCCAAAACGCCCACTAGAATTGTTTTTGATACTGACATTTTTTACTCCTTTTTGTTATTAAAAATTTTATCACAAGTTTCTTTACCTAGATTGAGTTCTAGGCAAGATATTTTGTAATATTCTTGCTTTGTATGATTAGCACAGGATTCAATATAAGCTCCTACAATGATTACTGCAATAAAACCAAATAAATAAATCACTTCATCCATTTTACTCCTTAAAATAATTATTTAATTCACTCGGCTCAAGAAATACATCTGACCAAGTTGGTTTGTCTCCTTGCGCTGTTTGCGCCCAAACCTCATACTCTTTTGTAAAGTTATAAAGCTGATCTTTGGTGAAGTCGGCAAAGCTTAAATTCTGCTTTATCTTTTTACACCATTTTAGAGCGTCTGGCTTTTCTTCCTCCTTTATATCAAAGCCTATTAATTTAAGCATTAAGCCTATTTCAAAGGGTTTTGAATCTCTTGTATATCCTAGTTCTGCCTTAGAGAACTCTTTCACTTGCTCTAAATCCCAATTTAGTTT